>Ga0310786_10010919_pt1 | contig 11375 bp, 7 predicted proteins | sample AusTroGonzalo_MG_FD_203881 | JGI IMG/M metagenome (GOLD analysis project Ga0310786, IMG submission 203881) | Bovine rumen microbial communities from tropical cattle in Woodstock, Queensland, Australia - Gonzalo_03 (v2) (version 2) | ecosystem: Host-associated > Mammals > Digestive system >... | reverse complement strand
AGATATTCAGTCTGAGAGCATCACTATTTCTTGGGACAATGCAGCTGTGTTAAGATGGAACGTTCAGTACAGTGCACAGGGCGGCACGTTGTCTTCCGCTACTGCTACCACGAACTCCTACACGATCTCCAACCTCACTCCTGAAACCACCTATCAGATTCAGGTGCAGGCTGTCTGCGAAGAAGACAACATGAGCGAGTGGTCGCAAGCTATTACTGCTACCACGTTAGTGGGCATCAACAGCTACTTGGAGAACAACGTGACCCTCTACCCGAATCCTGCTAAGGAATTCGTCGATGTACGCGTTGACGGCGACATTAACGTCATCGGCATGGAGGTTTACGATGTCTATGGTAAACTGATTAACACGATCAACGTAGTTGACAACATGACCCATATCAATGTTTCTGGTTTGGCCAACGGCATGTATTTCGTGCGCGTGAAGACCGAGCAGGGCATGGTGACGAAACGTTTCGTGAAAAAATAGCATAAAGGTTTAGGGTTTAAGGTTTAGAGATCACCCTTAAACTCTAAACCCTCAACCCTAAACCTTAAACCAACCAAAGGTCGTTCGGAGAAATCCGGACGACCTTTTTTATTCACATCGCATGATGCATTATACAAAAATTTGTATCTTTGCGGTTTAAATTCCACGGTTATGGAAGAGGAAATTGAAAAGTGCATATCCCTGCTGAAAGAGGGCAAGGTGATATTGTATCCCACTGATACAGTGTGGGGTATCGGGTGTGACGCGACCTGCGAGGAGGCCGTGTCGCGGATTTACGGCATCAAGCAGCGCAACGAGAAAAAGAGCATGATTATCCTGCTCGACTCGATGCAGCGGCTTCCTATGTACGTCAAGAAGATTCCGCTGATTGCATGGGATCTGCTGGCGCATGTCACCCGCCCCACCACGTTCGTCTATCAATCCGCCTACAACCTGCCCGAAAAGCTGATACATTCGGACGGCACCATCGCGATTCGCATCGTGCAGAACGAATTTTGCCGGAAGGTGATCCGCGGGCTGGGACATCCGCTCGTTTCCACTTCCGCCAACATCGCTGGAGAGCCCACTCCGCAAACCTTCGACAAGATTTCACAAGAAATCATCCGACAGGTGGACTACGTGGTCTCCCAAGAACAATCCACCTCCGTGGAGTTCAAGCCCTCGCGCCTCATCAAATTCCTTGACGACTATAACTTCACCATCATCCGCGACTGACCATGGAAAAAATCGCTGTATTTGCCGGTTCCTTCTCTCCCTTCACCAAAGGGCATGAAGATATCATCGCTAAAGCATTACCGCTTTTCGACAAGATTATCATCGCTATCGGCCACAATTATCTGAAGAAAGACAGCTTCACGGTAGAGCAACGATTGCGCTGGATTTCGGACCTCTATATTGACGAGCCGCGCATTTCTGTGCGGGCCTATACGGGCCTCACCACCGAATTCTGTCGCCAAGAGAAAGCCCGCTACCTCATCCGCGGCGTGCGCAACACCTTGGACTTCATCCAAGAAGAGAACATGCACGATGCGAACCGGGAACTGAGTTCCGAAATGGAGACCATCCTGATGTTCGCTTCTCCTAAGTGGCGTGCCGTCTCCTCGACCCTCGTGCGTGAACTTTGGTCGTTGGGCGCGGACTATTCTCCTTACCTTTCTTACAAACTCCCTGATTACCAGCAGTAAATGAGATTGCGCATCGTCCATATAGCCCTGTTGTTCTGTCTGTTCGCCACCACGCACGCGCAGACGCCCGTGACCATTACGGGCAGTGCGACCTTTGCGGCGGGCGAAGAACTGCGGCTGCTGGTCTATGACGATTTGCTCAACGGCATCCCCAACGTGGTGGCTACCGACATTATCGACAAAAACGGCCATTTTTCGTTGAAATACCGCACTACAGACATCAAATTAGCGCAAGTTGCTATCCGCAATGCCAAGGCGGAGTTCTTCATCGTCCCCTCCAACGACTACACGTTCACCATCACCATGGACAGCACGCTGTTCCAGCTCATCAACCCTGAAAAATACGGCGGATTCCTGCAGATTGAGAACGCAAAAAAGGACACTGCGGATCTCAATTACAAGATCAACCGCTTCTCGAAATACTTCAACAGCGTGGTGGATGCTTACGCCTACCCGCTCATCTACGGAGCTGAATACAATGTTTTTGACACTGTGCATGCTATTATTGCCGAACACTTTGATTTTCAATATAATCCAACCAATTTCTACCAAGCATACGGCTTCTACACTTTAGGGACACTGGATTTGCTGCAATACCCTAAAAAGCCCCTTTCTCTATACGAGAAATACTTCGACAACGACTACATTCTCTACTACAACCCCGCTTACATGGCGCTTTTCAACCAATTTTACGAAGGATACCTCTACTCTTCCCCACGAATCAGCAAGGAGTTGCTCAACCGCACCATCAACGAGAATCCTGACTACCCCACCCTTTTCAACGAAGTGGGCCGCGACCCGAAGTTGTCGAACGCTCGTCTTCGTGAATTGGTGATTATCAAGAATTTAATAGGGTTCTTGGACAACGAAGAATTCGACCGGGGACAAGTGATGAAAGTGCTTGACTACATCCGCCAGACCACGACCTTTGAGAACCACACCCAATTGATAAACAACAAATTAGAGCAAATCAAGCGGGATGCGCAGATTCAGGATGACTTGACTTTTCTAGATGAGAAAGGACACAAAGTGCGTCTTAAACAATACAAGGGAATGCCTGTCTATTTACAAGTATTCCAAACGGATTGCATCAATTGCGTAAGGGAGATGTTGATTATCAAAGAATTACAAAGCAAATATAACGGGCGAGTGCAATTTGTGAGTCTATGCACCGATCCCGACAAAAAGAGCTACCAAGCCTTCATCAAGCAGTACGGCAAGCAGTTCGAATGGCCGGTGTTGTACTTCGACGGACAATACGACTGGTTGGCGCAACAGGGCATTGAAACCCTCCCCGACCATCTCATTCTTGACGAAAATAGCGCCATAAAAATGAGATACGCACCGTCGCCTGAAAACGGGTTGCCCGAATATTTGCAAGTCCATTTTCCTATGGAAGAGGAACAAGACGAGAATCCTTTATTTCAAAATCGTAATAAATAATAAAAGTTCAAGAATATGAAAAAGAGCATCATCATCAGCCTTTGTTTAATACTGAGTATCAGTGTTTTCGCACAAGAAGCCAAAGAAAAGCACTTGGCCAAACTGCCTGCTGTGGAAATTCAAGACCTTAACGGCAATCCTTTCAACACCAAGGACATCCAAAACGACGGCAAGCCTGTAATTGTGAGTTTGTGGGCTACTTGGTGCAAGCCTTGCATCGCTGAATTATTGGCCATTGCAGACGAATATGAGGATTGGGTGGAAGAGACTGGTGTGAAACTGTATGCCGTTTCCATCGACGACGCGAAGACCAGCGCTCGTGTAGCTCCGTTCGTAAAAGGCAAAAACTGGGAATACACGGTGTTATTGGATGTCAACTCCGACTTCAAACGCGCCATGAACGTCAACGACGTGCCTTACATGTGCATTTTGAACGGCGACGGCGAGATTGTGTGGCAGCACACCTCCTACGCACCCGGCAGCGAGGAAGAGGTATATGAAATCATCAAATCCTTAGTCAAAAAGTAAGTCTCACCTTTATATAACTGTATGGTTTTCAAATCTATCAAGCGACTTTTGCTCGCTTCTGCACTGCTTTTGTGCGGATTTATGGCGAGCGCACAGCACCAAATCGGAAACGGGCGCATCAGTGGCGACTTCGGTTTCAACGGCATGTATTACATTCCCGACTCCATCATCGGGGCAGAGCCGGTGGATTCAAAGGTTCGCGCCAACGCCTTCCTCGACATTTTATACAGTAACGGTGGATTCTCCGCAGGGGCGCGCTATGAATTCTACATGTTCCCGCTCATCGACTTCGAGAAGATCGGCTATAAAGGTCAGGGTATCAAGTATTTCTTCGCCGACTACACCAACAAGTTCGTCTCGGTGACGGCAGGTACCTTCTACGAGCAGTTCGGTAACGGATTGACGCTCAGAGCTTACGAAGACCGCCAATTGGGCATCGACAACAGTTTGATGGGTGGGCGCATCAAGATCACCCCCTACAAAGGTATCCATATCAAAGGAGTTTGGGGTATCGAACGCCACAACTTCGAAAGCTACATAGGCCGACAGGATTGCGTGCGTGGCGCGGACGTGGAATTTTCCTTTGGCGAAATGTTTCCTGTAATCCAGGAAAAAGGATTTATCGCGCATGTGGGTGCCAATTTTGTGAGTAAATTCGAGAAATCTAACGAGGAGATATATTTTGCTGTTACAGATAGCTTAGGCGAGCCCGGTATAGCGGTTATTCCTCAGGAGAAGGTACCAGAAAATGTGCCCGCATGGGCAGCTCGTGCCACTTTCGGATACGGAGGCTTCCGTCTTGATGCTGAATATGCCCGCAAGATAAACGACCCGAACATCACCAACGATTTTATCTACAAACCTGGTCAAGCTCTTTTCCTCTCTGCCACATACGCCATGCAAGGCTTTGGCATTGCAGCCTCTTTCATCCGGGCAGAAAACATGGAATTCCGTTGCCAACGCTGGGAATACTCTAATTCAGATCTGATGATCAACTGCATTCCTGCCATTAACCGTCAGTATTCCTACCAGCTAATCGGCGACTACAGTTATGCCAGCCAACCCAACAACCAAATTGGTGCGCAATTGCAGATCAACTATCAAATTCCCAAGAAGAGCGTACTTGGCGGTAAGTACGGCACTGACCTGACCTTCAACTATTCCCGTTTCCACAACATCGAGCAAGTGCCTGTGCAAGAGGCCATTGAAATAGGAACACCCACTGGTACAATGGGTTATACCTCCTCCTTCTTCAAATTCGGTCCAGACCTTTTGTATCAAGACATCGGACTGGAAATCAGCCACCGTTTTAACAACAAAAAGTGGAAATGGATTTTAGCCTACAACTACATCACCTATAATCTGGAGATTTTGCAAGGCCACGAAGGCATGATGCGCGGACATCTGGTCGCCTCCGACTTGTCGTACAAGATTACGCCAAAGCATGCTTTACGTCTTGAGTTGCAACATCTTTACACGAAGGATGACGACGGCAGCAGCTTGTACGCCATGTTGGAATATTCCATCAGTCCGAACTGGTTCTTCTCCGTTGGCGATGACTGGAACTACGGCAACCCGCTACCCGATCACAAGATCCACTACTACAACATCTCCTGTGCTTATGTGTGGAACACCACGCGCATCGCTCTGAACTTCGGTAAGACCAAGGAGGGCATCCTTTGCGTGGGCGGTGTCTGCCGCGCAGTACCCGCATCGTATGGTTGCGGTTTGTCCGTAACAACTTCGTTCTAATTAAGAATGAAGAATGATAAATGATGAATGAAGAATAATTCCTTGAGTTGCCTCAGAGAGACCCCACACTGCGCTATCGATTGTGTGGGGCTGTTACGGAAAACACTCACCTTTCTGTTCATGCTTATCGCTGTCGTGGTGGACGCGCAGACCATCACAAAGGAGAGCTTTGCCAACGAGGTAACGACAGCCTCTAAACAAATCTGTCCACTGGAATTGGAAGGGTGCATTGTGGATAGTTTTTTCTATCAGTCTGACTATCTGCACGAAGTCATCACATTGATAGACGATTATATGTTCGACCGCAACATCAAGGAAATGAAACACTATTTCGCAGATGTATTCCGATACCGATTAGAGTTATCTTCATTAAAAGACATATATGGGAAGTTGTTGAAGATGGATGGTGGATTCATCATTGACATTACTTTGGACAGTTCCCGCCGAACATTCTCACTGAAATACACGCCCGACGAGTTTAAACAGATCTGGGCCGATCGGGAAAAGCCTGAGTATCGAGATTCCCTAACTTGGCTGGCACGCCACTCAGTGTTCATGAGTCTTTGGTTCCAGAACAAAAATGCTTGCTCAAAAACGGTAAACGAGGACTATCCCTTAAGCATTGACACCGTATGGCAAAACGGCGACACGGTTGTTTTCCACACTTTAGTCCTCGACACGACTTATCCGAATGTAGAGAAGGATCGCGACACTTGGTTCCTTTACTGGAAAGAGACCCTCCTGTTTTACGACGACAGCTACCTGATTGATGACATGGCCGATGCCGGTTACCATTTTTTGGCTGCTTATGAGAACATCGCCCGCACCGACAGTTTCCATATTTTCTTCTCCAACACAAAGCTCCAAGATTTTATACTTGAAGCCTCCAAAATCACTGAAGCCACCGACGAACAGATGGAGACCTTCCTAAAAAAGGACTTTCTGAAGGCAACCCTCGAGGATTGGGAAGGATCGGTGGAGACGCAACCCGACATTTACCGTTCCGCGAAAGTGGATTACCGCGACGGATTCATAGAGATTCTCCTTCTTTTAAACAATGACATTCTGAATTTCAATATGAATCCTTCAGAATTCACGTCATTCAAAAATTTCTATTGTGTCACCATAAGACAGAATCTTGAGAATATGTTGGAGCGGCCCTACATCATGGACGACACAGTTCTTGTCTCCCTGGAAAACCTTTATCAGCACTTAAAAGGGTACAAAATACTCTATATTGAAGATAGTACCCACAAGGCGTTAAATCTTGAAATTTCAACGGATGAAATTCGGAACGCCAAATTGATTGCGATACCAGCTGACGAAATCACTTCGGACAAGATTGAGGAACAGCTGAAGCTCGACAAATACGCCAGAGATGTCGTCGAATACAACCGTGTGTTGTGCCCCTTAGTGTCAGGCTGTAACGTGGTTGACAGCATGGCGTATGATTATCAGAATCTGAATTATTACTGCCACCTCAATCCATCTTGTCAGCTATCGAGCGACACCGCAATCATCAAACAAGAAATCAAAAAACAGCTAAGATTCAGTGCATCGGAAACGACACTATTCAGCGACCTGACCGAAGTAGAAGGCGGGTTAATCCTTCATTTTCATTTGCCCCAAAAGGACAGCAATGTCACCATTTTTATCACACCTCAAGAGATGTGGTCGATCGTTCACGGAGACACGCTTTCCGAAAGAGAAAGAGCGCGTTTCGCATTAAACGCCTATATCGCGAACATCAACGAGAGACTCCCAATGTTGCTCGACTTCATGACCCGTGTAGATTCCTTGAGTATTGAGGATGGAAACTTGGTGTTTCATCACAGTGTCTTGAGTCAGTTTGACATGATAAAGAAGGATCAATCTTTAGTGGAATGGAGTGTTCGCGAGCGACTGCTTTCCGGAGATTCACAGGTCTCCTACCAAATGTTGATGTGCTACCGTTCCGGCTATGGGATGTGCTACCGTTATGTTCGAGCTGTCCCAGCTTCCGGGAAAAAGAAAATCAAGAAGCCGAAGAAGTCGGATGTCATCAATGTTTGTTTTTCGGCGGAAGAATTGGGAGACATCATGAGATGATTTTCAATTCATAATGCATAATGCATTATCACAAAAAAAACGGAGTGCCGTAGGACTCCGTTTTTTTTTGTAAAACATCCAAAAAATCTTTTACTCGAAAAAGAGGATAGCTTCCTTGATGAGGGCGATAGCTTCGCGGAGTTCCTCTTCGGTGATGACCAATGGAGGAGCGAAACGGATGATGTGTTGGTGGGTCGGTTTTGCCAACACGCCGAGGTCGCGCATCTTCTCGCAAACGTCCCAAGCCTCCTTGCCGTTGGTGGGTTGGATGATGATGGCGTTGAGCAAACCTTTACCGCGGATTTGCTTGATCATCGGGCTGTTCACCTTGCCCATCTCTTCACGGAAGATCTTGCCGAGGTATTCAGCGCGTTCAGCCAGTTTTTCTTCCTTCACCACTTCAAGGGCAGCGATACCGACGCGAGCAGCAACGGGGTTGCCACCGAAGGTAGAGCCGTGCTCACCGGGTTTGATGTTCAACATGATGTCGTCGTCAGCCAACACAGCTGAAACAGGCATTGTACCGCCGGAGAGAGCCTTACCGAGCACCAAAATGTCGGGACGGACACCTTCGTGGTCGCAAGCGAGCATCTTACCCGTACGGGCGATACCGGTTTGCACCTCGTCAGCGATGAAGAGCACGTTGTGAGCCTTACAGAGGTCATAACATTTCTTCAAATAGCCTTCATCGGGTACATACACACCTGCCTCACCTTGGATGGGTTCCACGAGGAAACCGCAAACCATGGGATCTTCCAAAGCCTTTGCCAAAGCATCAACATCATTGTAAGGGATGCGAATGAAGCCAGGGGTGAAAGGACCGAAGCCTGCGTAGGAATCAGGATCGTTGGAGAGGGAGACGATGGTGATGGTACGGCCGTGGAAGTTGCCTTCGCACACGATGATCTTAGCCTGGTTTTCAGGAAGACCTTTCTTGTCGTAACCCCAACGACGACAGAGTTTCAGAGCCGTCTCGTCAGCCTCGGCACCAGAGTTCATGGGGAGAACCTTGTCATAGCCGAAGGTCTCGGTGACGTATTTCTCGAACGGTCCCAGGCAATCGTTGTAGAATGCGCGGGAGGTGAGGGTCACCTTTTGAGCTTGGTCGATCATCGCGCCGATGATTTTCGGGTGGCAGTGACCTTGGTTCACTGCAGAGTAAGCGGAGAGGAAGTCGAAGTATTTTTTGCCTTCCACGTCCCACACGAAGGGACCTTTACCACGTGCGATAACCACGCCCAGGGGATGATAATTGTGCGCGCCATAGCGAGCTTCCATGTCCATAGCCTGCTGGCTGGATGTAATTTTTTCTACCATATTTTTGATATTTAATGAGTTAAAACTTTTTTCCGCAAATTAACGAGCGGCAAAGATAGGATTTTTTTTGATACGCACAAAAAAATACTATCTTTGCCGCATAATAAACAAACGTCACCTTATGAAACTGTTGCGACCAACTTTTCTGCTCTTTTTGTGCATTGTTTTGTGCGGGAGACTTTCCGCGCAGAACCGAAGTATGTCCGGACGGGATTTTTGGGTGATTACTGCCCATTCTTCATGGGCCTGGGGTAATACCAGTTGGCGTGAAGTCTTTCGGACAGATACTCTGTTGCTTTATATGGTAGGTGATACTGCAACTCTCGGTACAGTTGACAACGAATATTATGGCTTTCATATTGATTTTCAAGTAATTCCAGGGCAGGTGACACAGCTGAAAGTACCTATCTCCATGACAATTTTTGACCATGCTGAATCGAATAATTGGAGTGTTCGTACGTCGCACCGAGGTGTCAGGGTACGTTCTAACCATAATATATTCCTGTATATACAAGACATTTGTACTATAATTGATTCTTCGTATGTTTGGGAAAATAATATATCTCATTCATTTTCTTATGTGTCTCCTCTTTTGACGAATGTTTTTCGTTCGGAGAAAAATCCAGTACCACCTTTGCCAAATCAAGTTCGGGAACGTTTTCCTAATTCTTTTGAAGAATGGTGGTTTGACCGCTGTGCCTCGATCGGTATAGGCTCTCTTAACGGTGAGGAATTACGTAATGTTCGATACGTCACGGCTTTGGAGGACAGCACTGTGGTTACATTCACATTCCATTTACAACAACCTCCATATTCACAAATTACGGACTCCGTAATGATTCACAAGGAAGAAACAGTTTTCCTTGTGGACATCAACTCTTTTCACCATGAAGAAATCCTGACGTTGAAAACAAACTGCAAACCTGTAGTATGCATGTCTGGTGTTAGAGGAATGGGGATTTGGGGGAATTTTCATAGCTTTCTTAATAATGAAAGTGATATGTACACACAATATTTCGGCTCTTTCCAGCCGTTCACAAGACCTGAACGCCAAGGATATGACTATTTGTGCAAGAAACTGGAGAATGACAGGTTTGACAAAGGCATACATTATTTGAAAATCCGTTATTGTTCCGATTCTCTCACCTCGTTGTGGAGCGACAGTGTGGACAGATTTATGTATAATGAAATTGTTTCAGGTGACGATTTTGCTCCCTTTATGGATAACTATCCTCCGGGCCTCTTTTTTTTCCGGACATATAATCCGATAACTGGCAGCCACCAGAGATATTGGGGAAGTGCAAGCACATACGTAAATGTCCCGTACACATTTTTACGTTCTTCCTCTCCCATTTTTTATGATCGGCTAAATGGTCCTTTCTTTTTCATCTACAAGGAGAGTGGACCGGCTTATCCAATTTATGGTGTGTGTACTCCGGACTCTATTGGCGCCGCAAATACTATAACCACATCCCCATACGTCTCCGCCCAGCCCACCGACCGCATGGTCAAGGATTGGGTCTATCCCACTACCCGCAACAACGTCAAACGCAAAATTTACTTTGATGACACAGAATCGTTGGAAATCGAAACTGTTTATGCGGACGTGCAAATTTACGTGCATGAGGACGGGCTGCATACCACTTACTTCAACGGGCAGCTGCTGCCGGCGGAGGTCTTTGACTCTTTCCCCATGACCCACGGCGACTACTATGTCACCCAGATGGCCTTCTACAACGAGGAAATTCCCGAACTCATCCGCATCTCCAACGTGAATGGTTTCTCCGCCTACGTGGACGAGTTCGGCTACAACGTGCTGCCCGCACCTGCAGGACACCCTGAAGTCAACGACATCACCAAGGTCTATTATGACCATCATGGGGCATCTGGCTGTTACTATACGGACTACCCTGACAACGGAATCGGCCTCAGCCCCCACAACTACGACACCGTCTATCGCTGTCTCGGCGATTTGCTCGACCTGATGGTGGAGCACAACCCCGACTCGGTGACCATCGAATGGATCATGGACGGGGAATCCTACCTCACCCCGGGACTGGCATTCCTGCTCAACGAGCTCACCACCCACACCGTGCAGTGTGTGCTGCACTACGAGTGTCCCGACACCATCACGACCTTCGTGACCGTGGTGCCGCCGCCGCTCTTCACCGTCGCGCACGACACCACCGTGTGCGCCGGCGCGACCCTCTCCGTGGAGCAACCCGATGCCCTCTCCTACCTCTGGAGCAACGGCGCGACCACGTCCTCCATAACGGTGGACTCTGCAGGCACCTATCAGGTGGCGGTCACCAACATCGGGTGCCGCGCCGAGAGTGACAGCTTCCACGTGAGCCTCTACGGGCAGTCCGCCGTGGAGTTCGGCAACGACAGCATCCTCTGCGAGCTCGCCACGCTGCTGTTGGACGCCACGCAGCCGCACCCCGCGCAATACCTCTGGCAGGACAATTCCACCAACACCACCTACCTTGTCTATCAGGACGGCGACTACTGGGTGGTGGTCACCGATAACTGCCTCGGCGCGAGCGACACCATCC
>Ga0310786_10010918_pt1 | contig 11375 bp, 25 predicted proteins | sample AusTroGonzalo_MG_FD_203881 | JGI IMG/M metagenome (GOLD analysis project Ga0310786, IMG submission 203881) | Bovine rumen microbial communities from tropical cattle in Woodstock, Queensland, Australia - Gonzalo_03 (v2) (version 2) | ecosystem: Host-associated > Mammals > Digestive system >... | reverse complement strand
CTGGCGACAGAGGCGCGGCTACGGCTGGCGACAGCGGCGCGGCTACGGCTGGCGACAGAGGCGCGGCTACGGCTGGCTCCTACGGCGCGGCTACGGCTGGCGACAGCGGCGCGGCTACAAGCAGAGGCTTTTCCTCCGTTGGCGATAACGGAATTGCCTGCGCCCGTGGAAACGGCTGCAAGGTCAAGGGAGGCATGGGTGCTGTCCTCGTCATCGCGGAAGAAAAAGGGAATAGCTACGACATCGCCGCATGGAAGGCCGTGGTTGTCGATGGCGAAACCATCAAGGTCGATACATGGTACACCCTCAAGGCCGGTGAACTTGTGGAGGCCCCCGAATGAAGCCCTACCTTACCCCCTCCGAGGCCGCGCCCCTCATCGGCATGAACCCCCACACCCTCCGCGTCACCGCAAGGGAGGCCCCGCAAAAGCTGGGGTTCCCCGTCATCGTGACAGGGCGACGGGTGCGGATTCCGCGAAAGCCATTCTATGAGTTTTTGGGGGTGAACGCATGAGCCACAAAGCGCAGATTCTAGCCCACCTTCAAAAGGGCCTCCCCATCACCCCGCTGGACGCTCTGAACCTTTTCGGCTGTTTCCGGCTGGGTGCGCGAATCTGGGACTTGAGGCACGACGGCTGGAACATCAAAAAAACCACGAAGGAAACCACAGGCCGGGACGGACGAATCACCCGGTTCGCGGAATATAGATTGATTGAAGGAGGAGAAATATGTACATAAGCAGAGAAGCAATCCTCCGCGTGTTCATGGTCAACATGATCGACGCGGACAGCCGGGAGGCGCGGCAGCTCCTCGCCGACACCGCAGAAGAAATCATTCAGATGGACAAAGACCTTGAAGTGGCGGCGCTGCGCGAATGGGAGGCCCGCGCAATGGAGGCCCCGTGTACTACTGCTACCAGTGCGGACACCGCTTCGTGACCCCGGATTACGTTGACGCAGGCGAATGGCACGGCGACTACTACGAACCTGGGACGCGGCGGCTCTGCCCGTCCTGCGGCTCTGACGAGATCGAGGAGGCAACCGAATGGGACGAATGAATAGCTACGGCATCAACGGGATCACCGAGGCCAAGGCGACCATCTACTTTCCCAAGGGCGAAGAATCCTGCAAGCTGTGTCCGCTCCTCCAGACCTACAGCCGGAACCAGTGTATGTTGACCGGGGAGCTGATTGCGGACACCCGCTACACGGGCTTCAACTGCCCGTTGGAATTTGAGGAGGCGAACAATGGAACAGTTTAGACTTTTGACCCCGGACGAGATCGAGGTCAAGGTAAAGAAGATCGCCGACAAGGGCGCGGCGCTCCTGCTCTACAAGACCGCCCGGACGGACATGGACATTCTGGACGAGGCCGTTGGCGCTGAGAATTGGGATTGCGGCTACACCGAAATCAAAGGCAATCTCTACTGCCAGATCGGCATCCGATTCCCGGACGGCATGGGCGAACGCTGGGTCTACAAGCAGGATTGCGGCATCGAATCAAGAGAGGATGAGGAGGGCAACCAGAAGAAGGGCGAAGCCTCGGACGCTTTCAAGAGGGCCGGATTCAAGTGGGGCATCGGGCGCGAACTCTACACCGCCCCCTTCATCTGGGTGGGCGCTGACCGCATGAAGGTCGAAAAGACCCAGAACGGCAGACTCTACACCAATGACCGTTTCCGGGTTGACCATATCGCCTACAATGACCGCCGCCAGATCACCGACCTTCGGATCGTCAACACCAAGACGGGCGTTGTGGCCTACACCCTCGGCGCTCCGCTCCCGCCCACGAAGATGCCCACGGGCAAGGCCGTGACCTGTGCCGATTGCGGCAAGGAGATCACCGCCTACACCTCCGATGGCCACACCATCAACCCCCTCCAGCATGAGCGTGGGAGCATCAAGCGCTTCGGGCGCTGCCTGTGCCTTGATTGCATCCGGCGCGAGGGCATGAAGCATGATCCGGCTGATAGCTGACCGGCGTTTAACTTCGCGCAGGCAATGGATTTCATGCGCTATAAAACAGCCGGATGAAAGCGGGAACTATCTTGTAACTACACACGCTGGGACAGTAAGAATCGGGAAATATCGGAGCGCACGAGCCTCGTGCGGCGGGAGCAAATGGGTGGGGCCTATATCTAACCCGCTTGCATGGATGCCGTTGCCAGAACCATGGGAGGACGAACCATGAAATTTATCGAACTTTGGATAATCCAATGCCCGGATGAGGACTGGTATCCACATCCAGAAATGGTTGCTACAGATACTATTGCTCGTGTTTATGATGCGCGTAAACATCCAGATAGCGGAGAACGCTACGCAGTTGTTGAGCTTAAAAACGGAGTGAAATTATACCTCGATGAATCGTATTCTCACCTTTCCGGGCGGATCGAAAAAGGCGAAATGAGAACATATGCAGGAGCATATGGAAAAGCATGATCCGGCTAATCAGTGACACCTTCGGCTGGAGCATGGATGCGGACGGGACTATGCTCACCGTCCGCACCCCCAAGGCCCGACAGATCATCGACGAGCTGAAGCCGGGGAAGTACGTTGTCGAAATCAAGGCCCACCGCAAGAAGCGCACACTCGACCAGAACGCCCTCTATTGGGCCACGCTGGGCGAAATCGCAAAGGCCCTCCGTATCTCCACCTCCAAAGCCCACAACCTCATGTTGAGGCGCTACGGGGCCGTGGAAACGATTGACGGCAAGACCGTGAAGCTGGTACTCCCGGACACCGACGAGGCCGCAGAGAGGGCAGACGAGGCCGAGAGCTACCACATCAAGCCAACATCACAAGTCAAGGCCGGGACAGACGGAATCAACTACCGCACATATCTCCTCCTCAAAGGGAGCCACGAGCTGGACACCGCCGAAATGACCCGGCTCATCGACGGCGTGAAGGACGAGGCCAAGGGGATGGGGATTGTGCCAATATGGGAGGACGCATGAGAGTACTAGTAGCTTGCGAGGAATCGCAGGAGGTCTGCAAAGCATTCCGGGCGCGAGGCCATGAGGCTTACTCCTGCGACATACAAGATCCGTCCGGGGGCCACCCAGAATGGCACATCCTGGGTGATGCGCTCAAGGCCATCAAGGGGGGGGCGAATCACCACGATGGACGGACAGACGCATGATGTGGGCCGATGGGACTTATTAATCGCGCACCCGCCTTGCACCGACCTTGCCGTGTCCGGGGCCAGATGGTTCGCAGAAAAGCAAAAGGACGGACGGCAACAGAAAAGCATCGTCTTTTTCATGCTCGTGGCCCTTGCAGATGTCCCCCGCGTTGCCGTGGAAAATCCCATATGCATCATGTCGAGCGCATGGCGAAAACCCGATCAAATCATACAGCCATACCAATTCGGGCATCATGCTCGGAAATCGACCTGTCTATGGCTCAGAGGCCTGGACCTTTTGAAACCGACCGAAATTGTAGACCCCGGCGAAATCCACAAAGGCGGCTTTTCTGTTGGGGCTTCGCTCGATATGGCACGGGACGAAAACGGCAAAATCATATCCTGGAACGACCCGCGTACCGCAAAAATCAGAAGCAAGACCTTCCCCGGCATTGCCAAAGCTATGGCAGAACAATGGGGATGACCGCATGAGGAAGGAAACCAAATCCACCCAGATCCCGCCCTCCGTCCGTCTTGCCGTCTGGCTCCGGGATGGGCGCGAGTGCGTCCTATGCGGCAAGGCCGTCCCCGTGGAATGCGGCAACGCTCACATCGTAAGACGCTCACAGGGCGGCAAGGGCGTGGAGCAGAACATCGTCACCCTCTGCCCGGAATGCCACCGAGAGCATGACGAGGGCAAGGACGCGAAAATCCTGCAAGCACAAGTCATCAAGTACATCAAGACGCTTTACCCCGGCTGGAGCCGGGAGAGCGTCACCTATCACAAAGGAGGCTAGAAATGTTAAATCAGTGTTCATTCATGGGCTATTTCTGCGCTGACCCGAAGCTGACCCGCACCCAGAGCGGGAAAGCCTGCGCATCCTTCACCCTGGCCGTGGAGCGGGACTATAAACCCGCCGATGGTGAGAAAGCCACAGACTTTATTGACTGTGTGGCATGGGAAGGGAAAGCGGAGTTCATTTCCCGTTTTTTCGCCAAAGGCCGCTGCGCCGTGGTCAAAGGACGGATGCAGACGCGCACCTGGACGAACAGGGAGGGGCAGAACAGAAAAGCGACAGAACTCGTCGTTGAAAACGCCTATTTCGCCGACAGCAAAAAGCCGGAGGGTTTCTCCGCTCCGAACGGCTACCCCGCCCCGCCTGTGACGGAGGAGGACGAGGACTCCTACATCCCGTTCTGAGGGCTGACGCATGAGCCGTAAACAATTCACTTTTTACGGCGGTTTTATGGACGGAATCAGCCGAATCAAGAGCAAAACCGCACGATGCGACGCATATGACGCTATCGTCCGCTATGCTCTGGACGGCATCGAGCCGGAAATTGAAGCCCTCCCGGACGCTGCCGCGATTGCCTTTGTAATGGCGAAACCTAACATTGACGCAAGCCGTAAACGAGCCGAAAACGCTCAAGCCAAAAAGGACACCGAAGCCGCATCGAACGCGCATCGAACGAGTATCGAAACAGTATCGAAGCCGAAGCAAGAAAAAGAAGAAGTAAAAGAAAAAGAAAAAGATAAAGAACAACAGTTAAAAGAAAGTACCAAAGAAAAGCGCGGACGCTTTTCAGCACCCACCCCCTCAGAGGTTGCCGAATATTGTCGGGAGCGAGGGAACTCCGTCAACGCTCAAAGATTTTGCGACTTTTACGGGCGGCAAGGTTGGAGGCTCAACAACGGACAGCCGATGAAGGACTGGAAAGCCGCCGTCCGCCTTTGGGAGCGGGACGAAAAGAAACCCACCAAGGCAAGCGACCCCTACAAGCCTGACCCGGCTGTTGTCCGGGCGGCATTTGAACGGAATGGGGCCGACGAGATAAAGACCACCTATCAAAAAATGCTCGAAGAAGAACAAGAATATCAAAAAATGCTCGAAGAAGAACAGGAGGCACTATGAACGTGAGAAAATACGGTAGCCCCTACAAGGCCCTCAAGGCGGCAAATCTGCCCCGCAAGCAGTACTAGCAGATGAAGGGCCAGATTCGGAACGGAAAGGCCGATGATGCTATGCGCGGCCTTGAACGCTGGAAGGAGGCGAGGGCATGAGCTGGATTTTTGCAGGCATCATCTTCGGCTTGTTGGTCTGGAATGTCTATCTGGCCGATGACCGCGACTATTGGCGCGATCTGGCTGAGAGCAAGGACACCGGTTTCACACCGGAAGAAGTGAGCTATTTCCTCGGCAGCGTAGTCACCGACAGGAAGGAATTTGAAGAACACAAGAAGCGCTGGGACGAATGGGGCGCATGGAAAGAGGCCGAATCCGAAGGCCGTCTGCTGATCCCGCCTGCTGCGGTAGATGCTCCGCTTTGGGTCGTGAGAGACGGAGCGGTCTACGATTTTTACACCTCTGCCATCACTCTGTACCGCGACGATGGTCGGCTTCAATACAGCGGACATTATTTCAAAGGCTACGACATGATTGTCGGATTTGGCGAAATAGGGGACGACCTGTTCCTCACCCGCGAGGAGGCCGATGCCGCGCTGAAGGAGGCGAAAGCATGAGCATCATCATCAAAAAAGTGGAAATGCCGGAACATTGCGGCGAGTGCCTTTCCTCGTTGACGGCTGGTGCTATGCGCTGGCAGTCCAAGGCTCAAACCAAGAGGCGCGATTTGACCGCCGCCCTGACTTCTGCCCCCCTGGTGGAGCTGCCCCCGCATGGGCGGCTGATCGACGCGGATGCGCTGTGGGAGAAAGTGAAAAGTGAACGCGCATTGAAGGAGCATTGTCCCAAAAGCAGAAGTATTATCTATGACACGGGTTTTCTTGCCGGGTATCGTGCGGCGTGTCAAATTGCGTCAAAGATGCCGGTCATCATCCCGGCAGAACCAGGGGAGGAGGCCGACCATGATTAAGCTGAAACCTTGCCCGTTTTGCGGCGCGCCTATGAATTTAACACCGAATGGCAATCTGATGGCGTGGCACAGTGTCGATTGCGTTTTTCAGCTACTTGACGAATCAAACACGGTTGACATGACCGAGGAGGAACTCAGAGCGGCGTTTATCGCCGCATGGAACAGGAGGGCCGACCATGAGCAACAGCAATGAATACGTCACAAAAGCACAGGCCATCAAAGCGGCAATGGATGGGGCAGACGATTGGGACGGTGGACCGAACAGCACCAGAAACACCTGTATTTCGGACGCGATCTCCGCGATCCCCCCCGCCGATGTGCGGCCTGTGGTGCTGTGCCGGGATTGCGAATACTGGTTTGATAATGGGACAGATTTCGCAAGCTGTGAGAGAGATGCGCTTATGAGAGAAGCCGGATTTTTTTGCGCTGACGGCAAACGGCGCGGCGCGGATATGAGGGAGGCCCCATGACCATCTACATCTCCGGCGATCCTGTCGGCAAGCAGAGGCCCCGCCACGATCCGACGCACCCAAACCAGAAGCCGCACACCCCGGAAAAGACCCGCGACTATGAGAAGCGCATCGGCTGGGCGTGGAAACAGGCCCACGGGCCGATGTATGAGGGGCCGGTAGAAATCAGCGTCACCATTTTCCTGCAATGCCCGAAATCCTACTCGAAGAAAACCCGCGAGGCCATGCTTTCCGGGGAGATTCTGCCGACCAGAACCCCGGATTGTTCAAACGTACTCAAGAGCGCAAAGGATGGGTTAAACAAAATCGCCTACAAGGACGATTCCCAAATCGCAAAGACAAACACGGAACGATTTTACGCAGAAGAACCGGGCCTGTTGATTATCGTCCGCCCCGTCAATAAGGACTACATGAAGGAATCTCTCAGGGCCAGCCTTGACCTGAGAAACGCGATAAGGAGGAACACATGAGCATGAGAAAGTACAAGCGCGGGATCGCCCGTGCGAACATGGAAAAGCTGGGCATCCAGCACATCAACCGCAAACGCTACGGAGAGCGTAGCTTCTTCGCCCTGTTCTGGAGGAAGTACCTCGGAGGCGGCAATGGCAAAAGGTGAGTGGAACGTGGTCGATTGCGCGGCGACCCATACCCCAGGCGCTTTCGTCTGTGACCGGGAAACAACACCGGGAACGTGTGCCAGATGCGGCTTTAATCCCGAAATCGAGGCCGCAAGAAAGGCACAGATTCGCGCCAAGGCCGCAAGAGGCGAAACGCCCCACGCAACCCGGACGATTCGGCAGGAGGAGGACTGCGCCATCGGCTTCCACTGGAAATGCCGGAACTGCTACGCCAAGACTTGCCCCTTCCGATTGGAGGCCAAAGCATGAGAAAAGGCTACGACTTGTTGCAATACGCCAAGGTTGAGGGCGACCCGCATCAATCCCTTGCAAATGCTATCGTCATCGTCGCCTGCCGTGACTACAAGGCCTCTTTGAAAAAGCTCAAGAATCCGATGATCGGACGGCAGGACGAGACTTTTGCAGAGCGCGATAAAACCGGATGTGAGTTGTTCTTCCGCTCCGGCCTGTTCCAAATCCTGACCAACCTGAACCCGGAACAGCTTATCAAAGACCTACAGGCCGAGGTCTACGGGCCGAAAGCATACTACTACAACAAGGGGGCAAAACAGTGAAGATTCCACGAATAATCCGCAAGGCCCTTGATACGCTTGCCGGGTTTTGCAATAAGCACCAAACCTGTGACGAGTGTGCGCTGAAACAATTCTGCGATGGGAAACGAAACGGCCCACCGTGCTATTGGGCCGACCTTGACGAAGGAGAAGCCGAATGACCCGCGCCACCCTCGCCGCCCACCACGATGCCCAGCGCAAGCTGAACGAGGCCCGGATTCTGCTCAAGCAGATGCGGCTCCGGGCCTACCCAAAAGCGCAGACCATCGATGAGCTGCCCAAGGCCACAGGCACGGGCCGCAAGGTCGAGGAGCTGGCCCTTGTGATTGCCGACCTTGCAGACAAGGTGCATGAGCTGGAGGCCGAGGTTGCGCTGACCCGCCCCGCTGTGATCGCGTGGGTGCATGAAATAGACGAGCCTCGTCCCCGGATGATTGCCTCGCTCCGCGTCCTGTGTGGCTTGCCGTGGGAGCGTGTGGCCTACTACACAGGGCTGACACCCGAGGCCGTGAGGACTACGTTTAGACGATTGATGGAGGAACTATAAACACAAACGGAGGCGCATGAATGACGTATGAAGAATTTATCAAATCCAAGGAGATCAAATCGGATTCGCATGGATTTGAACCGAAAAGGGACAACCCTCGATTGTTCCAGTATGAAAAGGACATCGTAAGGTGGGCGCTGATGAAGGGCCGCGCCGCGATATTCGCAGATTGCGGCCTCGGGAAAACGGCTATGCAGCTCCAATGGGCGCAGGAAGTAGCCGACCATGAAAGCCGCCCGGTTTTAATCTGCGCTCCGCTTGCTGTGAGCAGGCAGACGAAGGGCGAGGGCGTGAAGTTTGGAGTTCCCGTCAAAATCTGCCGAAAGCAGGCCGATGTGGAGCAAGGCGTGAATATCACGAACTATGAAATGCTCCAACATTTTGACGCATCACAATTCGCCGGGGTTGTGCTGGATGAAAGCTCAATCTTGAAGGATTCCACCAGCTCCACCAGAAAGATGCTGACTGAGATGTTTAAGCATACCCCGTATCGGCTGTGCTGTACTGCGACACCCAGCCCCAATGATTATATGGAACTGGGAACGCACTCGGATTTTCTTGGCGTGATGAATCAGCCCGAAATGCTATCAACCTTTTTCTGCCATGACGGAGGGAACACATCGAAATGGCGGCTCAAAGGCCACGCAGAGGATAAATTCTTTGAGTGGGTAGCATCGTGGGCGTGTTGCGTCACAAACCCGGCTGATTTGGGCTATGACGGGAGCGGGTTCATTCTCCCAGAACTGCGGATCGTCGAGCATACCGTGGAAACCGCCGAAAAGACCGACCGCGACGGGCAGTTGCTACTCTTTGCAGAAACTACGCAAACGCTGAATGAGCGCAGAGCGGCCCGGAGAGACAGCCTCGGAGATCGTGTCGCAGAGGCGGCAAGAATCGCCAACGCCACGGAGGATCAAGTGCTTGTTTGGTGCGACCTCAACGCAGAAAGCGAGGCACTGACCGCCGCGATCAACGGAGCTGTCGAGGTCAAGGGGAGCCAAAGCCCGGAATACAAAGAGGCGGCTATGAGCGGATTCACAACGGGAGAAAACCGCGTCCTAGTATCAAAGCCGAGCATAGCTGGATGGGGCATGAACTGGCAACAGTGCCATGAAATGGTTTTTGTCGGCCTGTCTGACAGCTTCGAGGCGTACTATCAAGCCGTCCGGCGCTGTTGGAGATTCGGGCAGACAAAACCCGTCACCGTCCATATCGTCATCAGTGACGCGGAGGGCTGTGTCAAGGATAACGTGGAACGGAAACAGGCCGACGCGAAACGGCTGACCGCAGAACTTGTCCGGCACACCAAAGAAATACTCAAGGCCGAGATTCACAAGACAACTCGCATGAGCGAAACATATATCGCAGCAGAAAGGATGAACATTCCGGCATGGATAATGTCAACGTGATAAATCAAGCCATCGGAGAACGCTACGCGCTGTATAACGGGGACAGCGCCGAGATTTTGAAAAACATTCCCAGCGATTCTATCCACTATTCCATCTTCTCCCCGCCGTTTGCAAGTCTCTACACCTACTCCAATTCTGAGCGAGATTTGGGGAACTGCCGAACGACGGAGGAATTTTATCAGCAATTCCGATTCATCGTCGATGAGCTTTTCCGCGTCATCATGCCGGGGCGGCTCCTGTCATTCCACTGCATGGACCTGCCGCTGACAAAAGAGCGGGACGGTGTTATTGGCCTGCGCGATTTCCGGGGAGAACTTATCAGGCTGTTTCAAGACGCGGGATTCATTCTCCATTCACAGGTCTGCATCTGGAAAGACCCCGTGATTGCTATGCAGAGGACAAAGGCCATCGGCCTGCTCCACAAGCAGATCAAAAAGGACAGCGCAATCTCAAGACAAGGGATTCCCGACTACCTTGTGACCATGCGAAAGCCCGGTGTGAACCCGGAACCCGTCACCCACACGAACGAGAGTTTTCCCGTTGCCATCTGGCAGAAGTACGCAAGCCCCATCTGGAATGACATCAACCCGTCCGACACTTTGCAGGCATCGTCTGCAAGGGACGAGAAAGACGAGCGCCACATCTGCCCGTTGCAGTTGACCGTCATCAGACGAGCGCTGAACCTCTGGACGAACCCAGGCGACATTGTATTGACCCCGTTCCTCGGGATCGGTTCTGAATCCTATGTTGCCCTTGAGCTGGGCCGCAGGACAATCGGAATCGAACTCAAGCCGAGCTATTATCAGCAGGCCGTGAAGAACTGTGCAGGCGTGGTGGAAGTGGATCAAATCTCGCTCTGGTAAAAAATTTGTGATTTTGTCACGCGTTGCCCACCCTTGCCATCTTGATGACCACCCTTTGGCTGTGATACGTTATACTCAGTAAACGAGCGGCCTCCAATCGGGGGCCGCTTTCCCTATACGTTGGCGGGTTCTATGATTTCTTTCCCGCCTGCGCCTCCTTTTGAGGAAGCCCCGTGGCCCGAAAAATGGGGCTGGCTCCACTAGGTGGAGTGTACGACGGCGCGATCCCGGTGGGCCGTATATATACCAGGGAGGTTGTTGGCATCCCATCCTGCCTCATAAGCAGGATCACGCGGGTTCGATTCCCGCCCCTGGCTCCATGAAGGGGGAAACCCCAATGAAGGAAACCGAATCCATCCCCGTCTATGTGAAGGTCATCAACGGACGAACCGTCTGCATCTGCCTCAGAGGTTGCGACCATCCCGGCAAGTGCGAACGGGATGTAGTCAAGCGTGACCTGTTCCGGGGCTGGCAAGGCACGATGAATCGGAACCGCTACGGAAAATAGGGGGGCCTCGGAAACAGACCGGGGGGAGGGTATGAAGAACCCACGCCAATCGAACGGAAATGCCCGGAGGAAACTACGGGCCAGGATGATGGCCCAGGGGATGCCGTGCCACATCTGCGGACGTGAAATTGATTACTCTTTGCCGTGGCACGATCCAATGGCCTTTGTTATCGACGCTATCATCCCTGTGAGCAAGTGGCGGCAGTTTGGCTATGATTCGCCGGAGGCTGTAGAAAAAGACCCCGGGAATGTTGCTCCGGCTCATCGGATTTGCAATCAGCAAAAGGGAAACAAAATCGGTTATGTGCATCCCAGCAGACGCAGAACAGCTAAACCGTTGGTGAAGGACGGCGAGTGGTAGGGGTGGGGGAGTACCCCGGCCCCCTGCACTGGCACT
>Ga0310786_10010916_pt1 | contig 11376 bp, 8 predicted proteins | sample AusTroGonzalo_MG_FD_203881 | JGI IMG/M metagenome (GOLD analysis project Ga0310786, IMG submission 203881) | Bovine rumen microbial communities from tropical cattle in Woodstock, Queensland, Australia - Gonzalo_03 (v2) (version 2) | ecosystem: Host-associated > Mammals > Digestive system >... | reverse complement strand
GCACGCCTGGGAGAACTCAGATTCGAGACCCTGATTGCATCGGTTGTCAAGGATTACATTGCCCAGCATGGCGATGAGAGCCTCAAGAACTTCAGCTGTTTTGACAACACCTATGATGAACTGGTAAGAATAGCTATTAGAAGAATCGTGCAGAGACAGTATTAATCAGACTTCCTCTCTCCCTCACAGAAAGGCTTCCCCACAAAGGAAGCTTTTTTTATGTCCTTTTGTGAGTGGATGCGACAGATTCTGAGGGGGTGCGCTCCCTTTGTCGCAATATAGGGCGAGTGTCGCAACAACTCTGAACGAAATACACGAAAAAACATTGTTACTGCCAGAAAACTCCTTAACTTTGCGTTCAGAAAACAATTAAAAAAGATAAGAGTTATGAAAAAGAATGTTTTATACGCAGTGATGATGACGATGGCGGTTCTGATGACCGCTTGTAGCAACGACGATGTCCCCGAGGTCGTAAAGCCTACGCCGGAGAGGGACGCGTCGAGATCGGATGCTCAGACAAAGACCGTGCTGGTGTATATGGCTGGCAAAAACGATCTGAAGGATATTGTTCCCTCAGACCTGAACGAGATGAAACTGGGTTCTAGGCAGCTTAGCGATAACGACAACCTGCTGGTGTTCGTCTGCCGCTACGAGAATAACGAGACGCCTTGGCTGGGAAGGATCAAGAACGGTGAGGTGATCGACTCGTTGTGTCTGAGCGATATGGGCATCACCAGCAGCGACGGCGAGAACCGTGCCTCTGATCCCGTTGTGATGGAAGGTGTGATGCGATATGCTTTCAGTCACTATCCTGCCACAGGCAACAACTACGGCCTGGTACTCTGGGGACACGGCAGCGGCTGGCTGATGATGGACGAGGTGAAGCCCCGACGCAGCAGAGCCTTCGGCGTGGATTGGGGTAACAGTCAAGACTTTCATAATGGACGCTGGATCAACATCTCCACCCTGAAGGGCATCCTAGATGATATGCCTCACCTGAAGTTTATCATGGGCGACTGCTGTAACCTCATGTGCTTGGAGAACCTCTACGAACTGCGCAACAACTGTGACTACATCATCGGTTCGCCTGCAGAGATTCCAGGTCAGGGCGCTCCCTACGATCAGATTGTTCCGGATATGTTTGCCGACGGCAAGTTCTATTCCAATATCATTGACAAATACTATCAGAGCGTGAGGGGCTATCTCCCCCTGACAGCCGTTCAGACCAGCGAGATGGAGCACGTGGCCCAGGCCACCCGCCAGGCCCTGCAGGCTGTGAAGGCCACGATGAGCAGCGACTATGCCGACATGACGGGAATGATACACTACTACCATACGGACAGTAGCAATGACTTTTTACCCAAGTACAACATCTTCTACGATGCCGGAGATTTCTTCCTCGCCCACGCCCCTCAGGATGTATATCAGCAGTGGAAGCAGGTGCTCGACAAGGCCATCGTGGACCATCGGAATGCAACGAGTTGGGCCACCGACAAGATTTGGAGTATGAAGTACAGCGACTTCACAGTGACCGACGCTAAGATGCACGGCGTGTCGATGTTCGTAGAGCAGAATCCTGCCAAGGACAGCTATGCCAAGTGGAATCAAGATATCAGGCAGACGGCATGGTATGCAGCAGTGAACTGAGAAAGGAGAACAAAAAAACAGCTGGAAGTTTTGAACTTCCAGTTTTTTTGTTTATCTTTGCCACGAAAAAACTGATGTAGTATGCGGAGCTCCTTGTCGGCACGGCTCACCTACCGCATCATGGCGGTGGTTCTGGTGATGATGGTTGTCATTGCCGGCGTGGTGTATTATAAGGTGAGGGAATATATGCTCGACGAGGCCCAGGACCGCCATCTGAGCATCCTGCTGGAGCATTATCATGACATGCGCCGGAAACTGTCGGAGGTGTATATGGCCATCGAGAACAACGTGCACGAGGTGGAGCGCGACATCGGTCAGCCCGACCTGATGTTCGACCACATGGAGCGCGTGGTCAGGCAGAACCCCACCATCGCCTGCAGCTACGTATTGTTCAAGGAATACTATTATCCCAGCAGGGGGCGGGTGTTCATTCCCTGTGCCAGAAGAGACGAGGCCGACACGGTGTTCGTGGCAAGGATTGACACGACGTATCACAACGAGACCGCCGACTACCTGCTGCACGAAAGGCTGCCGAAGGACGAAAGCTGCTGGACGAAGCCCTACTACGAGAGCGAGCAGTTTGCCAACGGTCAGGAACGACGGCTGCTGACAACCTACGCCGTTCCCGTGCACGACGGCGACGGGCAGCCCGTGGCCATGTTCTGTGCCGACCTGGCGCTGGAAGAGATCAGCGACACCATCGTACACGACATCAAGAAGATGGTGGGACACTATGAGAAAGGCCAGCGGCACCAGTCCTACTTCTTCGTCATCGACTGGCAAGGCACCATCATCATGCATCCCGACGAAGGGCGCATCGCGAAAACCCTACCGGCCGACGTGGGCAGGGCGATGAAGGCAAGCCGGGGCCGCTGCGTGACGGAGATCGACGGCGTGGAGTCGATGCTGACCTATCGCTCCATCAGTCCTGTGGGGTGGGTCATGGTGTTCGTGACACCGTTGGACGCCATTCAGAAGAACGCCCGGACGCTGAACATCATCATCCTGGCTGCGATGCTGCTCGGACTGCTGGCCATCTATCTGTTCTGCCGCTGGCAGATCAAGGACATCGCCGACCCCGTAGCCATGCAGAAAGCCAACCTCGAACACGAACTGAAGATTGCCAACGGCATCCAGATGGCCATGCTGCCGAAGACGCTCAACCGGCCCTCGGAAGCCATTGACCTGTATGCCGCGCTGACTCCGGCCCGCGATGTGGGCGGCGACCTCTACGACTTCTTCCTTCGCGACAACCGCCTGTTCTTCTGCATCGGCGACGTCAGCGGCAAGGGAGTGCCCGCTGCCCTGATGATGGCGGTGGTGCGCGCCATGTTCCGCAGCGAGGTGCGCCGCACAGACAGTGCCGTGGCCATCGTCGATACGATGAACCGCACCATCGGCGAGGAATCGACGGCTGACTACTTCGTCACCATGTTCGTAGGAATCCTCGATCTCACCACAGGCCGCCTCGACTATTGCAATGCGGGCCACGAAAAGCCCATCATCGCCGGGCAGCCGCTGGAGATCAAGCCCAACCTGCCCGTAGGGGCTCTGTCGTACTGGACCTACGAGGGGCAGCAGACCCGGCTTCAGTCGGGCGACATGCTGTTCCTCTACACCGACGGGCTCAGCGAGGCCCAGAACGTCGCGGAAGAGCAGTTCGGCAGGAACCGCGTGCTGCAGCTCGTCAGGGCGCACGGCACCGACACGGCACAGCAGCTCGTGGAATTCATGGACGGCGAGGTGAAACGCCATTCGGGTGACGCCGAGCAGAGCGACGACATCACGCTGCTGGCCATCAGGTGGCGGCAGCCGGAACGACTGACGATGCTGGCCACGATGGATGAGATCGGCCGTCTGGAGCCCTTCATCGCTCATGCTGCACAGCGGGCAGGGATGGCCGTGAGCGATGCCAAACGCCTGCGTCTGGCTGTGGAGGAGGCCGTGGCCAACGTCATCAACCACGGGCAGGCCACCGCCATCACCCTTCAGGCAGCCATAGAAGGCAGGCAGGTGGTGATCACTATCGACGATGACGGACTGCCCTTCGACCAGACCGCCGACTCCACGACCGACCTCTCGGTGCCTGCCGACCAGCGGCCTCCGGGCGGACTGGGCATCATGTACCTTCACAAGATGGCCGACGGGCTCGACTACCAGCGCACCGACGGACACAACATCCTGAGAATCAGAAAAAACAAATAGTCAAAAACAGTTATCATTATGTTTAAGATCACACTTAGCGAACAAGCCGGCATTGAGAACCGGTCAGCAGAAAAGCTCGTGGCAACCCTCGTCGGCGACCTCGACAATGCCGCCAGTACCGAAGCAGCCCGCGGCTTCGAACCCGTATTTGAACGTACAGACTGCGACATCGTCATCGACTGTACGCAACTGAACTACATCTCCAGCAGCGGATTGAGAATCTTCCTCAACATCTACAAACATTTTCACGGCCACGGCCATTGGGTCATCCTGAAGAGGATGTCGGACGACATCAGGGTTGTGCTCAGCCTGGGCGGTTTCCTGCAGTTGTTCCATACAGAGGACTGATCATGGCTACGACCAACGAAATCCGACGATATCAGGAAGAGATCGACGCCCTGAAAAAGGAAGTGGAGCGGTTGAAGGACGAAATGGTGCGTCTGGTATGCCGCAATCTCGACCTGTCTGAACGGCTTGAATCGGATGTTGACCTGCGCCGTCGCACCGAGGCGGCCCGCGAAATCATGGAGGCCCGCGTAGAGCGTCAGCGTAATGCCGACCTGCAGGACGACGGACAGCTGATGGCCCTCATCGAGATCTACGTGGAGAAGGAACGTCCGCACCTGCGCCCCGACTTCAGTGCTGCCGATCTGGCCGACACGCTGGGCGTCTCGATGACGAGGCTTTACCAGCTGTTCCGCCACCAGACCATCCACCGTACGCCCGAAGCCTACATCGACAACCTGCGCACGCTGGCCGCCCTGCGACTGTTGCGCGAAAAGCCCAACTACACCATTGCCGTCGTTGCCGAGGAGGCGGGCTTTGCCAATGTCCGTACGCTCCAGCGCCGCATACAGGATGCCATCGGTATGTCGCCTGTCGATTACCGACTGATGCTCACCCGTGATTTGTAGTCACAGCCTCAGACCGAAGAAAGTGCGGATGCGCCATTTGATGTTGTGCAGGGCGAGGCTCTCCTCGTGACCATTATTAGTGAAATTGAATACCATCGACATACCAAGGAACTTGTTGCCCCATTGGCGAACGATAGCACCGCGCCCCGTAATGATGACTTCGGGGAAGTGGTAGTGAAGGGGCACGCGGGTTTCACCGAAAGTCATCGACGTTTTACTATAGACGATAAACGTGGGCAGAGCGGATATGTGAAGCAGCCAGCCCTGACTTGGCACGTAGTTGTAGCCATAGCCAGCACCTAGACTAATGTTCGTCATCTTCAGTTTCATTTCCTGATCCCAGTTAAGGGTGGCGTACTGACCCATACCCGACGCTGCCAGGAGGAAACTGCCGGCAGAGCGGCGTTGGATGTAACTCTGCGAGAAGGCTGCAGGATAGGAGAAGCGACGACTGTTGAATACGTAGAAGGTATTCAGGTTCAGCGTCTTCACCGATAGCATACCATCGGGCAGTTCGATGCGTTCCATGTCTTCGTGCTGGTGCCAGCCCGTGAAATTCTTGGCATTCTGATAGATGATGTCGAAGCCAAAGCGCCGGCCGTAGCTGTTGAAGTTCAGTTCGAAGTCGTGGTACTTGCCCATCAGTTTGGCGGGATTGAGCGCCATACTAAGCGATAGACCAAGGTAGCTGACACCCATACTGACTGTCGCCTTCCTGTTGGCTTCCATCTCGGACTTGAAGTGCCGTCCATTCTCGGAAGAGCCAAGCGGTAAAGCCGAGCGGTCGATTCCCTTAGCCTCAATCTTCGCTCCCGACACATTCATCCGTGCCGTGACAGTCCACTTCGTTGCAGGCCGTGTGATGTAGGCCGTGTCTATGACGCCCTTACGATAGTTCTGCATCAGAATGCTGTCAGCGCGCTGAAAGATGTTCTGGGCAGAGGCTTTCGCCATCGCTATCAAAAACACTATGGCCAAGACGAGATGGCCATAGTGTAGATAACCGTTGTGCTTTACAGGCCCCATTCGGCGCTATTCAAAGGCAGCATCTGCATGATCCGCGAGAACATTTGCACACTTGTAAACGTATTGTTACTCATGGAAGGCATGACTGAACCGATGACTTTCATGACATTATCCATATCAGTCTTTCCCATCAGCTCACTAAGTGGAATAAAGGCCAAATGCTCGAATGACCAAATGGTTGGTATGACCAGGTTTTCATAACTCCCCCATTCTGCCTTCATCCTGAATTCCAAGGGATAGAAGGCTTCCTGACTAATCAGGTAGCCCTGCACTTCGCCATTGCGGATGGAGCCATACAGGTTCAGATCATCGAGAATCAGCATGTCAAAGTTATCAATAGAGAAACCGTTGAAATCTATATTGGAGAGCAGTTCGGTAAGTTTGTCGCTCTCGGGTAACGTCAGCATTGCTCCCAGGGACATGACATTCAGGCCGTTATTCACATAACTGCAATCGATTTTCATCTTTCCTTTCTGTTCGGTGCATAACTTGAAGTCAAGGGTACTCTCCACGTCAGGCAATCCATAGCCATTTCCCTTCAACGAGGTGCTGGCCTGACCGGAAATCTGTGTCTCACCGATGTCGAACGTGGTCTTGCTCAACGTCACCACTTCATTATCAAACAGTCCGCTTAATGTCATGGTTAACGTTTCGGGAAAGCGATAGACACAAGCCAGACCTTTGAGGTTCTTCAACTGGGCAGGGGCAATCGTTTCCTTCCAGCTGCTGCCAGTCTTGAAGGCAATCTTATAGAGTGTTGTGCCCAACCCTTCAACTGTGGCCGGGAAGATAAACTCCAAACCTTCGCAGGGGAACAGTCGGCTGCTGCCGTTTTCGTCAAAGACCACTTGTACACCGAAGTTCTGAATGTCAACAGGAATATACATCAGATATCCCATCTTTGCCAGTTCACTGTCTTTCGGTACAAGCTTGATGTTCTTCAGTGCGCTGTTGGCAGCCATCATGGCGAGGATCTGCTTCATATTTCTCATATAATTGCGATCCTTGACCATCAGTACCATCAGTTGGGAATAGACCTCATTCGTCAGATAGAACATCTCGGGATTCATATTGTCTGCCAAAACACTGGCATCGCTCTTTATGTGAGAGAGGATGATATCGCGGTTTTGAATGACATATTCGCTGCCGCCATCGTCAACAGGGTTGTCACTCTCGTCCTCACACGACGTCAGTGTAAATAAGCCACAAAACAGTATGGCTGCCACTATCCAATTACCAACCTGTTTCATTTTCCGACGTGTTTGATTCCATTTTCGATGTAGATACCCTTCTGGGGCTTACTCTTCAGCTGACGGCCCTTCAGATCATAGTAGCGGTGAGTGCCGTCGGTGTCGATGGTATGTATAGAGGGAGTGATGGCTGTCGGCCCTATATCGGAAGCCTTTATGTCGCCAGCAAACAACAAATCTGGCATATCGCTGACTTCATAATCGCCCAGATGGTAGAACATCGTCTGGAAGGTGAAATCTTCTCCGGCAGCGCTCTTAGAACGGGCGGAATTAGTCTTGAACTCATCGTCCTCAACGGAGTTGGAATAGAAATAGCCACGGAAAGGCGGTAAGGCAGCTGCTGCCTTCGACAGCCGGATCCATGAGCCGTCGTCGGTCATGCTGAACATCTTGTCCGCATTTTCATCGTCGGTGGTGCTGCCGGTGAACGTACCCCACCAGCTGCCTGCATGAACGGAACGGTTGTTGAGCACCAGTTCCTCATAGTCATCGACTGAGGACGTGCCTTCGCCGCCTGCGATGGGTTCTTTGATCATCTGCACGTCACAAGCATTGAGCGAAAGGCTGTCGTGGAACATCACGGCGAGATAAGGTACGCCTGCCTCGAGGATATTACCAGCCTCGGCGAAGATGAACTGATGGTAGTAGTTGTCGATATACGCCATCCGGTAGAACTTCACCTTGCCAGGTGCCTCATACTGACTCAGGTCGAACGTATAGGGCAGACAGACAGTATAGGCCTGCGGTGTCCATGTGCCGTCGCCATTGTCCTGAGCCGAGAGCACACGATCGTAGTTGACATTGACCTGCCTGTCGCAGTTCTCATCGAGCGTGGGTTGGTTGTCGATGGTGTCGCTGAGTTCCACCCCTGTCAGCGGACGGCGGAAGCCCAGGAAGTTGTCGAGCGATACCGACTGACCCATAAATTTCAGGTTATAGATACCCGTGTAAGGTGCCTTGAAGTAGATGGTGCCGGTCTGTGTATAGGTATCGTAATAGGTCCAGGTCTTACCTTCATCCCTGCTATAGAAGACATTGAGCAGACCGCTGCCGCCTCCCATGCCGAACATGGCCATCATATCCATCATGCCGCCACCGCCCATCTCGGCCTGGAACTGCATCACATCACCCTGCCGGGCTTGAAGACTCGGGGTGACAAGTTCGTAGGCGTAGGAGGTGGTGGTAGCCATCCAGGTCTTCTCTTCGCCGCCGCCCATGCCGAACATGGCCATCATACCGCCACCATCGCCAGGCTTCGATATGGTCCAGCCTGTGGACTTCCATTCAGGCAGATCGAGGGGGATCGACTCGTCTTCCACAACGTAGATGGGTTCAAAGTCCTCCTTCCATGCCTCGGCGTAGGTTTTATAGGCCTCGACGCTGACCATCTGCGTCATCAGCCGTTCATCAACAGGTGTGAAGGTGATGACGGCCTTGTTCTCACCGATCTGCCCGGCAGCATCATCGTAAACGACATCAACCATCGCCGAGTCGCCAGCGGCAATTGTCAGACTGCTCCCGCTGAGAGTAAACGCCGTCTCATTCGAGGAAGAGACATTCACCTCGAGCACCCCGGAAGCCGTATTCGTCACCTTGAAGGATTTGGTGAGACTGGCCTGAGGCATGCCATAAACGAGGCTCTGCACCACGTTACCGTCCTGAGTTACATAGAGGTCGGGGGCCGAGTTGTTGAGACGGAAGCCTGCCACTGAGTCGATCACGATGCTGTCGGATGCCACGAAGCGGAAACGGTAGTCGCCAGGCTCGAAATCCGATACCCACAGGGTCTTATAGACAGAGTCGAGTTCCTCTGAGATGGTTGTCACCAACTCCCACTTGTTACTGCCATAGACGGATTTCTCGATGGTAAGTGAAGGACCACCGCCACCGAACATCGCACCCATGCCGCCGCCACCGGCGTTCTTGACAGAGAACAGGAGGGCCTCAAACGGATCATTGACCGTCAGTACTGGCGTCATCAGATAGAATGAATCTCCACCACCTCCGAACATGCCACCCATGCCGTCAGACGGTTCGTCAACAGTCGCGACATTCTCGCGGAATCCCCAGCCTTCGGTAAACCAGCCTTCCGGCATGTGATTAGTATTGAAATCCTCGGCCCATGCCTCCGGATCGGAAATGATAGCCACCATGTTGATGCTTCTGCCAGAGACACGCTCATCGGTAGGATCGAAATTGATGAAAGCATCATTGCGGCCAGTTTTGCCGCCACTGAACTTAAATGTCGCATCGACCGCAACAGTGTCACCTGCTGCCACAGTCACTTCATTCGCGCTTACGGTGAAGATCGATTCATTCGTCGATTCTGCACTGGTCCTGAGTGTTCCTGTTGCTGTATTGATTACATTGAACACAATCGTGGTGTCGGCATTACACAGTCCAAGGTCAAGATAGGTGACGGCTTTCGTCGAGTCACGGATCACCAGGATGTCGGGTGCCTCATTGTCGATGTGGAAGCCGGCCACGCTGTCGATATTAACATCACCGCCTGCCCTGAAACGGAAACGGTATTCACCAGGTTCGGCTACTGATACGGAAAACGTCTTGAAGACAGAATCCATCTCGGTGGTGAAATCGGCCACTTTCAGCCACAGATGCTCGCCATAGGCGGCCTGTTCCACAACAAAGGTGGAATCGCTGCTACCGCCCATCATCGCACCCATACCGCTGGCCTTTGCCTTCTTGGCAGAGAATATCAATCTTTCACCTGCCTGAACTTGCAAGGGGGGCGTCATCAGATATTCGAAACCGCTACTGCCGCCACCACCCATCAGGCTCGTCATATCGAAACCTGATGATGCCTTCTTCTGGGCAACGCCATCTTTCACTTCCCACCCTTCAGCAAACCAGCCGTAGGGCAGTTTGTTGTCGTTGAACCGCTCGTTCATCTGCTCCGTAGCGACAGACTGAGCCCGCATGCTTACCCCAACAAACAGGAACAACATAGAAAAGAGTAATTTCTTTTTCATAAATTTAGTTTAGTATAGACATTATTCATAATTAGGTACAAAAGTACTACAATTTGAATATCCATCAACTAACAATTTAAGTATATTTTATGGCAAAAAGTCGCTTTTTCTTTGTATAACAACAAAAAAACAGTAACTTTGCAGACAAATTGCGCTTCTGTGCATACCAACATCATCATTCTATGACAATGCCTGTCTCTAAGGAACCGCTGCTTCAGTCCATTGAGCAAACCGACATTCTGGTTGTGCGTGAGATGCCTCGCTTTTTCGGCTATCATGAAGATTTCGTATTCCCGCACATCATCCTGACACTCATTCTGAGCGGCAGCGCAAGAGCTATGTACGATATGCGGGTCATCACCCATCACAAAAACGACCTGACCATTATTCTTCCTGGCCATATCATGCACCCGATGGATTGTAGCGACGACTTCACCTACGCCCTACTGTTCATCTCGCCGAAGATGCTCAACGACCTCCGTTTCCACACCTTCAGCCACGACCACGAGAAATTCAACTACGCCCCCGTCTGTTCGCTGACCGACGAGCAGGCCGCACACCTGCTCACCATCATCAATCAACTTGACATCATTGCCAACTATACCAACAAGGAACTGCCCCACCGCTATCAGACCCTGTTGGCGCAACTCGCTGTAGGCTATGAATTTCTCAACTACTACCGTCGTGATCAGGACAGGAAATGGGCAGAGAACCGCCATGCAGACATCTTCAACCGCTTCTGCGACCTGGTTGTAAAACACTATCGAGAATCGCGGGAGGTCAAATACTATGCCGGTTTGCTGAACCTCACCCCCAAACATCTCAGCAAAGTTATCAGTATGGTCACCAACGGCCTCTCGCCAGCAGGATGGATAGAGCAATATGTAACGGCACAAGCCAAGCGCCTTATCGAAGCGCACGCCACACAGACACTTCAGGAGACAGCCTACATGCTTGGGTTCTCCGAACCAACATCCTTCTACCGATATTTCAAGCGCGTCACCGGCATGACGGCAAAACAATACCGCGATAGTAACCCCTATTTCATTTAGGCATCTGAACGCGCCGTTCAGGGCATCCCTTCGGTTCGTCTTGCTTACCAAAAAAGCGAGTAAAATACCAAATATATTTGAGTATTTTCGAATAAGGCGGAACACGCCTTATATTTCTTTATCGGCGGTGAGATGATGTTTTTCGGCTGCAAAAAATAGTGCAAATTGTCTTTTCCTGAATGCGGTTGACTCCATTGGGGCCTTGTTATTTAACACTTGTCTACCCATACGGATTTGGTTGACTGTCTCGCCTGAGCACAGTTGACTACTTTCACTGGAGAGGTTGACTCCT
>Ga0310786_10010914_pt1 | contig 11377 bp, 12 predicted proteins | sample AusTroGonzalo_MG_FD_203881 | JGI IMG/M metagenome (GOLD analysis project Ga0310786, IMG submission 203881) | Bovine rumen microbial communities from tropical cattle in Woodstock, Queensland, Australia - Gonzalo_03 (v2) (version 2) | ecosystem: Host-associated > Mammals > Digestive system >... | reverse complement strand
AGTTCGATGAGCGAGTGGCCCCAGTACCGCGCCTGCAGGGCATAGCGGAGCAGCTGCTTGAACCATGCCGTCTCAAAGTATTTCTGGGCCTCTTCGTCGTCCTTGCCGTCCGGACGGGTCAGTTTGAACGCCTTGCCCATGACAAACCCCTGCAACTGTCCGATACAGCCGGACAGATGAAGATCCAGCTCGACATCCCGGTAGATATCATAGAGCCTCTGACGGTTCGGCTGCTCGACGTTGATGGCCATCTGCTGCGCCGCCCTCCATTCGGAGAGGTCCCGCTTGGTGAGATAGTCCGTCTCCCGGGCAAGGTCGATGACGATCTTCTGGAACCGCTTGCGGTCTGACTGCTTGGCCAGGTCGAGTTTGGTACCGTCCTTGAGCGCCAGCCTCTGGGGTATATCCGAGTCCTTGAGGACTTCCATTCCGGCTGAGGCGATATGGCCGGAGAAAAGTTTCTTGAAAGAATCGAAGATTGGCATAGTATACGATGTTAAGCCGTCAATAACTGTTGTCCACGCAGGGCTCGGAGCCATACCGGATGGAGGGTGCAGCGGCATTGCCGCCCTCGTCAGTGGCGATTGGCAGATCCGGAAGGACGGTTCCTTCCTGGACTCTCCTCAGCCAGTCGAGAGCCTGTTCGTAGCGCTCTTTCCGGATGGCCATGCCCATCTGGTTCGGAAGGGACGATGTCGCAGGCGTACATCAGCAGCTGGCGGTTCCTCTCCGCGCCCCTGGCCGAGAATATCCTGGCACAATCGAACTTGGGTCTGAGATAGCCGGAAATCTCCTCGATGGCTTCCATCCCTGCATTTGCCCTTATCTCCGGGCTTGCCTGGGCGACGACCTTGAAGGCGGTCTCGCCTATGACTACCTGGTAGTCGGTCTCTTCTATGAACATAGGACTCCGGGGGTGTTAGAAGGTTTGGCGATGTACAGGGCGCTTTTCTCGATGTCCTGTATGGTTACGCCGCTCTTGAAGCGGTGGAGTTTGACCAGGTTCTTGAGGTTCTGCTTGGGGGCCACCTTGAGTTTGCCGTTCAGCGCGAACACAAAAAATGTCATGTTGAAAAGAACGGCCAGTTTCCTGGCTTCCCGGACCGCTCTCTTGTATCGTACGGCCCAGATGCTTTTTTTGATGAGTTTGAACATGTCAAAATATGTTTTTCGCGGAGGGACGGTCGCCCATCAGCGGGGTGAACTTGGATTGCCGGCCCGTTTTCTGGAGATGCCAGATGGCTCCCTCGTCAGCATCGGGGGCGTCGTCGTGGGCACTGCTGCCCTTCTCCAGGGCGAGGGTCTGGTCGATGCCGTTCTGCATGTCTGGCGTACCTTTCAGGTCGATGTTGTAGAAGACGAAGCCACGCTCCCATAGCGGGGAGATGTCCGTGATGCGCTGGAGTTTGTCCGGCTTCTTCCTCTTGTCTCCGGAGATGGGCAGCTGGTAGCCTCGCCGTTCTCCTTCTGCCTCGAACTCGTCCAGGATGGTGTCCTGAAGGAAGATGGCCTCCATATAGAAGCGGACGGATGCGTCTTCCGGGAGTCGTTCGTACAGGTCGTACAGCCACCGGACCATCTCGCCGGTGGTCGCCTGGCGGACGAAGGTGTCGATCAGGTGGAGTTCCTTGCCCCTCTTGCCCCACATCCTGCAGGCCTTGTAGTCGTTGGACGTCTTGGGCTTCCAGGAAGGGTCGGTATAGCAGACGATGGCGTCGTATTGCCGGAGCGGGAGACATTTCTTGTAGCGGATCCATTCGTTCCTGAAGATGTTGCCCTCGACGATGGGATTGTGCATCATCTCCTTCTGGAAGGAGCGGTATCCGACGAATTCCGCATAGGCCTGCACCTCCTCCTTGGTCCACTTCTCCTTCCAGGTGGGGTTGCCGTTCCTGTCCACGGCATATACCGTGGATACGAACACGCCTTTCTTTGCAGAGATGTTCGCCAGGACGGAATCCTTGCCGATGAGGTTTCCCACCATGATGAACCGGCCGCGGCCAACGTCCAGGGAGCCGAAAAGGGCGTCGGTCACCCAGTCGGTCATCTCCTTTACACGGTATGGGTTGCGGCAGAGTTCGTCGTCGTCAAGGTCGTCGATGACGATGTAGTCCGGACGGGATTCGCGGTTACGCAGGCCTCGGGGCGACTGACCGCGACCGCAGGCGAGGAAATGGGTCCCGGATTCAGACGTGAATTCACCCTCCGTCCAGTCTCCGAGTGACTTCTGTTTCCCGAAGTCGGAGATGAGGCGCTGGTTGAACTCCAGTTCAGCCTGGATGTCCGACAGCAGGCGGATGGCGGCGTCCTCTGACTTGCCGACGACAACCATGAACTGGATGAGGGGTTTGGCCTGGAACATGAGCCACAGTGGGACGAAGATGTCCATGTGGGTCGACTTGGCATGCCCGCGGGGCCACTTGAACACGGCCTTGAGGTTCGGTGTCTCCTTGATCTTGCGGGCGGCCTCGTTGTGGAACGGAGCGTTGTGTATGACGCGGACCACCTCTCCGGTGGTCTTGTCCTTCAATGCGAGGAAATGGGGGAAGTAATACTCGCAGAATGCGGCATAGTTCTTCCGGAGCCGCGCTATACGGCGGTCGCGCTCGACGTCTGTCTCACGCGCAAGGACGGCGGTGTCGGTGAATGACTGGATCCGTTTACAGTGTTCCCGCCACTCATCGTAGATCTTCCGTATTTCAGCCTGGCTTGCCATCGCTTACTTACCGACACCCATCTGCTCGATGATGTACTTGTCCTGGTACTTGTTGATGGCCTTGATCAGTTCCGGGGTCACCTCGGGATCGGTCAGGGAACGGTACTCGAGCCACTTGGAGAAAGCCATGAACACCTCGATAGCGTCGACGACATTCGCCTTCCTGTCCAGCTTCTCGATGACGGAGGACAGTTTGGCCAGCTTGTCTCCGATGCCGGCGATGAGGGAAGGATCCTCCGAAGCATTCACCTGGTCGATGAGCCTGTCTATGGTCGCCAGTAATTTGTTCACCAACTCCGGGCGGGTGATGTTCCTCGCAGCCCTCGCTTCCTTCCACCCGTCTGCAGCGCACCACCGTGAGACGGTAACCCTCGAGACTTCGAGCTTGTCGGCGATGGCGTTCATCTCCATTCCGGAGAGATAGAGCTGCCGGGCGAGGGATTTCTTGTTTTCAGTTTCCTTTTTCGTCATGATCGTGCATGTTGTACGTAGCAAAGTTGCTGATAGTCATAGGCCCTTGCAAAAAAGTATGCAATGGTTGCACACTTGTATGCAATGCTTGCACACTTCTATGCAACCGTTGCACACTTTTTTGGACTTACACTATACCGTTTCTAAAATTGCATCGCACAAGGCGCATGAGACGCCATATCGCTAAACAGTATTTGCAATGGGAAAAAGAGTAAGAATATCGAATGAGATCCTGAATTCGTTCGGGACCTGGATCGTGACGGCGGGGATGGACACCGCCCAGTATTCCAGAAACCCCATCCTGCTTTATATGCACCGGCGCGGGGAGGTCATTGGATATCTCAAAGACATCCAGGTCGAAAACGGGGAGGTCACCGCCGAACCGATGTTCGACGAAGCCTCAGAGCTGAGTGTCCGCGCGAAGAAACAGTTCGAGTTCGGCAGCCTCCGCATGGTGAGCGCCTGCGTCGACATACTTGAACTGAGCGAGGATCCGAAACTGCTCAAGCCCGGCCAAACGCGCCCGACCATCACCAAGTCCAAGCTGGTGGAAGTATCTATCGTGGATGTGGGTTCGAACGACGACGCGCTGGCACTCACGCACAACGGGGCCCGGCTGGAACTTGGAAAGGACGGGAGCAATCCGCTCCCGATGATTAATAACATCAAAAAACAAGAGAACATGGATTTATCCAAACTGGCCCTTCAACTGGGCCTTCCCGCCACGGCCACCGAGCAGGAGGTCGAGGCAAAGATCGCGGAACTCAAAACCGCGAAGCAGGAGGCGGATACCCTCCGTCAGGAAAGGGACACCCTCAACCTTGCCGCCATCACCAAGGCCGTGGAGACCGGCGTCGCCGAGAAGCGCATCCCGGCTGACAAGAAGGACCACTTCATCAGCCTCGGAAAGAAGATCGGACTCGAAGAACTTCAGTCCACCATCGCCGCCATGAACCCGGTCGTAAAAGTCAGCGCCACCCTCAGCCGTACTGGCGACACCCCTGCAGGAGACCGCGCCTACACCAAGCTGAGCGAGGTCCCTGAGGACAAGCTCGCTACCATGCGCAAGGACGACCGCGAGACCTACATCAAGCTGTTCAAGGCCGAGTATGGCTTCGCCCCCGAGTTCGAAGATTAACACTTAATTCAACGTTATGAAAAAGATCCTTTCATTCCTCATTGCAGTCCTGTTCAACGCAGTTGTCGGGGTCTGCCTGGCCGGCGCCGTCGGTGTCGATCCCGTCGTCGGCATTCTCGGGGCGGAGGCTATAGCATCCGTTCCCGCATTCTTCCCCTCCTCCATAATGCACGCCGGCGGCATCGCCTATGCCGGGGTGCTCCGCGAAGTCTGGACCGGCGAGATGGTCAAGAAGCTCCGTGAAGGTTTCCAGGCTACATGGCTCGACGGCATTCCCGACGCATCCTCCGTAGTGGAGAACGACGTCATACACCTCGTGGACGTAGGCGTGGATCCGGACGTGCTGGTCAATAATACTACCTATCCGATCGCAGTACAGGCACTCGAGGACGGAGACATTTCCATCAGCCTCGACAAGTTCCAGTCGAAGGCCACCCCCATCACCGATGACGAACTCTACGCCATCTCCTATGACAAGATGGCGCGCGTGAAGGAGGCCCATGGAAACGCCATCTCCGACAAGAAGTTCGCGAAGGCGGCCCATGCCATCGCGTCCAGCACCTACAAGGTGGCCACGACCGGCTCCCCTGATACCAATACCGGCCGTAAAAAGCTCACCATCGCCGATATCCTGGCAGTCAAGGCGCAGATGGACAAACTGCACGTCCCCGTCACCGGCCGCCGCCTCGTGCTCACTTCCGACCATGTGAACGACCTCCTGGCCATCAGCGAGAGTTTCACCCGCCAGTATAACCTGGATACCGTGAACGGCCGCTGTGCACGCCTGTTCGGATTCGACATCTACGAGTACGCTGAGTGCCCTGTCTTCGACGCCTCCGGTGCCAAGCAGACCCTCGGTACCGCCGAGTCCGGCAACAAGTTCCAGGCCTCGTTCGCCTTCTATGCCGACCGTGTATTCAAGGCCTCCGGCTCCACCAAGATGTATTTCTCCGAGGCGAAGACCGACCCTCTGAACCAGAGGAACCTCATCAACTTCCGTCATTACTTCATCGCGATGAACAAGAAGAATGACGCATCGGTGACCCTCTACAACGGCTACACCTCCGATGCTGTCCCGACCATCACCGGTGACCAGGTGATCGAGGTGCCCGCGACGGCCGGCAACAACAACCGCACCTATGCCACCTCCAACGGAGCAGCCATCACCGCATCGAGCGATGCCGACTGGCTTACGCCCACCGTCGGTGCAGGCAACAAGGTGACTTTCGCCCGTCAGGCCTATGCCCATGCGGAATCCGGTGACGATCCGCGCATCGCGAACGTCACGCTCGCCATCGAGGGCACTTCCGCATCGCTGACCGTACAGGTCAAGCAGGCGATGGCCGTCTCCTAGTGACCATTCACTTTGTTTCATAAACGAATAGATTTTCTTTCATGGGTAAGCTCCGGTACCTGGTTATCCACTGCACGGCAACCCCGGAGGGGCGTGAGGTGAGTTCGGCGGACATCCGCCGGTGGCACACTTCGCCCCCTCCGAAGGGCCGGGGCTGGAAACAGGTGGGGTACACCGACATGATCCACCTCGACGGTAAGACCGAGCGTCTCGTCCCCAACAACGAGGATGCCTGGGTGGATCCGTGGGAGGTGACCAACGGAGCCAAGGGTTACAACAGCGTGAGCCGCCATCTGGTGTACGTCGGCGGGCTTGCTTCGGACGCTAAAACGTCCAAGGACACCAGGACGGCCGCGCAGTTGAAGACCATGGCGGCTTACGTCAGGTCTTTCCACCAGCGCTTCCCGGAGGTGGAGATCGTCGGACACAACCAGCTGGCAGCGAAGGACTGCCCGTGCTTCGACGTCCCCAAGTGGCTTGGATCAATCGGTATCAAAAAGTAACAGGCAATGGACAACGGATTTCTCAGAGACCTTCTCATGTGGCTCCTGCCCGGCGGTGCCATCGGTTCCGTCGTGACCTGGCTTGCCACCCGCAGGACCCGGAAGATGGACGTGCTCCAGAAGCTTCAGGAATCCATCGACCTGCTGACGAACAAGTATACCGAGGTGCTGAACGAGAACGTCCAGCTGAAGGCCGACAATGCGAAGCTGCTTGCGAACCAGAAGGCCATGGAAGAGAAGATAGACACATTGAACAGGAAGATCGACCAACTCACGGAGAAGCTAAAATCCAAAAACAATGATGAGACGTTCAACCCTAATACTGATGTCCGCCGTCCTGGTAACCGCCGCGTGCGGAACGCCAAGGGTCCTGCAGCTGTCGGAAAACGACCTGCAGGCCGCCCTGACGCTGACCGAAAAGACGGGCAGGTCGTTTGCCGACAGCCTGCAGAAGGAGTTCCGGACCCTCCGCCAGGAGATGACGGAGACGAGGAAGGTCTTCGCGGAGACGATCCCGGCGGCGCAGGCCAGTCTGACGATAGCGGCGCAGAGCCTGCTTGAACTACCGGAAGGGGCCAAGTTCGGCTCCTCCGAGGGACGGGCCACGGTAGAGGCGCAGCGCCTGGGTGACAGCATAGTCGTTACAGGCAAGTGCGACAGCATTGCCAGGCAATGTGAGATCTACGAACGCATGCTTGCCAGCCAGCAGGGGATCATCTATTCATTGTTTCAGGCCATTGACTCGTTGGAATCGAAAGCCTCTCAACAGGCGTTTGAGATGCGATCTAGCAGCATTGAACAGGAGACCATTGCCGAACCCACTACGCGCAAATCCCGCAAGGGGAAATGGCACAGTTTCCTTGTCGGACTACTTATGGGAGTTATATGCTGCGTCATCGTCAGAATCGTTTGGAAGCAATTCAAAACAGGAACAATAATTAGTTAAACCTTTCTAAACTCATACTACAATGGGATACGTAAACGGTAGTGATCTTTTGGTGTATGTCAAGACCGGATCCGGCAACTCTGTCAGCAGGAAGGCCATCGGACACTGCACCTCTCATACTGCGACTTTCAATACGGAGACCAAAGATGTCGCCGTGAAGCCGCCCGCAAGCCAGATCAGGTCTGCCGCCGGACTGTACAAGCAGAAACGCATCACCGGTCTCTCCGCCCAGGTGAAGTGCAGCGGCCTTTGCTTCTACTCCGAAGAGGAGGGTGGCTTCAAGCATATCCTCTCGAAGTGGGCCGTCGGAGAGAACGTGGAGTTGGAACTCTTCGAGCGTCCGGCAGAGTCGAACGCCTCCATCGACCCCTATGCCTCCGGTTCCTTCGTGATCACCTCGCTGGAGAACACCGCTCCCGCCGGAGAGGATGCCTCCTATGACGCCACGTTCGACAACAACGGCCCCCTCACCGTCGATGACTCCAAACTCACCATGTGATGAAGAAAAGAATCATCATCAACGGTACGGAGTACCCCGTCAGGATGACGATGGGGGCACTGCTCCGCTTCAAGCAGCAGACGGGCAAGGATGTCAGCGAGTGCAAAGATGTCGCTGACATGATAATCCTGCTTTGGTGTATGATTGCATCAGCCTGTGCTGCAGACAATATTCCATTCACTCTCAGTCTGGAGAAGTTTGCGGACTCGTGTTCTCCCGAGGATCTGAATATCCTGGATGAAATCGTGGCACCGGAGGATGCAAAAAAAAAGACGGAGTAACTCCACATATAGAGGTACTGCTTGGAATTGGGATGGGGTGCATGGGGCTGAGCTATGAAGACTTCTGCCGGTGCACCCCATCAGAATTCAAAGCTACACATGACAAGTGGAAAGAGCTGGAGACTCATCATTATAGAAACGGTTGGGAGCAAATAAGGACACTGGTAGGTTGCTTCCTTCCATTCTTCCCGACCAAGAAGACAATCAAGGAGGTGATGCCTTTACCTTGGGACTCGGAGAAAGAGGACTCCGTTCCGAAAGGCGGTAGCAGCCCGGAAGCTTTCCGGAACATTCTGGATATAAGAGAAGGATAATGTCAAAAAACGTAACAATCAAGATCAAGGTTGACGATGGTGGAACCTTCCGGACCGTAACGGTAGATGCCGACGGCCTGAGAGGAGCCTTGTCTGGAGTCGTCGACGAGTCGAAGCGTCTTGGTGGTGGGGTACTGTCAAGCCTGAAGAAGTATGCCGGGTCATTTCTTTCGGTAACGGCTGCCGCCTCGGCAGCAATAGCGGTTATCAAGTCAGGGATATCAAACATCGCCAACTTCGAAAGGGCTAACTCTACACTGGCCTCAGTTTTAGGCATAACTGCTCAGGAAACTGAGAAGATGGCCCAGGCTGCGAAAGACCTTGGCCGTACCTCCGAATTCTCCGCATCCGAAGTTACGGAACTCCAGATAGCGCTTGCACGTCTGGGATTTACCCAGGGTCAAATCCTGGCTATGCAGGAATCGGTTCTGAAGTTTGCTTCCGCAGTAGGTACCGATTTGGCGTCTGCATCAGACTTTGCAGGATCCGCACTCCGCGCCTTTGGCCTGGATGCGTCAGATACCAAGTCCCTGCTTGATGTGATGGCAGCATCCACCAGCAAGTCAGCCCTGGACTTCAGCAAGCTTCAGACCTCCATTTCTATCGTCGCTCCCATCGCCAAGGCATTCGGTCTGACAGTTAGCGAGACAGCATCTTTCCTTGGTGTCCTTGCGAATAACGGTTTCGATGCCAGTTCCGCCGCCACGGCATTACGAAATATCCTCCTGAATCTAGCCGACAGCAATGGAAAACTGGCTTCCGGCATTGGCCATAGTGCGAAGTCCTTCGACGAGATCATAGATGCATTTCGTGAACTCACTGCCCGTGGTGTAGATGTTGACGAGGTGCTAAAAATGACAGATAAGCGCAGTGCTGCAGCTGCTCAGACTATCATCGCCTCTGCAGATGCCGTCAAAAGCCTTAATGACCAACTGAAAGACTGCAAGGGTACTCTCGATTCCATGTACGACACGATGACCGACAATGTCATCGGTGCCACGAACAATCTGAAAAGTGCATGGGAGAATCTCACCCTCGCCTTCGAAGAGTCTAAAGGGCCGTTAAAGGACGTGGTCCAGTACTTGGCAGACACCCTGAATTATACCGCTGCACTGGTCGGCGGGCGCACAAAGGATTACCAGTTTGACCTGGCCGTTGATGCGACGATTAAACAGAACGAAGAGAGAGGACTCGGCACCTATGAGGACTATCTCCTGGGAATTAGAATAGCTCAAAATGACCTAAAAAGGCTGCAGGAGCAGGAGACAGCCTGGGCTAAGACCTCCAGGGGTCTGTTCAACCCATTTACAACTCGAGTGAAAGAAGCCCAACGTGGGGTGGATGTCTTGATTGCCGCGAAGGATAAACTCTATTCTGACCTTGAATTTGTAGGACCGGTCCTTCCTACTACGGCTACGACACCCGGCACGCCTACAACGCCTTCAGGCGGAGACAGCGAGACCTCCAAACTGGCTAAGGATATTAAGAAGTATCAGGAGGCGGTGGAACGGGCTGTTGCGGCTAACCACGCCTTCGGGAGTTCGACGTCAGATGTGGATGCCCGGCTGTCTGCAATGAAGTCAGGCATCACTGCTCTGATATCGAAATATGGTGCAGAAGACGAAGCGATCAAAAAACTGATTTCCGATTACGCAAAACTGAATGGAGACCGGGTCGGAATGACGGAGCTCCTGCCGAAACTGAACGGAATCACCTCTTCAGCCAAAGCCCTTTCAGGCGTTACTCTTGAGCGTCCAGCCCAAGAGGTGAAGACATTCATCACAGAAGCGGAAAAGATCAACGGAGCGCAAACTGCCATCTCCGCTCTGGGCAGCACCTTCGGGAGCCTGTCGGATATTGTCGGGGAGGCTGCCGGTGCCTGGCTCGACTGGATCGGCAACCTTTTGTCCGCCATATCGCAGGCCATCCCGGCAATAATGTCACTTGTAACGGCAAAGAAAGCCGAAGCGACCGCTAACCTGGAGGCGGCCAGTGCTGGTGCTGCAAGCAGTGTCGCGAGCATTCCCTATGTCGGCCCGATCATGGCCGTGGCCGCGGTGGCAAGTGTCATTGCCGCCATGGCGAATATCCCGAAGTTCGCCGGAGGAGGAGTCGTATACGGCCCTACCCTCGGACTGTTCGGAGAGTATGCCAACGCCGGATCCAATCCGGAGGTGGTGGCACCGGTCAATATGCTTACCGGGATAGTAGCCGACGCGGTTGGCGCCGGCGGTGGCCGGGTCGAATTCGTCATAAAAGGCCGGGACCTTTACGGTACCCTGGAGAAATACGGCAGTTACCTGAAACGCGGATAATATGTTCTACACGAGGTACAGAGGCAGCTTCCTTTCCATCGACGGAGTCGAATGGACCATCTGCATCCAGCAGGATGTGGCCCAGGACTTCAGTGCCGTCGAGGATCTTGATGCTTCCGTACCTTCTCTCGAGATAGACTGGTCAGAGACGTCGCAGGAGAAAAGCGTCTGCAGCAGCAGGGCCACCCTTCGCCTGGTCTGCCCGTCCGACAGGGCATACCTTGACCTGTATTCGGTGGAACCGTGCGTGTTCCGCCTCCTGGTATTCCGTGAGGGCGATCTCTTCTGGAGCGGCACGCTGGATCCGGAATTCTCCGAAGAACCCTACTCATCGGAAGACGGCTATATCGTCTCCCTGACATTCTCGGATTTTGGCGTGCTGAACAGGCTCTCATATAACCTCTCCGGCCTCCAGACACTGTCCGCCATACTCCAGGACGCACTGACCCGCGCGTGCCTGCTTTACGAGTCGCTCGACCAGTCCATGATCAGCACGCAACTAGACGGCAGCAGGATCTCACTCGGCAGCATCTCCATACTCAGCAGCAATTTCTTCGACGAAGACGGAGAGCCGACAAACATGCGCGATGTCCTGGAGAGCATGCTGCAGCCCCTCGGCATCCGCCTCGTCCAGCGCGGAGGAAGCATCTGGCTGTATGACTTGAACGGCTTGTATTCATCTGCAGAAAGCAGCCAGATCCAATGGGTGTCCAATGACCAGGTACTGTCTTCCGACAAGGTGTACAACGCAATCAAGATCTCACTTTCGACGTATGCCGGCGGGGAGTCGTCCCCGGTGTTCAAGTTTACGGGCGATCACTCTCCGGACAAGATAAACCC
>Ga0310786_10010913_pt1 | contig 11379 bp, 8 predicted proteins | sample AusTroGonzalo_MG_FD_203881 | JGI IMG/M metagenome (GOLD analysis project Ga0310786, IMG submission 203881) | Bovine rumen microbial communities from tropical cattle in Woodstock, Queensland, Australia - Gonzalo_03 (v2) (version 2) | ecosystem: Host-associated > Mammals > Digestive system >... | reverse complement strand
TAAATACACATATAAACAACCAATTCTAATTCTTACTGACATATATACTCTATCATATTGGGATATCCATTAATGGGACAGAAAACCCAAATGCCTCAAATGCCTCGGGGGTCCAACGATCGAATCCAACGAAAAAAGTCTTTTGCAGCCGGTTCCGCAGGCGCCCTTACCGGATATAAAAACACCTGTGCTGCAAGTTCCGCAGACGCATAGCGTCGAGGACTGTCCGAAGCCAAGCACAGGTGTTTTTATTGACTTTGGTGCGGATGACAGGACTTGAACCTGCACGCTCGCGCACCGGAACCTAAATCCGGCGTGTCTGCCAATTTCACCACATCCGCGAAACAACCAGATTATTTTACCATATTAATCCAGTTCTTTAAGACAGGATTTCTCGATTATACATCCGTCATCCTGCATAATGTAAAAACCGTCGGTCGAAACTCCGGTAATACACATTCCTTCGGTATAAAGTCCGGCTTCTTCCGTTGCGGAAACATCCTTATAAGCGATAACTTCCTTTGTCACCTCGAAAAGGATCGGCTCTTCGAACTCTGTATTGTTGTTCACGTCATAAGGAACAGCCGTTTCCTTTGGGGTATCGGAAGACGGTGTTGTATCTACTATAACCGTAACAGTTGCCGAAGTCTCCGCTCCGTCTGTTTTCGAGCAGGACGAAAGAGCTGTTGAAAAAATAAGTGCGGAACATATCAAAAAAGATGCTACTATTCTCTTTTTCATCCCCTGGTCTCCTTTAAAAAACTATTATACCAATCTCCCTTAATACTATGAAAGCAAGATACACGACATACATCAATATCATTATTATACCAACAGGTCTTTTAAATTTCTTCGATATGAATACAAAGATGCCGCAAAACAGCGTAATGCCCAGGCAGACGACAGTATCGATGAGATTGTAGCGGGTAAGGCCCGCGATCGGTGATATCGATCCCGAGATACCGAGAACAAAGAGGATGTTGAATATATTCGATCCGACGACATTACCGAGTGCGATACCGCTCTCTCCTTTATTCGCGGCAACCACGGATGTGGCAAGTTCGGGAAGCGAAGTACCGAGAGCTACGATCGTAAGGCCGATTATGGTCTCGGATACACCTATGAGCTTTGCAAAGAAAGAGCATGACCATACTATTCCTCTGGAGCTTAAATAAATGGCCAGGACCGAGATGATGACCTTTAAAATGCTGATTATGACCTTCTTTTTTGAGATCTTGTCTTCCTTTTTGTCTTCCTCGCGGTTGATGGAGGATGACCTCATGGCAAATGCGATGAGCATCACGACATAACCCATGATACATCCGAAGAGGATTATACCTTCCACCCTCGATATATTAAGGTCACGTGCAAAGAAGATCAGAAGTGCCGAGAAGAAAATGCAAAGCGGATAGTCTCTCTTTCTTATCTCCTCATCAACAACGAAGCCCCGTACTGCGGCACTTAAACCGACTACCATTAGAAGGTTGAAGATATTGGAACCTACAACGTTAGAGATCGAGAGCCTGTCAAGTCCCCTCAATGTCGATGTAATGCTTACGCCGGCTTCAGGTGCACTCGTTCCGAATGCAACGATCGTAAGACCGATTATGACTGAAGGTATCTTCAGAGCTTTGGCGATATCCGAAGCACCGTCAACAAGGATGTCGGCGCCTTTGACCAACACCGCGAAACAGGCTATGAGCAACAGGGCATTTAAGATAATATTCATTATTCGCTGTCCAATTTGAGAACGCTCATGAAGGCTTCCTGAGGAACCTCGATGGAGCCTACCTGACGCATTCTCTTCTTTCCTTCCTTCTGCTTCTCGAGAAGCTTCTTTTTACGTGTTATATCACCGCCGTAACACTTTGCAAGGACATCCTTACGGTATGCCTTTATCGTCTCACGGGCAATTATCTTTCCTCCGATACAAGCCTGGATAGGAACCTCAAACTGCTGCCTCGGAATATTCTCCTTCAGCTTTTCCGCCATTCTCCTTCCTCTTGCATATGCCTTGTCCTTATGAACAACAAAAGAAAGGGCATCAACCGGATCGCCGTTAAGGAGGATATCGAGCTTAACGAGAGAGCTTCTTTCATATCCGTCCATCTCATAATCGAGCGAGGCATATCCTCTTGTCCTTGATTTAAGCGTATCGAAAAAGTCATAGATTATCTCATTTAAAGGCATCCTGTAATGGAGCATGACACGGATGTCATCCATATATGTCATGTCCTTATATTCGCCTCTTCTGTCCTGACAGACTTCCATTATGTTACCGACATATTCCTTGGGGAGCATAATGGTCGCTTTTACCATCGGTTCCTCGATATAATCGATCTCGGACGGATCGGGCATATTTGTAGGGTTGTCCATATTGATGACGGAACCGTCGAGCTTATGGATCTTATAGACTACCGAAGGAGCCGTACTTATAAGATCAAGATTGAATTCTCTTTCAAGTCTTTCCTGGATGACCTCATAATGGAGAAGACCCAAAAATCCGCATCGGAAGCCGAATCCCAGAGCAGCCGATGTCTCTGCCTCAAAGGACAGCGCCGCATCATTGAGTCTCAGTTTTTCCAGTGCATCGCGAAGGTCGCCATACTTGGCACCGTCAACAGGATAAAGACCGCAGAATACCATCTGCTGGATTCCTTTATAACCCATCAGAGGCTCGGAAGCGGGATCATCCGCGAGAGTTACCGTATCACCCGGGGCCGTATCCCTGACATTCTTGATTGATGCGCAGATATATCCTACTTCACCTGTCTTAAGTTCCTCGGAAGGCACATATTCGCCCGGATGGAAATATCCGAGTTCGGTGACCTGGAATTCTTTTCCGGTATGCATCATGAGGATCTTGTCACCCATCCTGACGCTGCCTTCCTTGACCCTTACGCTGACGATAACGCCCTTATACGGATCATATTTGGAATCGAATATCAGCGCCCTGAAAGGCTTATTCTCATCTCCTGACGGAGCAGGAAGATACTCGACTATGGATTCGAGTACTTCATCTATACCGATATCATTTTTGGCTGAGATCAGCGGAGCATAGGATGCATCTATTCCGATAACATCTTCTATCTCGTTACGGACCACCTCAGGCTGAGCCGAAGGAAGATCGATCTTGTTGATAACGGGAAGGACCTCGAGATCGCTGTCAACTGCAAGATAGACATTTGCCAGTGTCTGCGCCTCTACTCCCTGTGCCGCATCCACGATCAGGACAGCACCGTCACATGCCGCCAGGCTTCTTGATACTTCATAATTGAAATCGACGTGGCCCGGAGTATCGATAAGGTTCAGCATATAAGTATTGCCGTCTTTTGCTTTGTAGCTCATCCTCGTGGCCTGAGCTTTGATGGTTATTCCCCTCTCACGCTCGATCGCCATATTATCGAGGATCTGGGACTGCATCTCGCGTTTTTCCCTGACGCCTGTATGCTCGATAAGACGATCGGCAAGCGTTGACTTACCGTGATCGATATGCGCAATAATACAGAAATTACGTATAAGATCCTGTCTGTCCATAAAATAGTTCCTTCTGTTTATTTAACTGTTCCTATCGAAGTGAACGGGTAGACTCTGAAGAGCGCTACTCCCTTTACCCTGTCTTCGCTGAACGGGCCGAGATTTCTGCTGTCATTACTCGGAACCCTGTTATCACCCATGCAGTAATATTCCGTCGATGACAAGGTTATCTCATTATAGCCTTTTGCAAGACCCAGGCCCGATACTGTCGTAATGGTACCCGGAGCAAGATAATCCTCGTTAAGTTCCTCAAAATCGGAAGCACCGACCTTCTTTATATACACCTTACCGTTCTCAATCTTTATTGTCTCTCCCGGAAGACCGATGACTCTCTTGATCAGATATTCGTCATGTGTATAGCCTTCAAGATTCGAGCCGTCGAGGATAACAACGTCTCCTCTTTTATAGTTATCGAAGTAAGTGGATATCTTCTGCGCAAAAATAACGTCGCCTTCATAGAGATTAGGCTCCATGGAAGATCCGTAAACATTATTTCTCTGGATAACGAATACGACGAGAAGAACTCCGATCAGAACACCGATACATATCGATTTGAGCCAGCCGAGGCCGTTAAACACCGCCTTTTCGGTATCAGGCTTCGTCTCCCATGAAGGAAGTTCCTCCTTGCTCTCCGCGGATGCTTCGTCCGTCTCTTCAACAGAAACAGAAGGACGTCTGATGTCTTCATCCTCTTTTTCTTCGATCAGGGAAACGCCTTCGGCGGAATTCTTCTCACCGATCTCATTTGCCTGTTCACTAAGTTTTTTGAGAGCATCGCGCTCTTCCTGCTTCAATCTCTCTTCTTCAAGTCTCATCTTTTCTTCTGCAGATTTCATATCATTCATCCTTTTTGTATTAATCAAAGACAGCTTCATCATCGACATCGCTGTCACATGCTTTTAAAGATACCTCTATGCCGAGATCCTTAAGCTGCTGTTCCTCGACAGGAGCAGGAGCTTCCGTCATAAGATCGGAAGAATTCTGTACCTTAGGGAATGCGATTACTTCCCTTATGCTCTGGCAGTTTGCCATGAGCATTACCATACGGTCGAGACCGTATGCGAGACCGCCGTGCGGAGGTACTCCGTAAGTAAATGCATCAAGAAGGAATCCGAACTGCTCCTGAGCTCTTTCTTCAGTAAATCCGAGAGCCTTGAAGACCCTCATCTGAAGATCCCTGTTGTGGATACGGATGGAACCGCCTCCGAGCTCACAGCCGTTCAGGACGATATCATAAGCCTTGGATCTTACCTTGCCCTTATCACTTTCAAGGAAGTCAAGATCCTCATCCATAGGAGATGTGAAAGGATGGTGCTTGGCAACATACCTGTCCTCTTCCTCCGAATATTCGAACATAGGGAATTCTGTGACCCAGCAGAGCTTAAAGTCATTAGGATCGATAAGGTCGAGCTTTTTGGCAGCCTCGATACGGAGAGCGCCCAAAGAGATCATCGGAACCTCGCCTTGGTCAGCTACGATGCAGATAAGGTCTTCTTCTCCTGCGCCCGTTACGTTTTTAAGTTCGCTAATGTTTTCGGGAGTAAGGAACTTAAGGAAGGATCCGCGCGGCTCAGCGGAAGGAACGAGCCATGCCATTCCCTTTGCCTTATATGTCTTGCAGACTTCACCAAGAGCATCGATCTCTTTTCTCGAGAACTTCGCTCCGCCCGGGATAACAACGGCTCTTACGCTTCCGCCTGCTTCAAGAGCACCCTTGAAGACAACGAAATCGATCCCGGAAGCCGTCTCGGATATGTTCTGAAGTTCCATGCCGAAACGCAGATCCGGCTTATCAGAACCATACTTATCCATTGCCTCTGCATAAGGGATCCTTCTGATCGGAAGCTCGATATCGACCCCGATAGCTTCCTTAAATACCCTGACGAGGAATCCTTCGGTACAGTTCATTACATCGTCACAGTCAACAAAGCTCATCTCCAGGTCGACCTGTGTAAACTCAGGCTGTCTGTCTGCACGGAGGTCCTCATCCCTGAAGCACTTGGCGATCTGGAAATACTTGTCATAACCTGCGAGCATCAGGAGCTGCTTATAAAGTTGAGGAGACTGAGGAAGAGCAAAGAACGAACCGTTCTTGATCCTGCTCGGTACAAGGTAGTCTCTCGCACCTTCAGGTGTGCTCTTTCCGAGGATCGGTGTCTCGATCTCGATAAATCCCTGCTCATCATAATAGTCACGTGCGATCTTAGCGATCTTGTGACGGAGCATGAGGTTTCTCTGCATATTAGGCCTTCTGAGATCGAGGTACCTGTACTTGAGTCTCAAAGCCTCGTTGGCGTTGTCGTCCTCCTCGATATAGAAAGGTGTTGTCTGAGCCTCGGAGATGATCCTTAACTCTTCAACATTGACTTCGATCATACCCGTCTTCATCTTAGGGTTCGGAGCACTTCTCAAAGCGACCTCGCCTACGCATGCCAGTACGAATTCGCTTCTGATCCTGGAAGCCTTTTCCTTGATATCTTCATCGGCGTCAGGAGAAACAACGAGCTGTATCTCGCCTGTTCTGTCTCTTAATGTGATGAATGTAAGTCCGCCCAAGTCTCTCTGCTTGTGGCACCATCCCATAAGAGTCACTTTCTTTCCGATGTCGCTCTCGGAAAGCTCAGCGCACATCGAAGTTCTCTTTAAGCCTTGAATTGATTCTGCCATTTTGATTTACCGTTCCTTCTTATTTATTCCCGAAATAATCCGTTATGCCGTTGATCAGGATCTCTTCGGAAGATCCGTCGGCCATATTTTTAACATTGACCTTGCCGTTACTGATCTCATCTTCACCGATAACGATGAGGTATGGGATACCCGCCTTGTTGGCATACTTCATCTGAGCCTTGAAGCTCCTTCCCGTAAGATCCCTCTCACATCCGATACCGGCCTTGCGGAGATCAAGACATGCCCTGCTGATGACAGGCTTTGCTTCAGGACAAAGATCCGCGAAATAAACCTTGACGTGATCAGGCTTTTCAAATGCGATCTCCCGGGCTTCGCACTCCATGAGGAATCTCTCGGCTCCCATGGCAAATCCGATACCCGGAACCTTCGATCCGCCGAGGCTCTCGATAAGTCCGTCATATCTTCCGCCGCCGCAGATGGTTCCCTGTGTTCCGACATTTTCCGATACGAACTCGAATACCGTTCTGGTGTAGTAATCAAGTCCTCTTACGATGCCCGGATCGATCGTATATTCGATACCGAGGTTCTCAAGTTCTTTCTTAAGCGTATCGAAGTGGTTATTGCAGTCCTCGCAGAGATAATCGATAAGTCTCGGTGCATCAGCCGCATACTTCTTACAGCCTTCGACCTTACAGTCGATCATTCGCAGCGGGTTCTTGTCGAATCTGGCCTTGCAGTCATCGCAGAGCTCATCCATGTGAGGTCTGAAGTAGTCCTTCAATATTGCGTTATACTGCGCACGGCATGTGGGACAGCCGATGGAATTGATGCAAAGCTTCGTGTGCTTAACACCCATCTTCTCGAAAAAGACAGTGAGAAGCGAGATGATCTCGGCATCGATCTCAGGACCTTCAGATCCGAAGGCCTCGAGTCCGAACTGGTGGAATTCCCTCATCCTGCCCTTCTGGACATTCTCATATCTGAAAGCCGTGATGTTATAGAACATCCTTACCGGGCTCGGAAGACTTGTCATTCCGTTCTCTATAAAGCTCCTGCAGACACCTGCAGTGCCTTCCGGTCTTAAAGTAACCGATCTTCCGCCCTTATCGTCAAAGGTGTACATCTCCTTCTGAACGACATCGGTCGTATCGCCTACACCTCTCTGGAACAGATCCGTCTGTTCAAATGTCGGGATCCTTATCTCTTCGTAGCCGTAGGAATGACATACATCGGCAAAAGTCCTTTCTGCCTTGTGCCAGCGGTATATATCCTGCGGCAATATGTCCTTTGTTCCCTTCTGTGCTGCGTATCTCATGATCTACACTCCGTTAATATAAATATATACCCGCGTATTATAATACTCATGCGCGTTTTAAACAATGACGAATTTGGTCTAAATCTCCGTCTCGTATACGATCATCGCCAGAACAGCCGCTCCCGCAGTCTCTGTCCTTAATATCCTCGGTCCGAGCGTAACGCGCAGAGCACCCGCCTTTACGGCCTCATCAGCTTCCTCTTGCGTAAAGCCGCCTTCAGGACCTATGAATACCGCGATATTCTTTCCTTTGAACTTCTTAAGCGCCTCCTTAAGGCCCTTTCCCTTCTCTTCCTCCCACGGAAATATAAAAAGATCGTAATCTCCCGCCATCTTTACCGCCTCTTTAAAACTTACCGGCAAAGCTACCTCGGGAACTTTCCCCCTGCCCGACTGTCTCGAAGCTTCAAGTGCGATCTTCTGCCATCTGTCGACCTTCCCGGAAGGGTCCTTTTCGAGCTTTACAACGCATCTTTCCGATATAACGGGCACGATCTTTGAGACGCCGAGCTCGGTCGCCTTCTGTACCGTAAGGTCCATTCTCTCGCCCTTTGAGACCGATTGTAACAATGTTACACTGACAGGCGGCTCAGTCTTATTCTCCCCTTTTTCGAAAATATCGAGCCTTACCTGCTTCCTTGTTATCAGGCCGACTCTTGTCTTGCACTCAAGTCCTGATTTATCTACTACGGCGACTTCTTCTCCCACCCTCATCCGAAGGACCTGCGAGATATAGCGGGAATCTTCCTCATTAAGATCCAGTGAAACGGAAGAACTCAGGTCTTCACATACGAACAGACGGGTCATAACAAACTCCCTTGATCTTTTTTATTGATTCTAACATAAAAGCCGTAAACATTCTCATGAGTGACAGTACCGGAAGGCAGGCATAAAAATGTCTCCGGTGAACCTTTTCATCCGGAGACATGTCATAAACATAAATTACGGTCATTTAGCGGAGCTTATCGAGCTTTGCCCTCAATTCCTGAAGGCTCTTGCTGAGCGACTGATCGATGACCGGCTCCGGTGCGAAATTATCGACATCTACGACAACCTCAACGCCCTTCTTGGGAGCAGGCTTGACCGAACTCTCGGAAGAGGATGCCGATACGCTGCTCTGCTTTTGTACTTCTCCGCTATCCATCTTACGGTTAAGGAGAGACTTGATCTCATACTTGGGTGCTTCGGAAACAGGTGCAGGTGTGACCTTGGGCTCTTCGACCTTGGGATTTGTGGAGAACGGTATAGCCTTCTTCTCCTTCTCTTCACCCGGAACGCCGTAAACAAAGGAACTTGCCGTCATAGCAGCCTGCTCGAGACTCTCACAGTCAGGGAGCTGACAGGCAAATGCGGAAGCTACGTTATACTGATCCGAAGAATCGGATTCTCCTCTCTGAAGCCAGCAGAATTCCTCGCCGCCGACGATAAGATCTACACCGAACGAATCGAATGCCTTAACAAAGATCGCACATTTATATCGAAGGCTCAGAGAACTTGCAGCCTTGACGAGATCATCCTCGCTGTGGACTTCCATGCCTGCAAGAAGCTCGACTTCGTACGGGTTAGGCGTAAGGATAGTCGCGAGCGGGAAGAGCTTATTAGAAAGGCTTACGAAGACATCCTCCGTTACAAGGATCTGGCCGTCATCGGAGATGATGGCAGGATCTACCACGATATTACTGACCTTATAGCGCTTAAGTCTCTCGGCAACGCCCATAACGACTTCGGCACTTGTAAGGAAACCTATCTTGACTGATACAGGGAGATTCTCACCTGAGGCGAAGATCTCGTTCATGGCAGATGCCACCTCGAGTCTGGAGCAGTCATTGACCGCAAATGGAACACATTCGAACCCGAACGCTTCGATCGTGCGGATATCCGAACTAATGTCAAAACTACCGTTTGCGAATGATTCCGCAATAGTTAAGATAGTTCCCATCTTTCTCTCCCCTCAGATCATGTCAGATGAAGACACATTCTCATATTCAGTTTCGCACATTTGCCCCGATTTCTCAATAAGTTTTTTTGATTATTAGGTTACATTCGCGAATTATTCCGTAACTTTAAGGTCATCAACTATGCTCTTGCTCCTGATATGACCGTAGATCAGGTTTGGTATCAGATAACTTAAGATCCCGAATACGGGGAGGATCAAAAGGAGCGGCCACAGGACATATCTGGTCGTTACCGACAGCCAGAAAAGTCCGATAGAACCTATGAGTGCGTTCATCAGAAGACTCAGAGGAACAGCTATGATCACAGAAAGCACCGAATAGAAAGCTCCTTCGATAAAGAGCATCTTCCTGATCTGGCTTCTTGTCATTCCAACGGCGGCAAGCATGGCGAGCTCATGTTTCCTGGAGAGAATGCTCGTAAGGATGGCATTTATGAAGTTAAGGATACCTATGATTCCTATGGTTACCACTATGACTATGCCGATCTTCAATATCATGTCGTTGAGCTTACGGAATTCTTCCCTCTCGGTCTCGATGCTCTTATACTGGATCCTCTCGGAATCCTTGGTCAGATCCTTAAGGTACTTCTCGGTTTCTGCCGCGGAACTGTCGCTGTCGGCGTCCGCAAGAAATGCGAGGTTCTTAAATTCGCCCCCCGTAATATCCTCGATACCTTCCTTTCTTACCAGCATCGAATCGCCGTCGCCCGCGTATATAAAATTGGCGGAAAAATCCGAAGGGATCTCATTAACTATCGCACAGACGGTAAACTCGGTCTCGATCCATTCGATATACATCTCGTAGTCAGTTACATCATCAGGTATCGGATCCGTATCGAAAAACAGTATCTCACCGGTATTCTTATTTTGTAGGCCGTATCTTGAGACATAATTGATCGTGACCTTGTCGCCGACCTTGCTTTTGCCGTTAAATTCCATGATAAGGCCGTTTTCCGTCTTGAAGATATCATCGATATTTCCTTCCGATGCCTTAAGCTTCGAGAACAAAGGATCATCCATGCCTATAACGATCGAAGGCTCATCAACGTCCTTTTTAAGATAGACCGCAGCCTTTGAAGGAAGATATGTCCTTCCCGATACGGAAGTATCGATATTCGAAGCGATCTTTTCTATCTCGATATCAGACAGGCTGTTTGCCTCGGCATCACCTTGAAAATAATCCGGAGTCGATACCACAAAATCCATCTCGGAAGATATACTATGCAGATATTCGTTCATATCGATGTTTGATAAGAAAGCAAACAGGGTGTTGAAGACGACGAGCGCGAGGGAAAGAGATAAAAGAACCATAAATGTCCTTTTCTTATTCCTTCCGAGATTCGAGAAAGCCATGGCCGGGATCTTGGCCCTGTTGCCCTTATGAGGTCTTGAAGACACCTTGGCATCGGAATACCTTACGGCTTCAACAGGAGATACCCCGGAAGCTTTGAATGCCGGGATGAAGCATGACAAAAATACCGTCAGTACGGAAAACAGCGCTGAACCAAAAAGGACAAGGATATTGGTCCCGCTTACGATCTCGATATTATCTCCGTATGTGGTGATCTTCATGATGGCGGGGATGAGCGAATTCCCGATCAGGCAACCCAAAGCAATACCTATGGGTATACTTACCGCGCAAAGGATAAAGGCTTCACCGAAGACGATCCGCCTGAGCTGCTTTGAAGTCACGCCGACGGTCTTAAGAAGACCGTAACTCCTGATCTTGCCTGCCACGGTGATCTGGAAGATGTTATAGATGATGAGAAAGCCCGTCACGATTATGAGTATGACGAAGATCACGATGGCAACAACGCCTTCCGGGCCGATCCCCGGTGTCATATACGGATCATATTTGAGCGGATTCGGATAGAAACTGTCCTCTTTCACTCCTTTTTCCGCGAAAAAGGCTGTCAGCGAATCACTGTCCGCCACAAGACCTTTA
>Ga0310786_10010912_pt1 | contig 11380 bp, 13 predicted proteins | sample AusTroGonzalo_MG_FD_203881 | JGI IMG/M metagenome (GOLD analysis project Ga0310786, IMG submission 203881) | Bovine rumen microbial communities from tropical cattle in Woodstock, Queensland, Australia - Gonzalo_03 (v2) (version 2) | ecosystem: Host-associated > Mammals > Digestive system >... | reverse complement strand
GCGCCATTTTATTAAAGACAATGCTATGGTATTCCAAAGACTTGACCGCATAGAACTCAAGCAACTTGAATCTGATGAAAAGTTCAGACAGATATTCAAACAACTTGAACAGCCTAAACAGGACAAGGCAATTATCTTTTTCAAGGGCCAGATGTGGGATGCCACCAACTGTACTGAGGAAATAATCAGTAAGGCAGAAAAGTCTATCATTCTGATTGATGGATATGTGGACAGAAACACACTGGCTATGCTGACTGGAAAGAAAACCGGAGTGACAGTCACAATCTATACCTCTGAAAGAAACTGCAAGATTACAGAAAAAGAGAAACAATCATTTATTGAACAGTACGAATCTTTGAATATCAGATTCACAGATGCATTTCATGACAGATTTCTGATACTTGATGAGAAGAAGATGTACCACATAGGTGCTTCAATCAAAGATGCAGGAAAGAAGGCATTTGAAATCAGCATGAATGAGGATAAGAGATTGCTGGATGCTGTTCTTTTAGAGATCAGCAGTATTCCCCGTACTCACAGCCTGTGTGAGTGACTTCAATTTCATCAATGAGAGTCAAGGAGTCCTTTGTTTTTTCGTAGAGCTTTACTGTTCCCCAGCCGTTGCCGCCGTTCCACAGTTTTCTGTGTTTTCTGGATCCGTCAGGGGCCTCGTAGTTGACCAGAAGCATATCCTTCTTCTTGCAGAAGATTTCAGTTTCCATGACAGCGGTGTTGTTCTGTTGTTTTACATTCCAATGGACGAGGTCGTTTGTTTCATCAAAAGAGAAATCTGTTTTCACATTCAGCCAGACATGGGAGAAGTTGAAGTCATACTCTTTTCCTTCATACCAGAATGCACCAAGAAGTCTGCGGTCCAGAGGAACAAAGTAGATTTTGGGTCTACCGCCACCTATGTCAAAGACACTGTTCTCCAGTACCTTTCCTGTGAGCTTGCTTTTAAGACAGTTTGAAGAAAGCCAGACCCAGGGAGATGTGAAATCACGGCCCCAGTTCTTGTCTGCGTAGCCGTAGCTCTTTTCGGGTACAACAACGTATTCACGTCCGTTGCATGTGATGTTCCCACTAAAGTATGATTTCATGCCTTCTGCATGCCAGTACATTGCAAATGCTTCTGCATCACGCAGAGGTTTGCTGGCACCGTAGCCGACATTGAAGGCAACCTTCTTATCGATTGTCAGATTCCAGGAAAGAGTACCGTAGTCGCACATCCACTCGGGATGGGCTTCTGATTCTTCTTTGGTAATGGAAATACTTCCTCTCAACTCAGTTTCGGAGGCATAACAATCATCGGCTTCAACTTCGTATGGGGCAGATGAGTGGATTTTGGTTTCCTTCAGTGAGAAGAACCTGTGCAGCTGCATGTGATCTTTGCCCCAGCATCCTGCCTTGACCATGAGGTATGAAGGCTTTTCTCCAAGTTGGCCGAAGGTCGGCTTTTCGGAGGCATGGGCAGGATTGCAGACAAAAAACTCAATGAAGAAAGGCTTTTCTTCACCGGTCATTACATCATGGGCTGTAAATGAATGCCACCACCAGTCGTAGCCGCGCAGGGCCAGTGGACCGTGAAGCATGAAGGCGTTTCTGGAAATATCGTGATGATTGAACATAGCAATATAAGTATAATAGAGGTTGCTATGGTTTATACAGTTCCTGTGTCAGGTTTGATTGAAGAGAATGCCTACTTCTACATTGATGAGAAAAGTGGGGCAGGCTTTGTCATTGATCCGGGTTCGGAGCCTGATAAGCTGATAGCCCTGGTTAAGGAAAAGGGCTGGAAGATTGAGAAGATACTCATTACCCACGGCCACTTTGACCATATCGGCGGAGCCGGGAAGATGAGAACAGAGTTGGGCTGTGATATTGTCTCCCATCCGACGCCCGAGGACTACATGGGCAACGCCTACATGAACCTTTCGTACTACCACGGTTTTACCATTGAGCTTGATGGCGTGCAGGGTGTGAATGAGGGCTCTGTGGTCAGTCTGAAGGCCAATCCCGAATTCAAGTTGAGGGTTATTGAGACGCCGGGCCATACAACGGACAGTGTGATTTACTACTCGGAAAAGGACGGTCTTGCCTTTGTGGGCGATACTGTTTTCAGGGGAAGTGTAGGGCGCTGGGACCTTCCGGGCGGGGACCTTGAGACGCTGAGAAAAAGCATTGTGAAAAAGGTGTTTGCACTGCCCGGGAAGACTGTGCTTTACAGCGGCCATTCGGAGCCTACTACGGTGAATGAGGAGGCAGAGAGAAATGCGATATCTTTCCTATAACTGCAAAGGTGAATACTGCTACGGAATACTCAAGGACGGCAGAATCTACAGAATTATCTGTGAGCAGCCGGATCTGGACGGATATATTTCCTGTGGTCTGAACATGACTGAAAAAGAGATTCTGGCTTGTGGTGATAGCGTTGCATTGGAAGATGTACAGCTTCTCAGTCCGTTTACAAGGGATATGCACCTTCTCTGCGTTGGGCTCAACTACTGGAGCCATGCAGAAGAGTTTGAGAAGGCCATGAGCGACGGAGTGAAGGGCGATGAATCAATGTACTTCATCAAGCGCGTCCATGGCTGTCTTGGCAGCGGACAGCGTCTTAAGGCAAGGCTGGATCTGGATCCGGAGTGCGACTACGAGACAGAACTTGGTGTGATTATTGGAAAGGAGATGCCGCCGGGTTCTGAGATAGATGAAGATACAATTTTCGGTTACACGATTGTAAATGACTTCACCTCCCGCAGACTTCAGAAGAAGTACAAGCAGTACGCTCTGGGAAAGAGTCTTGATACATACTGTGCAATGGGCCCTGTAATTGTCACAGCTGACGAAATAGCAAACCCTGCAGATCTGTACATACGCGGATACAAGAACGGGGAACTGGTTCAGGATTCACGCACAAGCCTTATGAGAAGAAATGTTGAAGGGATAATCAAAGACCTGAATCAGGGCATGACACTGCACAGGGGAGATGTAATTGCAACAGGAACTCCTGCGGGTGTTGCAGTGGGAAAAAACAACCCTCTCGCATTTCTGAGAGAGGGTGATATCTTCAAATGTGAAATTGAAGGAATAGGGGAACTGATTACTCGATTGTAAGAATATCTGAGAAACCGGTTACCTCAAAGATATCAAGAACTTCGGGGCAGACATGAACAATCTTCATTTCGCCCTGTTTGTTCATGACTTTCTGGGCTGAGAGCAGAACTCTGAGTCCTGCACTTGAGATATATTCAAGCTTTTCAAAATCTAATGTAAGGGCAGTCTTGCCGTCAATCACGCCTTTGAGCTCATTTTCAAGAAGAGGGGCTGTAGTTGTATCAAGTCTTCCCTCCAGAGCAATTGTGATTTCTTTTCCGCTTTCTTTCTTTGAAATGTTGAGCATACGAGCCTCCACGCAATGATTATATTCCTAAATTTCCAGAGATTCAATCCTATCCAGAGCCTGAATAAGACATGCTTCGAAATTGGCAATCTGAGTCTTTCCCTCTGGAGTATCTGGACCAAGCCTTCTGATTGCACGTCTGAGAAGTCTTGCATAGCCGACAACTGAAGCCTTTGCCTCAATTTCTGCAAGTTTTTCCTTGTCGTCAGTTCCGAAATACATACGCAGGGACTTGTCCCAGATTTCGGCGCAGACATCAAGATCCAGGCCGATGAATTCCTTTACAGCACCTTCTTTTCCGGATTCAAAACCCTTGTATGCATTGAACATTGATGCAAATTCAAAAATCGGATTGCCGTAACAGATGGTGTCCATGTCAATGAGAAGAGCTTCCCCATCCTGGTAGAGAATGTTCTTCACATGGTAGTCACCATGCATCATTTTCTTGCTTTCAGGAACAGCCTTTACCATCTTGATAAGTTTGTCATAGTGCTCTTTGTCAATGTGGTCCTTGAGGAATGTTGCCCAGTCTACGGCAATTTCCTTCATGCTTGGCATTGAATCGGGTGAAACATCTGTTGAGTGTATCTGTTTCACAAGATCAACACTCATCTTTACAACCTCGTCAACAGTCTTTTCCTTGTCTGTGATGAGACTTGTAAAGCTTTTGGCATTGAGAAGTTCAAAGACAGAGCCGTATCCGCCGCCTTCAATCTGAACAACATCGTAGGAAATAGCAGTGGGGATTCCCAGAACAAAGGCTGTACGGGCAAGTTCACGTTCACGGTAGATCTCGGGGAGTGCATCTGGATTCTTGTAAACCTTTACAATTGTTTCAGGATCAAGACGGTAAACCTTTCCGTTTGAACCGTGACCGATGAGTTCGCAGCCCTTTATGGAAACGGTTTTGCTTGCCTTCTGGACTTCCATCATCTCTGTAAAACCTGTGGTTTCCAGAATTGAGTAGACATCCTGGTTTACGTTTTTAAGTGTGGTTTTGTCGCACTTTTTCTTCAGTCTGAGAATAATGCGCAAACCAGAACTGGAGATGTAACTTAATGAAGTACAATCCATGACAAGGGATTCAATTGTTTTCCCTTCAAGATAGGAATTGATTTTCTCTTCTGTTTCAGCTGCATTGTTTGTGTCGACTCTGCCGCTGAGAATAATTGTGATTGCTCCGTTTTCTTCTTTGAATTTAATGTCAGTCATTTAGGTACTCCGTAAAGATGATATTCAGCAAATACATGTATTCTTTATATGCTTCGCATTCCTGCAGCTCTTTCAGTGCATCGGCTATGGATGTATAGTACCATGCCTGCTCAGCAGGGTCATGCTGGTTTGTGAAATTCCATATCCCGGCCCCTTCGTTTCTCCAGAGCCTTACAAAGGATCTCATGTTTGAGAGTTTGTCTGAAAGCCACAGAATCTTCACGCCCATATCGGTCGATTTCTTCAGCTCTTCAACCGATTCTTTTTTTCTCTGCTTCCATCCGTGTGTTTTGATTTCAGTTTCCGATTTCACAAGATTTGCGACACGGTCTCCGAACTGTTTTCTGATGTCATCCTCTGTAACACCTGCATCTTCAATTGTATCGTGAAGAAGAGCTGCCGCCAGAACTTCCGGATCGGATGTCATGGTTCCCGCTATTACACAGGTCTCCATGGGGTGAAGGATGTATGGTGTGTTGCCCAGTTTTCGTTTTGCGCCCTTGTGGACTTTTTCTGCAAAACTGAAAGCATCATCAAGTAATTTATCCACGTCCATAGTACGATTATACCTTACATGGTTTGACACAACCAGTCCCACGAAGGAAAATGTATGCATGGCAATCAGAGCATCAAAAGGTGATTTCTCAAAGGGAAGCATTCCTTCCACAGTCATGAAACTGGCAATTCCGGTAATTCTTGCCGAGCTTGTACAGGTTTTCTACAACATTGTGGACAGGATGTACATAGGTCATATTCCCGGATCCGGAACCCAATCCCTTACCGGTGTGGGTATTGTTCTTCCCATAATCACCTTCATCACAGCTTTTGCCAACCTGTGCAGCTACGGCGGAACTACGCTGTGTGCAATAGCCAGGGGAGAGAAGGATGATGATGCGGCCGTAAAGATTCTGGAAAACGCCTTCACTCTTCTCATAATCTGCTCTCTTGTCCTTACTGCTCTGGTCTTTGCGGTAAGAAAACCGATTCTTACCGTTCTTGGAGCAGACAGCGAGATTATGCCTTACTCTCTGGCTTATCTTGATATCTACGTTATCGGGACTGTGTTTGTGATGATAAGTCTGGGAATGAACAGCTACATTACAATGCAGGGTTTCCCCGTTGTGGGAATGTGGACAGTTCTAATTGGCGCAATAATCAATATTATCCTTGATCCCATCTTCATCTTCATTCTTGAAATGGGGGTGCGTGGGGCTGCCATTGCAACCGTTATTGCACAGTTTTTCAGTGCCGCATGGGTTGTTGTGTTTCTGACCAGCAAACAGGCACCGCTAAGGATGAGGAGACTCTACCTGAACCTCAAGACCACAGGCCAGATTCTCCAGCTTGGAGTAAGCGGATTCACATTTAAGGTAACAAACAGCCTGACTCAGGGTCTTGTAACGTCAACTTTAAGACTTTACGGCGGTGCAATGGGAACGCTATACATAGGTTCAATGTCCATAATCAACTCCCTGCGTGAAGTGACCATGCAGCCTGTTACAGGCTTTACCGAGGCAGCAAAACCTGTGATCAGCTATAATTATGGAGCAAAAGAGTACGGCAGGGTAAGTAAGACCATAGGCTTCATGCTCAGCGGAAGCCTCCTGTACAACACCCTTGCATGGGCGGCAATGATGTTCATCCCTTCGGTGCTTACAGGAATATTCACAAACGATCCTCTTCTGATCCAGACCTGTGTTCCCTGTATGAGAATCTACTTCTGCATGTACTTCATGATGAGTTTCCAAAGCGGCGGACAGAACACATTTGTTGCCCTGAAACATCCCAAATACGCAGTTTTCTTCTCAATGTTCAGAAAGGTAATCCTTGTTGTACCGCTTACAATCCTGCTTCCCAGAACAGGGCTTGGTGTAAACGGAGTTTTCTGGGCTGAGGCAATTTCACAGGCTTTGGGCGGCCTCTGCTGCGGAAGTACAATGTTCTTCAAGGTCTGGAGACCGATAATAAGGAAGAGTAGACAAGACACAGCGGACGCTTTGTGATATAGTCTTTTCTGTTATGCAGAACAAAGATATCATCCTGACAGCAGACCGTCCCACCGGACGTCTTCATCTTGGACACTATGTCGGATCGCTCAAAAGGCGTGTAGAACTTCAGAATTCCGGTCTCTATGACAAAATCTACGTCATGATTGCAGACGACCAGGCTCTGACCGACAATGCCGATAACCCCGGCAAAATCCGTGAGAACATAATCAACGTAGTTCTTGATTACCTCTCTGTAGGTCTTGATCCTGAGAAGACAACAATCTGCGTCCAGAGTGCTCTTCCGGCACTTCACGCCCTGTCTTTCTACTACCTGAACCTTGTCACAACGGCAAGACTTTCAAGAAACCCCACCGTTAAGTCGGAAATCCAGATGAGAGGTTTTGCAGATGAGGGTCTTCCTGCAGGATTCTTCACGTATCCTGTTTCCCAGACTGCCGACATCACAGCTTTTGATGCAACAGTTGTTCCGGTAGGAGAGGACCAGCTTCCCATGCTTGAACAGGCCAGGGAGATTGTTGAAAAGTTTAACCGCATCTACGGAGAAACCCTTGTTCTGCCAAAGGCAATGATTCCTGAGAATGCAACACAGCGCCGTCTGCCCGGAGTTGACGGAAAGGCCAAGATGAGTAAGTCACTCGGAAACTGCATTTACCTTTCAGACACACCCAAGACAGTAAAGCAGCAGATAAACGGCAAGATGTTCACAGACCCCCAGCATCTGAGGATTGAGGATCCCGGTCACATTGAGGGCAACGTTGTCTTTACCTACCTTGATGCTTTCTGCACAGACGACCACTTCTCAAGATACCTGCCTGACTATGCAAACCTTGACGAAATGAAGGCCCACTACATGAGAGGCGGCCTTGGAGACGGAGTGTGCAAGAAGTTCCTGATTCAGGTTCTTGAGGAAACACTCCAGCCCATCCGTGAGGAGCGCAGCCGTTGGTCAAAGGACATCGATACTGTCTACGACATTCTGAAGACCGGCACGGAGAAGGCCAGAGAGACCACAAACGCCACACTTGAGCGCGTAGAGAAGGCAATGAGAATTGACTATTTTGCTGACAGAAACGTAATCAAAGAGTGGAAGGACGTGGTCAAATCACAGAACCAGTGATCCGTCCAGGTAAGCATCAATAATAACGCGTCCCACCTCAAAGATGTTTTTTATTCCGGTAGGAAAGATATCGGATACTTCCTTATTGTCAGCGGACTTGAAACTGATTTCGTTTCCCCATAAGCTTTCAGGCGTATCTCCGTTCACAAAAAGAAGCATGTTGACGCTGCCGCGGACTATGACATATCGGTCAAGCATGCCGAGTCTCTTAAGTAAAACACCGATTGCAATATCTTCCATATCAGCTGCAACGTACGGATCAGGACAGTTGTAATGCTCTGTCATGTAGAGGCAATTTGCCATATCATATTTGCCCTTGAAGAAGTTGTCTGAAGAGCTTGTGGTTCCTTTCATTACAACAGGGTCTCTTGTTGCCCATTCGGCATTGTCAAAGGCTGTGGCCATATAGTGTCTTGTTACCGGGGTTGTTTCAGGTTTTATATCTTTTACCAGTTCAAAAACCCGGTCTGTTAGGTCTTTTGAAAGAAAAATTATTGAAGAACTGTCGTAGTCAGGGTTGTGGAACCATGTTACATCAGATTCCCGGGTCAGTTCCCTGGGATCTGCGTGGTGTCCAAGGTCGTAGTCAAAGACGGCAGTTGAAATGAACACATCGCCCATTACTGTTGTTTCCGGAGCAGAACCGGCACAGCCTACGGAAAGAATCAGTGCATTTGAGAAATCAAACCTGGGGTCTGTAAGAACCGACATTGAACTGATTGCAGCATTTGTTTTTCCTTCGCTTGTAATAAGCATGGCAATGCCGTCTTTTACGTAAAGCTTGTTTTGGGCAGCTATCTCATAAACGTCACCGCCCTCAAGATAGGCATGGTAGAAGTACTCTGCCTCTCCGGGAACATTGTCATCAAGAGTTCCTATTTCAATCTTTGGCAGAATCAGAACTTTGATTTCTTTTTTCTCTGCAACTGCATGTGCAGAGAGTGTAAAACATGTAATAAGAATCAGAACTAATGTAATAATGCGTTTTTTCATACCCGTAATTATACCAAATGAAGCTACTTTACAAAAAACTTGTCAGGTGTTAAGTTTAAAAACATGAGGACGTATGTAAAGGTCAGCACAGTCTTTGACACAATGGGCTTCATGCAGCCCAGTACCATAACCTGGAAGGATGGGCGTGTTTTCAGAATAGACTCAGTAACAGACTTCAGGCCTGCGGACAGTGTGGAGAAAGGACTGTCCGGTGACTGCTACACCGTCATCATAGGCGGGGAGGAGAAGCGTCTTTTCTTTGAGAAGAGCTCCGGCCGGTTCTCAGGACGCATGGGACGCTGGTTTGTGGAAAGCGGGGACTGATGTGGAAAGGACATACATCGCCATAGATCTCAAATCCTTCTATGCCTCTGTGGAATGTGCGGACAGAAAACTTGATCCGCTCAAGACCCATCTTGTCGTTGCAGACCCGACACGTACCGACAAGACAATCTGTCTTGCAGTTTCTCCAAGCCTGAAGGCCTACGGAATTCCGGGAAGGCTCAGGCTCTTTGAAGTCAACAGCAAGGTAAAGGAGATAAACGAGCAGAGACGCAGAAGGGCCAAAAACGGTTTTGTTTCAAAATCCTTTGATGCAGATGCCCTGGCTAAGGATCCTTCTCTGGAACTGACATTCATTACAGCGCCTCCGCGCATGCTGCTTTACGAGAAGATAAGTGCAAAAATTTTCTCAATCTACATGAAATACGTCAGTTCTGATGACATTCATGTCTACTCCATTGATGAGTGTTTTATCGATGTCACGGCCTATCTGAATACCTACAAGATGACCGCAAGGGAACTGGCAATAACAATGATAAGGGATGTCCTGTACAGCACGGGAATAACTGCAACAGCAGGAATCGGGACAAACCTCTATCTTGCAAAAGTTGCAATGGACATAGTTGCAAAGCATGTTCCTGCAGACAAGGACGGGGTGAGAATTGCCCAGCTGGATGAAATGTCGTACAGGAGAAGCCTATGGGCCCATACTCCTCTTACGGATTTCTGGCGCGTGGGCAGGGGCATCGCCGCAAGGATGGCGGCCATAGGTTGCCTAACCATGGGCGATATCGCCAGGCAGAGCCTGAGGGATGAGGAGGTTCTGTACAGAATCATGGGCAGAAACGCGGAGCTTCTTATAGACCACGCCTGGGGCAGGGAGCCTGTTCTCATGTCCCACATAAAGGCGTACAAGCCATCTTCAAGAAGCCTCAGTTCCGGGCAGGCCCTGAAGGAGCCTTACGGAAAGGAGCGATGCCGCCTGATAGTCAAGGAAATGACAGAGCTTCTTGCCATGGACCTTGTGAAAAAGAAGCTGCTTGCAAAGCAGGTGGTTCTGACACTTGGCGGCAACATGGGCTATGTTCACGGGACGTGTAATCTGGACGAGTGGACCAGCTCTTCAAGCAGACTTATTGCAGCAATGCTTTCCATATTTGACAGGATTCTTGGGTCCGAAGACCTTGTGCGCCGCGTTGGTGTTGCCGCATGCAATGTCATAAACTGCAGTCAGCTTAAGGATGAGCCACGCCAACTTGAACTGTTTGCTGACTACGAAGAAATAGAAGAAAAGGAAAATAAGGAAAGGAAGGTGCAGAAGGCCTCTCTTGCCATAAGGGAGAAGTTCGGTAAAAACGCAATTCTGAAGGGGATGAACCTTGAAAAGGGCGGAACCACAATTGAAAGAAACATGCAGATAGGAGGACACCGTGCGGGAGATTAAGGACTACGAAGACATAATCACAATGCAGGCTCCTGTCTCAAAAAAGCATCCTCAGATGAGCCTTGAGGACAGGGCTGCCCAGTTTGCTCCCTTTGCCGCTCTTACAGGCTTTGACCGGATGATAGAAGAGACTGCTTTATCTGTCCGAGAATCTTATAATCCGCCGGAGCCCAGTCAAGACCTTCAATTTCCCCAGCAGTAATCCACCTGCTTTCAACATGCTCTGTCAGTACAGGCTCAGGGCCTGTCAATGTGCATCTGAAAACCTGCATGGTCAGATGGAAGTTGGGGTACTGGTGTCTGACGGTGGCAATGTACTCATTCACCTGAACATCTGTCTTAAGCTCTTCCTTTATTTCACGTACAAGAGCCTGTTCTGCTGTCTCTCCGGCTTCAATCTTACCGCCGGGAAATTCCCATTTGAGTCCTATTTCTTTACCTTCAGGGCGCCTGGCTGCAAAGAGTTTTCCGTCTCTCATTATTGCAGCACCCACAACTTCTATGTTCTTCATCGCGGTTTTATTATATCATTTCCTTGTTATGGCAAGAATGTTGGTTATCAATCCGGGATCCACCTCTACAAAGGTAAGCGTCTTTGACGATGAAAACTGTGTTTTCACCGAAAGCGTTTTCCATGATGCACCCGTTCTGCTTCAGTATCCCACAACCAACGACCAGCTTCCGTTCAGGGAGGGTGTAATCAACACTCTGCTTGAAAAACACGGCATAGACATTCATTCAATCGATGTTTTTGTAGGACGGGGCGGTTGTGCTTATTCACAGAAAGCAGGTGTGATGGAGATAGACCAGACCCTTGTTACCGACACGGCAAACGATACAGGTGGCAGTGATCATCCTGCAAAGCTTGGTGTCATGCTTGCATGGGAAATGGGGTGTAAGTACTCAAAACCCATGTATACGGT
>Ga0310786_10010911_pt1 | contig 11380 bp, 6 predicted proteins | sample AusTroGonzalo_MG_FD_203881 | JGI IMG/M metagenome (GOLD analysis project Ga0310786, IMG submission 203881) | Bovine rumen microbial communities from tropical cattle in Woodstock, Queensland, Australia - Gonzalo_03 (v2) (version 2) | ecosystem: Host-associated > Mammals > Digestive system >... | reverse complement strand
AGCAGCCGGAATGACTGCATCGTACCGCGTGCTCAAGGGATTCAATGATACGCTGGCCACACACTGCCTGGACTTTGCCAAGGCCATTTACAATGAGATTGCCGAGCAGTCACAACAGCCGTTGGGACGCGGTATGCGTGCCACAGACCTTACGCAGCTTTCGGCCGAACTCTATCTGGCTACCGGCGACAAAGTTTATCGTGACTACCTGATTGCCAACCAGAGTAATATAATTCGCGGTATCCAGCGTAACGCCTGGTATCTGTGCCGTGTGGCCAAGAAGTTCGGCACGCTAAGGAACGACAGCGAGGCAAAAACGTGGAAAGATGCATTCGAGGAGGCTCTCAAGAACGTTCCCGCAGGCATACAGCGTCAGGCCCAAGCCACTCCTTACGGTGTTCCTTACCAGCCCTCAATCTGGGGCGCCGGGTGGGATATCCAGTCGTTCGGATACCAGCAGTACTTCCTGGTGTCGGCCTATCCCGAGATATTTGACATCAACCCCATGCTCAGTGCCCTGAACTTTGTACTGGGTTGCCATCCCGGCAGCAACCAGGCATCGTTTGCATCGGGAGTGGGAGCGCAGTCTGCCACCGTGGGCTACGGCCTGAACCGTGCCGACTGGAGCTACATCCCCGGCGGCGTAATCTCCGGCACCGCAATGATCCGTCCCGATTTCCCCGAACTGCTGACCTGGCCCTACCTATGGCAGCAGACCGAGTACGTTCTGGGCGGCGGCTCATCGCACTACATGTTCCTGGTTCTTGCCGCCCAGCAACTCTGCAAATAGTGCCATTGGGGACGGTTCCGTTTGGCCCTATTTTACCGACAATGGAAAGAATCGCATAGCTTTTCCAGTGAGCAGAACTTAAGGTATAGGGTATCAAAAACCGTCGCCACCCTCGGCGCGTCAGAGGGAGGGGCCCGTGCTCAAGAGGATGCTGTGGGAGATGGGAACTTGTTCACGTCTTTCAGAACGTCTTATTAAGGATGGGAGGGATAGGGCCGTAGGCCCGTAGTTTTGGATACCCTATACCTTAAGTTCTCTCTCTAATATGCAGATAAAATAATATAAAAAGAGTAATTTTGCAGTTTGAAAAAAAGTGTAGCTGTGAAAGTACTTAAATTCGGTGGCTCGTCCGTGGGATCAAAGGAGAGCATCACCAACCTTAAACAGATTGTAGAGTCACAACAGGATGATGTGATAGTGGTGGTTTCGGCCTTGGGCGGAATCACTGACAAGCTTATTGCTACGGCTAAGATGGCTGCCGGCGGGGACCGTCAGTATGAGGCCGAGACCAATGCCATGCTGGAACGCCATGAGCAGATGATACATGACGTGATTGTGCCCGAGCGCAGGCGCAAGGCATATAATCAGGTGCGCAAGCTCTTTGGTGAGCTCAAGGAGATCATGCAGGGCCTGTACTTGCTGCATGACCTGTCGGATAAGACCATGGACACGATTGTGAGCTACGGCGAGCGCCTGTCATCACAGATTGTGGCGCAGCTTATTGATGACATCAAGCTTTATGACTCACGTGATTTCATCAAGACCGAGCATAACACCCATAACCACGCAATAGACAGCGACCTTACATACCGCCTTATCAGGGATACATTCAGTGATATGCCTCACAAGGGCCTGGCGCCTGGATTCATTTCCAGCGATGCCCTGACCGGCGAGGTAACCAACCTGGGCCGCGGAGGATCGGACTACACCGCATCTCTGATTGCAGCTGCACTTGATGCCAGCGTACTTGAGATCTGGACCGATGTGGACGGATTCATGACTGCCGATCCGCGAGTGATATCTACCGCATACACCATTGATGAACTGAGTTATGTGGAGGCAATGGAGCTCTGCAACTTCGGCGCCAAGGTGGTATATCCTCCTACAATCTACCCCGTTTGCCAGAAGAACATACCCATTCTGATAAAGAATACATTCAACCCCACGGCCCGCGGCACCGAGATTGTGAACGAGCTTCCCGCCGGAACCAAGGCCATCAAGGGTATATCCAGTATAGGCAACACCGCCCTCATCACCATGCGAGGCTTAGGTATGGTGGGCGTGATAGGTGTGAATTACCGCATATTCAAGACGCTGGCCGAGAACGGAATCAGCGTGTTCATGGTGTCGCAGGCATCGTCAGAGAACAGTACGTCAATCGGTGTACGTAATGAGGATGCCGCTCCGGCATGTGAACTTCTGAACCGGGAGTTCAGCAAGGAGATAGCGCTGGGTGCCATATTCCCCATATCGGCCGAGATGGATCTGGCTACGGTGGCTATCGTGGGTGAGAACATGAAACGTAGCCCCGGTATAGCCGGTAAGCTGTTCAGCGTGCTGGGACGCAACGGTATAAACGTGATAGCCTGCGCACAGGGCGCATCAGAGACCAACATATCGTTTGTGGTGCAGAAGAGCTCACTGCGCAAGTCACTCAACGTTATCCATGACTCGTTCTTCCTGTCCGAGTATCAGGTGCTCAACCTGTTCATCTGCGGTGTGGGAACCGTGGGCAGCAGCCTGCTGGAGCAGATTCGCGGCCAGCGTGAGAAACTGATGCAGGAGCGCGGGCTCAAGCTGAACGTGGTGGGCATTGCACGCGGCAAGAAAGCCATGTTCTGCCGTGAAGGCATAAACCTGGACAATTACCGTGAGCAGCTGGAGAAGGCTCCCGCCAGCAACATCCAAATCCTGCACGATGAGGTAATAGGCATGAACATATTCAACTCCGTGTTTGTGGATTGCACCGCAAGCGCCGAAGTGGCCGGCCTGTACCGCGATTTCCTGGATCATAACATATCGGTGGTGGCTGCAAACAAGATTGCGGCTTCATCGGAGTATGACAAGTATATAGAGCTCAAGAAGATAGCCCGCCGCCGCGGCATCAAGTTCCTGTTTGAGACCAACGTGGGCGCTGGCCTGCCGGTGATCAACACCATTAACGACCTGATTAACAGCGGTGACCATATCCTTAAGATTGAGGCTGTGGTAAGCGGTACGCTCAACTTCATATTCAGCACTCTGAGTGCCGATATCCCATTGAGCCAGACCATCCGCCTGGCCAAGGAGAAGGGTTACAGCGAGCCCGATCCGCGCATAGACCTGAGCGGTAAGGACGTGCTGCGCAAGCTGGTGATACTGGCGCGCGAGAGCGGTTACGCCATTGAGCAGAATGATGTCAAGAGCGAGCTGTTCATACCGCAGGAGTTGTTTGACGGTACCATTGACCAGTTCTGGAAGAAGCTTCCCAAACTGGACGCCGCATTCGAGGAGCGCCGTGCACGAGTGGAGAACGATGGCAAGCGCATGCGTTTTGTGGCCCGCCTGGACAACGGCAAAGCAAGCATTGGTCTGGCCGAGGTAAACAAGTACCATCCGTTCTACAACCTGCAGGGCAGCAACAACATAATCCTGCTCACAACCGAGCGTTACAAGGAGTATCCCATGATGATTCAGGGCTACGGCGCAGGTGCTGCAGTAACCGCAGCAGGCGTATTTGCAGACATAATGAGTATTGCTAATATCTGATTTGAACAGTCTTTTCCAAAGAATGAAGTATATAATTATTTTGGGCGACGGAATGGCAGATTGGCCGGTAAAGGAGTTTGGCGGTATGACCATACTCCAGAACGCCCGTAAACCCTATATGGACATGCTTGCGCGCAAAGGCCGCACAGGTATGCTTAAGACCGTCCCTGACGGATTCCACCCCGGCAGCGAGGTGGCCAACATGACCGTGATGGGCTATGACGTAACCCGTTCCTTTGAGGGCCGCGGTGTGCTCGAGGCCGCCAACATAGGCGTGGATATCAAGCCCGGCCAGATGGGCATGCGCTGCAACATAATCTGCATTGAGAACGGCCTTATCAAGAACCACTCGGCAGGTCATATCTCAACCCCTGAGGCCGATGAGATAATCAAGACTTTGGAGCATGAGCTTGGCAATGACCGCGTCCATTTCTATACCGGCATTCAGTACCGTCACCTGCTGGTGATTGACGGAGGCCGCAAGGAGCTTATCTGCACCCCGCCTCATGACGTGCCCGGACAGCCGTTCCGCGACCTTATGGTAAAGGCAACCACCCCTGATGCAGAGCCTACCGCACAGCTGCTCAATGATTTGATACTGCGCTCACAGGAGATTCTGGCCAAGCATCCGGTAAACCTTAAGCGCATAGCCCAGGGTAAGGATCCCGCCAACAGCATCTGGCCCTGGTCACCCGGTTACCGTCCGGCTATGCAGCCTATAAATGAGCTGTACCCCAACATTCGCAAGAGCTCGGTTATATCGGCCGTAGACCTTATCAAGGGATTGGGCCACTATGCCGGCATGAAGGTGATTGACGTGGAGGGTGCGACCGGTCTGTTTGATACCAATTATGAGGGCAAGGCACAGGCTGCCATCGATGCCCTTAAGACCGATGACTTTGTGTATCTGCACGTGGAGGCCCCCGATGAGGCCGGACATGAGGGCAATTTCACCCTCAAGAACCGCACCGTCGAGGATCTGGACAGCCGCCTGATAGGCCCCATCTATGAGGAGGTCTCCAAGTGGGACGAGCCGGTGGCGATTGCCGTGCTGCCTGACCATCCCACGCCTTGCGCACACCGCACGCACACATCGGACCCCATTCCGTTCCTGATCTATGCTCCGGGAATGGAGCCTGACGGCGTTACCGCTTTTGACGAGGAGAGTTGCAAGAGTGGGGCGTACGGCAACATTGAGGGCATTGAATTCACCAAGATTTTCCTTTCACTATGAAATATTACAGCACAAACCATAAGTCCGATGACGTGACCCTGCGTGATGCGGTGGTTCGCGGACTGGCCCCTGACCGCGGCCTTTACATGCCGGAGCGGTTGAACAAACTGAGCAAGGAGTTCTTTGACGGCATCGACAAGATGACGTTCCAGGAGATGTCATTTCAGGTTGCCAAGGCATTCTTTGGCGAGGATATCCCGGAGGCTGACCTTAAGAAGATTGTCTATGACACCCTGGCATTCCCCACACCCGTTGTCAAGGTTGATGAGAACATCTACTCACTGGAGCTTTTCCACGGTCCCACACTTGCGTTCAAGGATGTAGGCGCACGCTTTATGGCCCGCCTGCTGGGTTACTTCAACAAGGAGGAGAAACAACTTGTGAACGTGCTGGTGGCCACATCGGGCGATACCGGAAGCGCCGTTGCAAACGGATTCCTGGGCGTGGAGGGCGTGCATGTGTATGTGCTCTATCCCAAAGGTAAGGTTAGCCCCATTCAGGAGTGCCAGTTCACCACACTTGGCCGTAACATCACGGCTGTTGAGGTTGACGGCGTGTTTGATGACTGCCAGGCTCTGGTCAAGAACGCCTTTATGGATTCAGAACTCAACCAGAGGATGAAGCTGACATCGGCCAACTCAATCAACGTGGCCCGTTTCCTGCCGCAGGCGTTCTACTATTTCAACGCCTACGCACAGATGAAGGCTATGGGTAAGGCCGATAACCTGGTAATCTGCGTGCCCAGCGGTAACTTTGGCAATATCACGGCTGGTCTGTTTGGCTGGTTCATGGGACTGCCCGTAAAGCGTTTCATTGCCGCTAACAACGCGAATGACATATTCTACAACTATCTCCAGACAGGAATCTACAGCCCCAAGCCGTCGGTCCAGACACTGGCCAACGCAATGGATGTGGGCGATCCCAGCAACTTTGCACGTGTGCTTGCCCTGTACGGCGGCTCACACAAGGACATTGCAGGTCACATCAGCGGTGCTACTTACACTGACAATCAGATTAAAGAGACGCTTAAGGAGTGCTACCAGCGTACCGGTTACCTGCTTGACCCGCACGGAACATGCGGCTACCGTGCCCTGCGTGAGCAGTTGCAGCCCGGTGAGTACGGCGTGTTCCTGGAGACCGCGCATCCGGCCAAGTTCAAGGAGAAGGTCGATGCCATTACCGGCGGTGACGTTGAGATTCCTGCACGCCTGCAGGCCTTTATGAAGGGCACCAAGCAGAGTGTGGAGATAAGTAAGGACTACACGGATTTCCGCAAATTTCTTTTTAAGGAATCAGAGTAAAGGGATGCTGATTTAAAAAGGACTATGGCTTGGGAGCAGATTTCATTAAACAGATTGGATATACCTTTGAACGAGGTCTATTCATTCATGGGGTACAAGGACAAGGAGCCGGATTCGGAGACTGTCCGTACCACAGAGTATCTGCTGCGAGAGTCCGCCCAGTTCCTGCGCCCTCAATTCAAGTATGTGATTGTGGATGGCAGCCTGGATTTGGAAGCCAATCAGCTTACACTGATAGGGGAGAAAGGCCCCATAACTTTTGATGCAGGCAAGATTATCTGCCGCCAGTTGCGCGGAGCACAGAAATATGCCGTGTTCGTGGCAACCGTGGGCTCCGGTTATTTTCAGTGGACCGATGCTGTAAAGCGCCGTGACGATTTGTTCCAGACCTATGCCATGGACTGCGTGGGCAGCCAGATTGTGGAATCGGTAGCTGATTATATGGAGATTGTTTTGCAAAAAGAGATTGATCCTGCGGGGTACAAGCGTACCAACCGTTTCAGCCCGGGGTATTGCGGCTGGCATGTATCGGCACAACCTGCCCTTTTCAGCCTGTTCCCGGAGCAGAATCCATGCGGCATACAGCTTACTGAGTCCTGCCTGATGCTGCCCATGAAATCGGTCAGTGGCATGATTGGCATCGGACAAGATGTAAGATATTTACCATATACTTGCGGTATATGCGATAAAAAGGATTGTTACAAACGCAGGACCAGATAATGTATTCATTGCAGGAGATGTTGTTTTGTGTGGCGGTGGCGGTCTATATTGCCGTCAGCCTGGTGGTGGCAGCCATAAGGTGGGGCCATAAGTGCCAGCCGTATGCACGTCATGCAGACTACTATTATCCCGCTTGGAAGGCGTTGGTGGCCTGCTATCTGTCAAATCTACTGCTGTGCCCCATAGTATTCATGCCTCAGGATACCGATGCCGTGCTCTACCTGCGCATGATGCTCATACTGGCATCACCGTTCCTGTGCGCCGTAGTGCTGTTCAGCTACTTTGGCAAGGTCCTTAAGGTGGGCTGGTGGCGCAATCCCATCCATGCGCTGGCCATACCGTTTGCCCTCATGGGCATTACCGCTCTTGCGCTGACTCTTATTCCCGGCACACAGATAGAGGGAAGTTTCTGTCTATGGTTCTTCAGCATATCGGGTGCGTTGGCATTGGTTTATCTGGGTTGCTTCATTATGGCAATGAGGATGATAACTAGAGCTATGCGCCGATTCCAGGAGGAGAATTACTCCAATCCCGATGATTTCCCGCGGCAGTTTGCCAAAGGCATACTGTGGATACCCATACTACACGTTACCGTAAGCTGGGCTGCAACCTTTATAGGTACTCCCGGCTCACTCTCCGTGGGCGTGCTTTTGCTGTCGGTCCTTAGCGTGACTTTCCTTATAGGGGCGCTGGCTCCTCACCGTACGCTCGATGTAGAACGTCTGGAATCGGGCCAGATCCAGGTGGGGGCCGTGACCGATATGCAGCAGCCGGAGCTGCCCGTGGCCGAACCCCAACCGGAAGAGGAAGCATTGTCACAGGAGCGCAAGGAAGAGATAGTGAGCATAATCCGTCACCATGTAGAGGATGAGCAGGCCTATCTGGACAGCCACCTGACACTCTCCAGCCTGTCACGCATATGCGGTGTGAACCGCACCTATATTTCGCAGGTCATATCTGACAGCATGGGCGGCTTCTACAACTACGTAAACCGCTGTCGCCTGGCTCATGCCGCCCGCCTCAAGGTGCAGAATCCCAACACATCGATAGAGGAGATAGTGACCGCCTCCGGATTCGGCTCCCGCCAATCATACTACAACGTCCGCCGCCAGTTAGAGTAGTGCAAATCTTTGCAAACCTTGCAAGGATTTGGTTATTTCAACTCAAGAATATAACTTTACAGAAGTAAAAAACATAATAACCATGACAGATATTGAGAAAACCCATTTTTTTGAACAGAAGAAGGTACGAACTGCTTGGGATGAAGAAAAGCAGGAATGGTTCTTTTCTATTGTAGATGTTTGCGGAGTGCTTACAGATCAGCCCACGCATGAAAGGGCTAGGAATTACTGGAAGGTGCTTAAAAACAGACTTGTAAAAGAAGGCAGTGAACTGGTTACAAAATGTAACCGGTTGAAATTGACAGCGGAGGATGGAAAGCCTCGTTACACAGACGTGGCAGACATGAAACTTATATTTAGAGTCATTGAATCCATCCCATCCAAGAAAGCAGAACCATTTAAGGTCTGGATGGCAGGAGTTGCAGCAGAACGAGTGAATCAGATGATTGATCCGGAGCGTAGTATCGATCAGGCTGTGGCTGATTATCGGCGCTTAGGTTATTCGGAGGCATGGATTAATCGTAGAATAAAGACAATAGAAATCCGTAAAGGACTGACAGATGAGTGGAAACGGGGGGGTATTACAAAGGAGGTGGATTTTGCCTTCCTGACAGATCTTATGTCTAAAACATGGAGTGGGATGACTACCCGTGAATACAAGAAATACAAAGGATTGACAAAGGAAAACCTGCGTGATAACATGACTAACATGGAGCTTCTGTTGAATGCTTTGGCCGAAGAAACGGCTACTGAAATCAGCAAGCAACGTAATCCCGAAGGCCTTGTCCAAAATGCCGGTGTAGCAAAAGAGGGTGCGGAGGTGGCTAAATCAACCCGTAAGGAGGTGGAAAGCCGATTGGGTCACAGCATCGTCTCTTCAGAGAAAGCTATAGATCACATTCAACCTCAGGACGAATTACCTTTTCAGAAAGACTAATCTTAAGTTTATTATATCATTGCTGATATAGGAGCACAAAGGGGACGATTCCTTTTGTGCCCCTCTTTCTATGAGAACTTTTGGGGTATCAGTATCTGAAACTACGGGCCTAAAGGCCCTATCCCTCCCACGCCTATGGCGCGGGCCCCTCCCTCGCCGAGGGTGGCGATGGTTTCTGATACCGATACCCCAAAAGTTCTGTGCACCTTGGTGCTGCGTCAACTTTTTTACTGATTTTGACAAAATCGGCTTGAGAAATTTACTGATTTTGACAGGGTGAGGGCGTTTTATTGCGAAATTTGCGACCATATTTAAAAATGACTCTTATATATGGTATATGGCAACATTAAAAGTTGTACTGACAGTGATATTGACCGCAAGTGTGGTCTATATTTTCTGGTGCATGTACGGAGCTGCCAAGTATATGAGAGAGCATCCGGATGAGTGGCGCTGGCCCGATTCGCCCGCCGATAGCAAGGTAGATGCAAGGAAGATGCAAGGTAGTGGTAAGGTAGATGAGATATCCAAGCCCGTTAATGAAAGAAGTAAAAAGACACAATATGAAAAGAGAGATTATCTTAAATCGAGTCCTCGCACTGATGCTTTCATACCGTTGTGTAAAATGCGAAATAAAAACAACAAAAAAATAATAAAATGAAAACAGAAAAGAAAAATTTTCCTATGAGGACAACGATGCTGTTGCTCCTTATGGTGCTCACAAACTTGACTGCGTGGGCTATTACAGGTTCCGGTACACAGATCGACCCTTATGTCATCAGTTCTGTGGACGACTGGAATACATTTGCTAATTCAAACAACGCCAGCACCTACTGGGATAGTGACGTATATGTAAGGCTTGGAGCCGACATCGGTCCTGTCACCACGATGGTGGGCACAAGCGACTATAAGTATGAGGGCATCTTTGACGGCTTGGGCCACACGCTGACCGTGAACCTGACGCATAGTAGCGGCGGTGATGCCTTGGTCGCTCCGTTTAAATATATCTCTAGGGCAACCATTAAGCGACTTCACACTGCTGGTACCATCACAACGGATGGTAAAATGGCTGGCGGCATTGTGGGCGACGTCAGTTATAGTTCTATCGAGAACTGCCAGAGCAGTGTCACCATCAACACCTCAGTAGATGGTGACGGCACTCACGGCGGTTTGGTGGGAAGAGTGAGTGATGGATCACTGACCATCACCAACTGCCTTTTCGACGGCAGTATTACCGGCAACTCGACCAATAGTTGCGGTGGCTTTGTGGGCTGGGTGCAAGGATTCTTGGTGCTTAAAAACTGCCTACAGGCTGGTAACCTCAGCGGTATCGGTAGTGAAGGTGGTGCCACCTTCCATCGTGCAGAGACTGGACATTTCGCCAGTTTTAACACCTGCTATTACAAGACGGCTTACGGAGAAGCACAAGGTACTCAGACCGATGCTACAGGTAGCACACTCCAAGGATACCTTGGCGATGGTTGGGAAGTAAAGGGAAATGATGTCGTCCCTATCATGACTGCCAATCCTCGCAATCTCACCGAAGCCACCATCAGCGGTTTGCTAAATAACTACCAATATACGGGCAGTGTTATCAGCATAGACTTCCCGGTAAAAGATGCTAACGGCCAAACGCTGATAAAAGATCAGGATTATACGGTAACATTCTCACCTGCCACCGTGCAGGAGGTAGGTAACTACACACTTACCATTACCGGTACGGGTAATGAGACTGCTGGCTATTTTGGCACCATCATTCAGACTTTCACGGTGATGCCTTGGGGTGATGGTACCATTGGTGGCTATTGCGGCGTAGACGACCCTGCTACTGATGGCGTGGACGAGAGCCAGAACGTCTGGTATGAACTGTCTAACGACCACAAGGCCCTCACTATCAGTGGCACGGGTGCGATGTCTTCATCTTGCTCATGGGAAAATGATTGTGATTACCATGATATTACAAGCGTCGTTATTGAGGATGGCGTAACGAACATCGGCGATAATGTCTTCTCATTTTACTCCGGTCTGACTTCGGTTACTATCGGCAGTGGCGTGACGAGCATCGGCAATTATGCCTTCCGAGAATGCACTAACCTGACATCCGTCACTTGTGCTTCAGGTTCGCAGTTGACGAGTATCGGCAATCAAGCCTTCTGGTTCTCTGGTCTGACGTCAATTACCATCCCTGCCAGTGTGGAGACCATCGGTGATAAAGTCTTCTCTGGCTGCAGTAACTTATCAACAATTACCGTAGATGGTGGGAATACGGTATATGACTCTCGCAACAATAGTAATGCGATTATAGAAACATCGTCAAACACATTGGTAGCCGGATGTAAAGGTACGACCATCCCCTACGGCGTGACGAGTATTGGCTTTTATGCCTTATATTGCTCTGGTCTGAGGTCAATTGCCATCCCTACCAGTGTAGAGAGCATCGGCACGAGCGCCTTCGCAGGTTGCACCGGTTTGACGTCCGTCACCATCGGCAGTGGCGTGACGAGCATCGGCCATTATGCCTTCGAAGAATGC
>Ga0310786_10010910_pt1 | contig 11380 bp, 23 predicted proteins | sample AusTroGonzalo_MG_FD_203881 | JGI IMG/M metagenome (GOLD analysis project Ga0310786, IMG submission 203881) | Bovine rumen microbial communities from tropical cattle in Woodstock, Queensland, Australia - Gonzalo_03 (v2) (version 2) | ecosystem: Host-associated > Mammals > Digestive system >... | reverse complement strand
ATTGGCATGAAATTTCTTGAAAATATTTTCTCAAAATGCTCAGATTTTGCACTTCAAACGTGTAAATAAAAATATGAAGATGAACAGAGCATATAAATTTAGACTCTATCCAAACAAAGCTTAGCAGTAGGCTTTGCAAAGCCATTTTGGCGCTGTTCGCTTCATATACAACCAGTTTCTAGAGAAGAAAATCAAAGTCTACAAAGAGACTAAGAAGACAATCTCATGGAACTAGCTTGCAAACGAGCTTCCTGAAATGAAGAAGCAAGAAGAATATGCATGGCTTAAAGAAGTCAACAGCCAGGCTCTTCAGCAAGCAGTGATCCATCTCGACAAGTCATTTCTTAATTTTTTCAGAAGCGGTTTTGGATTTCCAAAGTTCAAATCAAAGCATAGGTCGAAGAAATCTTTCTGTTTTCCAATAGTTGGAAACAATTTGAAGATTGACTATGAGCAGAACAGGATTTCAATTCCAAAGTTCATCAAGCTGAAGGACAAAGACAACCGTCTTAAGTGTAAGTTCAGTCGAAAAGTAGAAGGAACAGTCAAATCGGCGACAGTGTCTCAAGACAGAGACGGAAGATACTACGTCTCGATTCTCTGCGAAGTTGACATGCCGGTTCCGGAGAAGAAGCCAGTCTTGCGAGAGACTTCAAGAGGCATTGACTTCGGAGTAAAGACATTTTTGACTTTTGATGATGGAACAAAAGTTGAGAATCCAAAGTTCTTGAAGCAATCTTAGGAGAAGCTTGCAAGACACCAACAAGATTTGGCAAAACTAGAAAAGGGAACAATAAAGTATAAAAGCAAGCAGGAGCAGATAACAAAGCTACATGCAAAAGTAGCAAGACGGAGAAAAGACTTTCTTGACAAGTTGACAAGCAAAATGTGCAATGATAGCCAAGTTGACACATTCTGCATAGAGGACTTGTCAATCAAAGACATGCAAAGCGAAAATAGACATGCAATGAATCGAGCTATAGGAGACTTGGCCTGGAATATGTTTGTAAGTATGCTGACATATAAAGCAGAACAAAGAGGCAAAAACATTATAAAGATAGGACGATATGTTCTATCTTCTAAGACTTGTTCAAATTGCGGATATGTCAAGCATGACTTGCAGCTAAGTGATCGAGAATGGAATTGCCCAGAATGTGGGCAACATCACGACCGAGACATAAATGCCGCAAAAAACATCAAAGACTTCGCTTTGCCGGACATGAATTTCAACAAAAGGGTGGGAAGCACCCTATCGAATGGCAATCATCTTCAGTGATTGCCAGCTTCAAATATTATAAAATAATTAAGATAAAATATGAGTTTGAAGCATTATATAATAGTAAGATTTTTCAATTGCACACTTGGCAATTTTACATTAGAAGATGTGATGTCTGACTATATGCTTGAAATGGGTGTCAAACAATTGAAGTCAAATCTCATAAGATCTCTTAACAACTAGACATGCAAGAATTTTGAATTGATCTTATTAGTAAACAATCTAATAGACTTAAACAATGCATATATATAGCAGTTGTTCTAGCTTTAGGAGCAATGTGACTTCAAAGTTCATGTAGTTCAAACTAACTAGCTAAGCTGTGTGGTTGACTTCAATGATTTGCATAAGACATAGATCATATCACGTGTTGACTATGATGATCTAATATTGAATACTGCAGTCTATGACATCTAGCAGTATTCTCAACTATATTAGACAAAAGCTTGCTTGATATATGGATACAACTATGGCTATGCATGGAGAGCTGATACATCTCAACTATATGAAATTGACAAAATATATAATTTCAATGGCCATTTCTCTGCAATGCAGTCTACGGTCTTCAATCCAGACAAGAACATTGGACTATCCGATGATGTGATGAAAAAATTGATCAACATCAATCCATATATATGGGATCATTCTTCTGTGAAGAAATATGTCAATGGTCTATCTAAAGACATAGCTAATGAAATAGAGATCTAGTACAACATCAACATCAGAGCATTTGTCTGGATGAGACACAAGAACACTGGAAGCATTGATCCATTTGCATTGAATGGAGATAGAGTATGCCAGATAAAAAATATGTCAATAGCTAATGCTATTGATTTTCAGAAGTTTTTTGGAAGAAGATTAGAGGTTAAAGCATAATATGAGTGACAGAAAGATCAAAGTCGGAATAATAGGCTGCGGCTTCATCGGCACAGCTTTGAATGAGTGGCTCAAGACGAGCAGTCCAGAAGTTGAGACAAGAGTTAGCGATCCACCGAAGGGCATCAATGAAGACATCAGTGACTGCGATGCTTACTTCATCTAGGTGCATCTCCCCACATCTCCAGACGGCACACAAGACACATCACTTCTTGAGAGCTTAGTGTCAAAGTGTCCAGACGGCAGACCAATCTGGATTCGCACAACAATTCTCCCCGGCACATCAGCGATGCTCTCAAAGAAGACTGGCAAGACTGTGTACCATATGCCAGAGTTTCTGACTGAGCGCACATATCTTGAAGACTTCAAATGGCAGCCGATGGTGTTCACTGGAGCACCTGAGCACATTGAGCTGCTCAAGAAGATCTTCCCAGGCAAGAAGCACATTGACATGAGCTCAGAAGAAGCTGAGATGATGAAGTACGCGCACAATGTCTTTGGTGCTTTGAAAGTGACTTACTTCAACTGCATATATGACCTCTGCCAGAAGAGAGGGCTTGACTACAGCAAAGTGCGTGAGGGCGTGCTTGGCTCAACTTACATCAACGCACCGCACACTCAAGTCCCAGGTCCCGACGGCAAGCTCGGCATGGGAGGGAAGTGCTTTCCAAAAGATGTGCGTGCATTTGAGAAAGCATTCAGATGGACACCGCTTGGACGCTTGATTGAGCCTGTCATGAAGCTCAATGAAGAGTTCAGAGGAGAAGTGCTTCTCTGATCAAGGCTTTGCTTCAAGCCACTTCTGCACATCTTCTGGCTTGAACTTCATCCTGCCAGACTTCGTCCGGAGGATTCCAAGCTTGAAGAAGTCTGGAAACTTGTTGAACACATGCGCCAGCACTTTCTTTGACCTGTATGCCAAGTCATATGCTGCAGAGTGGTAAGTTGTGCTGGCTGTAAGCAGCATCTTCATGACACGTGAGTTCTTGAATGCATCATCTAGCTCAGTGTCGTTGTCTATCATGAACAGCAGATTCTTCATGTGAGCTGGCATGTCTGGCTCATTTGGCTGAAATCTTGCCAGTGATCCAGCTAGAAACATCATGCTTGTGAAGACATCTGAAGCTGGCGAGAAAGACATCTTCATCAGAGCTTCATATGGGCTCTTAGCTTCAAGGACTGGAAGCAGCGAGGCCCAAGATGACGGATTTGAAGCCCACTTCTTCTCATGCTTGGACAGCTGAGATGATATCATCAAGACAGCTGAGCCGCATATTGACAGACGGTCTAGAGCTGTGTATTCAGTATATGGAATTGCCATGCATAGAACCTCATAGAAGTGGTGCTGGATGCCCTGAGAGACCGTCTAGTTGTTTAGACATTAGTCTAAACATCTCCATAGACAAAATGGTCTCAAGCACTGTAGACTTCCAGCTATTAAGTAAAATATACTCATGAATGAGAACAACAGACTGCTTCCAGATGAAGTGAAGAAAGAAGTCAGGCTTTTGGAGCATAGAGCTGATGATCTGATGGAGTCATGCTAGACTGAAGAAGCTATGCAGCTGTACAAGCAAGCTTCATAGACTTTGAGCAGCTATGCAATGCTAGACGAGTCTAAGAAAGCAAAGACATCAGAAGAAGTCTCTGTCCGAGCTTGGTGGATGGAACTGAATGACAAGATGAGAAAAGCTGCACTGCCAGCTAGACATTGATGAAGCTCAAGACCGTAGACTACACATGCATCTTAGACAGTGCTCTTGCTTCAGCTGTGCAAGAGCATGAGGATGAGTTTGTCAAGTCTCAGTCTGGAGAGTACGTCTGGGCAGGAAGCTTTGCAAAGCGTGCTAGATGCTTAGAGAACAAGATACGGCAGCTTGTAGAGAGCTTGGCCAGTGAATGCAAGAAGAATGGTGACATGCTTGTAGTGCTGAGCTCATGCTTTCCAAAAGACAATGTGCTGATGTCTCTAGAGAGCTCAATGCCAGCTAAGCTGAAGAGCTTCATCTCAGATCATCCTGACATGAAGTGGCTTCTCAGAGAGAAGGGCATCAATGTAGACATGAGCTTAGTCAATGAGACGGCTGACAAAGTCTTCAAGAAGCTTGCCAGAGAGAGCTTGAGAGAGAAAGAAGAGACTGGGCATGCAAGTAGAGTCTTGGTCTCTCATAGATGCCTAGATGCATATGCTCTAGAGAAGATTGTCAGCTGGGCATATGGCAGCTCAGTCTGCAGCCGGATGCTAGGTGAAAGCAGCAAGCATTTGAAAGCTCTTGTGCCAGTCAACAAGATCCTTGGAGAGAGCTTGAAGCATAAAGATGCTTTGAACAGAAGCCAGCGGCTAAAAGACGCTGCAGCTGAAGTCCGAGACTACATGGACAGCATGCTGGGAATAGACAGAAGAGGTGCATGATGGGCAAGAACAAGAGAAGGCAGCTGGTGTTCAAAGACCAAGTCTCAGGGCTTGAAGCTAATGTTGACTCGCAAGAAGAATGCGACTTCTTTGCATGGTGTGAAGAAGCAATGCGGCTGGGGATCATACTTGGATATGAGTACTAGCCGGAGCCGTTCAAGCTGTTTGACGGCGCCAGCTGGAGAGATGCAAAGGGAAAGAGCAGATGCCTGCTGAGAGAGCATGTCTACACAGCAGACTTCATGCTGAAGTTCTGCCCTAAGAAAGCTGAAGCACTGGCAAAGTTCTTCAAAGTGCCATTTGAGCATCTAGATGACTAGGAGTTCTGTGCATATGCTGATGTCAAGGGGACTTTCTAGAAGTCAGACGGCGGAAGGTCTTTCTCTCTGAACTAGAAGTGGATGATACAGAAGCACAATGTCTATGTGCAGAAGACTGTGCCGAAAGACTTCTTTGCTGTGTGCGGCTGCCCACAGCAGTGCTTCATGACTTAGAAGACAAAGAAGCCGAGGAAGATGTTTGTGGGCTTCAAGAGCTTGTCTGAAGCATTTGGCTTAAGTTGATCAGACATCGCCGACAATTGGCTAGATGAATGAATCAACTTCTGGAGCTATCACCATCATTGGGCTTTCAATTTGATCGGGGTCTTCAGGCTGTGGCTCTTCTATATTCTCTTTTGGAAGATCAATTTCTTCCCAGTCATCTTTGCTCTCGCCAATGCGCAGCCATACGGACGGCGTCTCCAGTCCATCGCCTTTGCGTCTGAGAATCTTGCCTTCGTCGGCCTTAAGAATGTACGTAGTCTCTATTGTCATGGTTTTTCCTCGTCAAATCGTTTTTTCGAATATGAATCCTTTATGATGTCTGCGTTCGCCGCTAATCACTCTCTTTATGTATTTGACTTTTATGCCAGTCTTTTCTTCAGCTTCAAATACGGACGAATACTCTGCTATGATGTTTCCATGCACGTCAAGCTGCCGCACTGGATATATCTTTCGTAGAGAATTTCTTATTTTAAGTTTTGTCTTTTCTTCTTGAGCAATGCCTTTGTTCCATGGGTCATTGCCTTTAAGCGTGTTAGATATTTTTCTTCGCGCGTCGTCAGACATTGTTTTCCCTTTCATCCAGCTTGTCTGAACGCCATGTTTGCCTTTGTTCCATGACGTACGACCTTTCAAAATTCCAGGATGTTCAGCGTAATATCGTCTAACAGATTCTGATTGTTTTCGCTTTGTCTCTTCTGAAATATGTCGGCCTTTGCCTTTGCCTTTCATTGAGCTGCTGCGCTTCTGCAATGTTTCTAATGAATCTTTTCTTCCTTTATTATGTAATGACGCATGGTCTTGTCTCGTCAGAAATATCAATTCTTCTGCTGGACGGTTGAAATACATGTCATTGTCCATGAGTTGTTTCACAGTATATCTCCCGCAAGGAAGAATTTCAGCTCTGTGATGAATTGTCCATGTCTAATTCTAATCATTGACGGCGGCATCGTAGTTTTCAATTTTGCTGGCATCGTCACGACAATATTTTCTCGTTTGCTGTATGTTTATCATAATATAATATTATACTTATAGCGAGAAATCCACTGTCGCCGCGCCTGCGCCACGTCCCCACAAAGTGCTCCAGCCGGTAGTCGCCTTTATCGCAGTCTCGTTTTCGGCGCCGAAATGCAGGCCCGTCAGCTCTGGGTTGTTGTAAAACATATAGTTGTTCGTAATGGCAGACAAGCTATTAAAGTAGATGTCTGTCAGTCCATAGTTGTTGCCAAACGTTGCTGTTCCAGTAGCTGTTCCAGCAGTTATCGTTGTTACAGCATCTAGATATAATTTCCACTTGCGCCTTCTATGCACTGTCGTCTGCTATGTCACTGCCTAAAAGCTCTGTGCCGTGTTGGTGCTTTGTCTCCAAGTAGTCAGTTTGGGCATATGAACTTCGCATACCTTGTAGTTCGTAGCAGCATTATCCACGTTGGACCATAGCATCGTGTTGAAAGTCCCCTGGCATCCTGTTAAAACAGAAGTAAGCTCTGGAAAGTTTATGGAGGTCAAGTTTGGACAGTTGAAAAAGGCATAGTTGAAAGTGTAGCCCGTGTTTATCGTAGTCGTCCCAATTCTCGTCAGTTTAGGAAAAGTAACAGAAGACAGCTTCTTGTCGTTCTGAAAGGCGTATTGGAATATATAGTTGGTATTTGTGTTCTGAATGACGGACAGGTCTGGAAAGTTCACAGCAGACAGGTTGGGGCAGTCAGCAAAGGCATATCTCATCCCATAGTTAGTGGTGTTCGTATTTATGTTCTTCACTCCCAAAGTTATGTCGGTAAAATAGCTTCCCTGACACATATACTGCATGCACTGCTCCCCGGCTATGGAAGTCAGCGCGCTCAAGTTCAAGTGCTCGTGGCCTGTCTGCGGGCGATAACTGTAGAAGGCGAAGGCCATGCATTGGGTTCCTGAAATCTGCGTAAGTTCCGGCAGAAATCTCTCCGGCGCGTTCGGGTTCAGCGTTGCATCATTAAGGTTCCAGGCATATGCTATTGCCTGCTACCCAATGGCTTTTTTGAGCGAAGGAAGGTCACAGGGGACTATGCCTCCGTCCACAAGGCGACATAGCGAAGAATCTCCTGTCACTGAAGAAAGGCTGTCAAGATTGACTGAAAGCAGGTTGATGTTGTTGTGCCCGATTCCAGTCGCTCCCCAGTTCATATTTATGTCCTTCAGGTTATGAAGGTCTATGCATGAAATATTAGGCGCTTTGTTCCTCCACCATCTCTCAGCCTCTTCTCGTCTCGTGTCTGGTCGCAAATAAGAAGGTATGTCAATGCTAAAGCCACCATAACTTCCCGTTATGTAGCCAAGCCCCTGTAGCGATGAAGACAGAATAGTAAAGCGCGACCAGTCAAGTTTGTAGGGGCCGTTTCTCTATGTTCCAGAAAGCTGCCATCTCTCATAGCCAGCATCATATCCCCACATAGTCTCAGCGAACACTGAATATAGCGAAGACACTCCATCAACTGCTTCTTGTGCTCCTCCGCCAGCTGGTATGCTGTCTATTGCAGTTGACAGGTGCCAGCTGTCTGTCTCGGCTGGCACCGTTCCGCCTTTCGCGGCTATATGGTCATATGCCACGTCTATGCGGTCTTGAAGTGCACTGATCTCTTCTGCTATTGTCATATGCATCTCCTTTGCTCTAGAAGATGCTTAGACCAAAGCTTGAAGAAGATCAAGCTCTCTTTCTCTCTCTCTCTCTCTCGCTCATTGGCGTCACTAAAATCCTTTCTTAGACATCTTCAATTGTGTATCTGTCAAACACTGCAGTGAATGAGTGATGGACTTCACCTGGCTGGTTGACATCAAGCGCGATCTCATTGAACACTTTGATCCAGGTGTTCTCAAAGAGAAACTGAATGATCTTTCTCTTGTATGCATCTAGCAGATATATTCTCAGCGGCACATACTGCACAGGCGTGATTGACTTGTTCTCATCTTCTGACACAGGGTTCAAAGTGCCGTTGATGTTTGAGATGAATGCATAGAGTGATCTGTAGTTGTCCCAGTGCTGGTCAACAATGTACTCAATGACTACTTCCTTTGTGCTTGGTATCAGCACTTTGCTGGGAATTTCTTTTGTATAGCCGCGATATGATGCTTCCATCGATGACTGCATCAGCTGAGGTATGCTGAACCGAGTGATGTGCAAATTCAAGTTCTTGAAGCGCTTGCCAAGAGCATCTTCAAGAGGATAGTATGCAAACCATTTGTTCTAGTTTGCATAGTTCACATCCATGTTGAACAGCTGAGCTTGCTTCTCTTTCTCATCGGTGCTGCTGGCACTTAGAGCATTTGACATCAGCTCAATGCCTGGAATAGTTGTTGATTGTCCATCTGCCATTTAGTTTTTATTTACACTTTATGCACTAGATGTGCTAAAGTGTAAATAGTAGTAGAAATGGCAGAGATATCTATAGACTCAAAGAAGCTGTCTGAGCTTGAGCACGCAGACCATCTTAGCAAAGATGACTTGATTGTCATTGAGCAGGGAAGCGCCAGCTACAAGATGACATATGGCTAGCTTCTCAAGATTGTTGCTGCAAAGATAGCACCCAGTCTTGGCACAGCTGCTTACTGTGCTGCCGATGAATTTGCTGCATTTGCACATGGGCATGACTACAGTGACTTTGACTTCTTCTCGTCTTACAAAGCATCAGATGATGTCTTGAAGATAGGAGAGTTTGACATTGTCAAGTATCTGCCAGGAGAGAGCATGCGGTCTCCTGTGAAGAGGGCAGATGTCTTCTAGGCAAAGACATTCAATGCTGAAGCTGACAATGAAGCTGAGAGATTCTTAGAGTCTCAGCGGTCTGTCGGCGATCTGCAGCTGATGGCATTCAACAATCCAGACACAACATTTGAGCAGTATTTGAGAGCATGCAGAGGCATCAGCCGCTTCAGCTGGTATGACGGCAAGCATAATGTTGACATAAGTGATCCAGAGTTCTCGGGCTATGTTGTCCCAAACGGCACAACTTTCACATGTGCATCTAATGAGTTCCAAGATGCATGCAGAGCTTTTGCTGGAAATGCCTCAGCTACTTCATTCACTGTGCCAGACTTAGACAGCTATTTTGTGAAGATGTGCAGAGATGCTTCACAAGCACAGCTAGATCCAGTCAAAGGGCATACTGGACTAGCAGCACACAAGCACACAGTTGTGCCGAAGTACACTGACGGCTAGACAGTCATAGATGTCGGCAAGTTCACATTGAAGCTCTCTATGCCTCCACAGACTGGCGTAAGTGCATTGAGCAAGCGCAACACATACTATGCACATTTCATTGGCAAAGCCAATCAAGCACGAGATGTTGCAGTGGATGTCAAGTCAGTCAGCGTTGACGGACAGATAGTAGATGCATAGATAGGTGAAGCTGTTCCAGTTGAGAACTGCATTGGAGAGTCATATCCAGCAAACACGCCGATGTTTGCTTTGATGTACATTGGAAAGAGATGAAATGAGCACTACTGAAGAAAACAGCATCTACAATGAAGACTAGAGCTCAGAATTTCTGTCTGGAAATGCTGTGTTCATGCTTCCAAGTGCAGACAGCATTGAAGAAGACAGCATTGTGATGCTGTCTCAGCGAGATGCTTACATCTGCTCGGCATACAATTCGACTTCAATGTGCATAGCAGACTTCACCAGCTGCTTAGCAGATCTCGTGTCTAGAGCTAAAGGGCTTGGCAGCACTGCAAGATGCTCATCATCTGACTTCTCACCAGCATTGCATTCGCATCCAAGCTTGTACAATGAAGTGTCTGTGCACCTCAGAGACACAGACAGCGGAGATGACAGCAGCAGCGATCTAAGCTATGTGCCTGGATATAGATATCCAGTGCTAGTAGACAACTCATCAGAAGTGCTAGGCTATGTCTTCTTAGACGGCACTCTTAGCCCGCTAAGCAGCTAGACTGCTGTCGGCAAGATTGACATACCATCAGCTCTCGCTATGCCGGAAGTCGGCACATTGAAGCTTGGAAGCCTTTTTGAAGATGAGCCGACATGGACTAGTCCAGACTTCAGAGGATGGGTGCCTGCAGACGGCAGCACTTACCCGCTGTCAGCATTTGCTCTGCATGGACAGCTTAGTGCCGCATATGGCAATGGTGATGGAACTTTCACTGTGCCAGATCTGTCATCATTCATTCGTCTAAACGGCAGCATGGACATAGCTGGAGACAGTGCAGTTGGACTAGTCGAAGGGCATACTAGCTTGCCAAAGCACACACATGAGACAGCAATCAAGCTAGATGCCACAGTTGAAGTCACAGCAACAACACATGACTCATCTCATGTGCCAGGCCAGGGTGCACTGCACATTGGTGCTGGAAAGGTGACTAATCCGTTCAAATATGAGAGTGCATCTGGTCTCAACTTGTCAACATTCATTGTCTTGTCATCATTCTTGAAGCCACGAAGCGGTGAGACTAGCAGCAGCTACAAGAACAGGCTCAAGAAGTGGCTCAGCAGCACATCATATGTGTGGAGCAGAGTTGCTCCAGACTTCAGCAAGATGACTTCTGCTGAGCTTTCATCAAACATTGACAGCTACTTCACTGCAAGAACATTGTCAAGCGTCATAATGTCTTGTGACATGCAAGTTGGTCTTGAGAATGCTGACACTGGCTATGCTGAAGAAGCTGGACAGACATATCCAAGCCATGTTGTGCTTCCAGGATATGTGTATGTCGGACCAAGGAGCTAACCATGAGCCAGGGATCATTGTTCAAAGAACTGCAGCCGATTGACATGCAGCTTGGCATAGAAGACAGCTTAGTGCTTGTCTCATAGACAGATGATGCAGGACAGCCAGCTTCTAGAAGCATCACAATGAAAGACATTGCCGCATAGATAGCTAGAGATCTTGATGAAGAGCTTGGTCTGTCTTCAGCTGCATTCCACATGTCAAGTGACTTTGCTTTGACATGCCATGACCATGACATATACACAAGTGCTGTGTTCATTCCAGAGCCGGGCATGGACTACAGCATTGGAGAATTCTATGACTTGACTCACGGCACATCATCTAGCATCTGTCTCAGCGGCATACATGAAGGTGCTGGATCTCATATGCTGGAGTCTCTATGTGCAGAAGTCATGAAGGTCTAGCCGCATATAGGTGATGTCCGTCTAGTTGCGGTGAATGATCCGTCTATTGTAGAGATGGACACTAGCATAGACAGCCCAGGATTTGAGGGATGGGTGCCTGCAGATGGATCATCATACTGTCTCTCTGACTTCTATGACAGCACTATTCCGACAGC
>Ga0310786_10010909_pt1 | contig 11382 bp, 10 predicted proteins | sample AusTroGonzalo_MG_FD_203881 | JGI IMG/M metagenome (GOLD analysis project Ga0310786, IMG submission 203881) | Bovine rumen microbial communities from tropical cattle in Woodstock, Queensland, Australia - Gonzalo_03 (v2) (version 2) | ecosystem: Host-associated > Mammals > Digestive system >... | reverse complement strand
ACGGTATCATAACCGGTGCCAGCGGAACCGGAAAGACCGTCACGCTCAGAGTGTTGGCGGAATCCTTCAGCGACGCAGGGATACCCGTGTTCTTCGCGGATATGAAAGGGGATGTCGGGGGCATCTGCCAGCCCGGAGAGGATACCGAGAAGATGCGCAAGCGCATCGACAAGTTCGGGATCAAGGACTTCAAGTTCAAAGGGTTCCCGACGAGGTTCTGGGACGTCTATGGGGAGACCGGGCATCCGATCAGGGCCACGATGTCTTCCATGGGACCCTCGCTGCTCGCAAGGCTGATGAATCTGTCGGACGTCCAGGCGGACGTACTGACAGTCGTCTTCAGGATCTGCAGGGACGAGGGATGGGACCTCATCGATTCGAAGGATCTCTCGGCGGTGCTCCAATACGTCAACGACAACAAGAACGACTACATCTCGGAGTACGGAAACATGTCCACCCAGAGCCTCGGAGCGATCCAGAGGGCGCTCCGCTCCCTCGAGGACGAGGGCGGGGACATATTCTTCGGAGAGCCCGCGATAGATCTGGAAGACTGGATGCAGACCGATAAGGACGGCAGAGGATACATCAACGTCCTCAATTCCGAGAAGCTGTCCAGAAGCCCGAAGCTGTACGGAACGTTCATGATGTGGTTGATGCAGGACCTCTTCGAGAAGCTCCCCGAGGCCGGGGATGTGGACAAGCCCAAGCTGGTGTTCTTCTTCGATGAGGCCCACATGCTGTTCTCGGACGCTCCCAAAGCTCTGGTCCAGAAGATCGAGCAGATGGTGAAGCTCATCAGGTCCAAGGGAGTGGGAATATACTTCGTATCGCAGAGCCCGTCGGATATACCCGATTCGGTCCTGGCCCAGCTGAGCAACCGCATACAGCACGCGCTGCGCGCGTACACTCCTGCGGAGCAGAAGGCCGTCAAAGCGGCCGCAACAGCCTTCCGTGCGAACAAGGCGTTCAAGACCGAGGAGGCGATCATGGAACTGGGAGTCGGCGAGGCGCTGGTATCCTGTCTCGACGAGAACGGAACCCCATCCATCGTAGAGAGGGCGTTCATCCTTCCCCCGCAGAGCAGCCTCAAGGCCTTGGACAAGGCCGGTTATGACAAGGTCGTGAAGGCATCCCCGTTCGACAAGAAGTACAGGGAGAGGGTCGACCGTACTTCCGCTTATGAGATGATCAAGAAGCTCAACGAGAAGGCCAAGAAGGAAGAGCCCAAAGCCGCGCCTGCAAAGGCCTCTACGGCCAAGAAGACCACGACCACTAAGAAGACAAGCTCCGCCGTGTCGAAGACCGCGGAGAGGGCGGTCGGAAGGGCGGCCTCGTCAGCGGGAAGAGCCATCGGCAACGGTATTATCAGAAGCTTTCTCAAGAAGTGAAAGAAAACGTCCGTACGGCCCTGACGGGCCATACGGACAATTCATGTTTATTCTTCCGTGTGTTGTTCCACGACAATCGGTTCCTCGATCTGATACTGGATCGGGTCTCCGAACTGCGACATCTCCGCGATCTTCTTCTCCATGAGATCCACGCAGTCCGGGTCGCAGAATAGCGCGACGTCCTCACCGTTGAGCAGCTGGGACAGACAGGATTCCAGACCTCCGAAGAAGAAGTCCACGGATGCGTTGGCCGAGGCGACGGACTTGCGCACCTCTGTACCGTAGATACCGACGATCCTGTTGGATTTCTTGGAATCTATGATCTCCTGCGTTATCGCGCCTTTGAACGGAACGATCTGCATGGTTCCCCTGGGCTTGTCCGGCACCATCTTGGCGATGAGCTGAGGCTCTGTGCGGGGATAGGGCGCGGGGTCCTTTCCGCGGAGCGCGGACAGGGTACTGTTCATCTGGAACATCGAGGGCGCAAGAAGGCCGGCGGAATAGGACAGGACGCTGTCGGAATAGAATCCTTCCTGCTTTCCGGAATAGACCTTCTCGGATTTCCTAAGAACATGGATCTCATCCGCCCACATGTAGGCGAGATCGACGTCGTGGGTCGACAGGACGATATCCGTTCCAGAGTGGTGCAGCTGTTCGGCCAGTTCCATGAGCTCCAATGCCATCTGGGGATCGAGACCCGCGGTGGGCTCGTCCATGATCAGGACATCTGGTTTCATGGCCAGAGCGCCTGCCAGGGACAGTCTCTTCCTCTGTCCGTATGAGAGCTGCAGGGAGTTCTGATCCCTCTTGTCCCACAGACCGACCTGCTCGAGAGCTCTTTTGGCTCTCGCCTCGACCTCGTTCTTCGGCAGCCCGATGTTCTTGGGGCCGTACTCGGCATCTTCCTTGACGGTCTGGCCGAAGATCTGGTCGTCGGGGTTCTGAAGGACGACGGCCACGTGAGAGCAGAGCTCGCGCTTGGCCTTCTTCTTGTAGGAGAGCGGCACGTCCTTGTACAGAACGACTCCCGAGGCGGGTTTCACGACTCCGTTGAGATGATAGAAGAAAGTGGATTTTCCCGCTCCGTTCCCTCCCAGGATGGCGGTCTTCACTCCTTTCTTGATGGTGATGGAGACGTTGTCGAGAGAAGGCGTCTTGTTCCCTTCGTAGTAGTATACGATATTGCGGGCCTCCAGCAGCTTGGTTTCGTCCGTCACATTATCACCTCCGCCTTTATTCCGAAAGATTCGAGAGAACGTATGCGATCCACCGCCATATCCACAAGGACCTCGTCGCAGTAGAGAACGGAGTCCTTGCTCTTGACGGCATCCTGCATGCACATCTCCAGAGCGTCGTACATGTAATCGACCTCGATGCCCTTGGCCTCGACCAGTTTCTTGGCCCTGTATCCGTATGCGCCCACCGCTCCTGTCTTCTCGACGGCTTCCGTTCCTTCTTTGACCGGAACGATCCTGACATGTCCGCCCTTGGCGCCTTCCGGGGCCATCTTGGCGATGAATTGGCTGGTCGTGCGGGGGTACGGGGATTCTTCGAGTCCGCGCATCTTCGACACATAGGAGTTGACTGAGAACGTGTGGGGCCTGGCCAGACCGGCGTAGGCGGTCTTCTCCGGGTCCGAGAAATACTCCTCGGGCTCGCCGGAGTACACGAGCTCTCCGTGGTTGAGCACGATGATGTCCTCCGCCCATGAGTAGACCAGGTCCACGTCGTGGGTGGAAAGTATGACGGTGGTCCCGGCGCAGTATAGCTGGTCGATAAGTTCCATGACCTCGCGGGCCATCTGGGGATCGAGACCCGCGGTGGGCTCGTCCAGGATGAGGACCTTGGGCCTGACCGCGAGCGCTCCTGCCAGCGAGACGCGCTTCCTCTGTCCGTAGGACAGCTGGGTGGACGGGCGCATGCGGTAATCCGTCATGCCGACCATGTCCAGGGCTTCTCTGATGCGGGTGTCGACCTCATCTCTTGGAAGTTCCATGCTCATAGGACCGAAGGCCACGTCCGATTCGACCGTTGACGAGAATATCTGCTCGTCGGGATTCTGGACCACCACGCAGATATCGTTGCGCAGCTCCCTGAGGGCAGGTTTTGAGTAATCGAGAGGCCTGTCGTTGTAGAGCACCTCTCCGGCGGACGGCTTGAATATGCCGTTGAAATGATAGAACAGGGTGGATTTTCCCGCTCCGTTGGCTCCGAGGATGGCCGTACGCCTTCCCTCGTTGACCTTGAGGCTGATATCGTTAAGGGACGGCCTCTTCTGCCTGGAATTGTAGGAATAGGTGACGTTCCTGACTTCGAACAGTGCCATCACTCCACCCCCAGGATAAGGTGCGCCATATTGATCCAGTCGGCGGTGTACTCTCCGAACATGTATATCGCCACAGCGGCCACGACGATCACGATCAGCCACTTCACGCCGGTCTTGGCGGGCTCGCTGAAGACAGGGAAGTATCCTCTGTAGTTTCTGCAGTCCAACGCAATCTGCGACTTGTCCGATAGGCTGGTGGATTGAATGAATATCCCTACCGCTATCGCAGCTACTGTGTTGATGGACGTGCGGGCACCGTTGAATCCCATCCTGCTGTGTGCAGCGTTCCACATGGCCTCCATCCTCTCGAGGAGGAGGAACGCGTAACGGTAGATCAGAACGACGATCTCAATGAGTTCGGTGGGCATATGTACCTGCTTCATTGCCAGGGACATGTGGGGGATGGGCGTGGATGTCGCGAAGGACAGCATCACCGCTATTCCAGAGGTTCCCCTGAGCAGGATGAGCCATGCCTTGTTGAAGCTATCCACTGTCATGTGGAAGTGCATCCAGAGGAAATCTGTATCCCATATCACGGTGCTGGTATCGGTACCGTTGACGGAGATAACTCCTGCACCGAAGATCAGGATAGCGAAGGCTTCCAGAATGGCTAGGAATATTATGAATGGAATCTTGAAATTGGTGGAATAGGCCATGAGCGTCAGTCCTATCCCAAGGGTCACGAACGTGACCAATACGGATGCTGTCGCTATGTTGACGATGAGTATAGCGATGACGAAAAGCAGTTTACCTAGCGGCGCCCAGCCCAGCATCCTAGAGCTGTACGCCAGTGTGTCCATTTGAGTTTGTTCTGACATTCATCCACCTTGAATTTTTTTCACAAGGGCGTTACGTTGGGCGCCGGCATACCGTTCGATCGTGGCTTGCGATACCAGATTTGTCTGGACCGTAATCCCATCATTCGTTCGAAGGATCCGTTGCTCTTGTGTTCTTTCTATCACTGCCCTTGTGACGAATTGCGTTCCGAATGCGAATCGCCCTGGGCCTTGACAGGAACGGGATTCCCACAAGAGTAGGCTCTTACAAACTCGGGACAAAGTGATAAGAGGTTTGGAGCGGCATCATGCGCGAGGCAGATGCCGCTCGTTGGAAGCTCATTCGCTCTTCTTCAAGGTGTATCTTCCGATGAAGTAACCGATAATGATGGCTCCAATCGCAGCCTGGAGCGCAAAGAGCATGCTCTCTGTCTCTCCGGGAAGCTCGTAGTCTCCCCAGATTCCGTTTGTCCAAGGCTCGTAGCCGGGGTCGACCTCTTCGACGACACCCTCTGCTCCATCATCCGCTCCGCCGAACTCCCAGTCCTGGCTGGATCCGTATGCGAGAACAGCGATGACCATGATCGCGATGATCGCGAATCCGACAATGTAGATCGTCTTCGATTCTGCCATATTCAGGCCTCCTGCATCTTCTTCGCTACAGCGTCGCTGATGTCGAAGATCTCGGGCTTGTTCCTCACGAGGTATACACCGAACATGAAGAAGAGGATACCCTCAACGATCGACAAGGGGATCTGGGTAGCTGCGTAGTTGGTCAGGAAGTTGATGAAAGCATCGACAGACTGACCGTGGTTGAGTGTCATCTGGAATGCGGTCACGACGTATGTGAACCAGTCAGCGATGAGTGCTGTGATTGCGAGGCTGATCGCAAATCCTGCACCACCCTTGATCATGAGTCTCCATACGAGGACACCGACCATAGGTCCGATGATACCCATGGAGCAGATGTTGGCTCCGAGGGTGGTCAGTCCTCCGTGTGCGAGGAGGAGTGCCTGGAATATCAGGACGATGGTCGCGAGGAATGAGGTGACGCAGACTCCGTAGAGAGCTGCGGAGAAACCAGTTCCTGTGGGGTGTGAACTCGAGCCTGTGACGGACGGGAGTTTGAGTGATGAGAGCAGGAAGATGAATGCGCCGGCGAGAGCGACAGTCATCTTGTGCTCAGGGTGCTCGCGAACGAGCTCCATGATTTTCTTAGCTCCAAAAGCCACGAAGGGTATGGCGATGATGAACCACACCGCGCACCACAACGGGTCAAGGAAACCTTCCATTATATGCATTTATTTTCACCATCCAATGGTTCTTAGGCTAACCTAAGATTATCGAATACTGTTCCTATATTGGAACTTTCGATTGGTAGATAAATCCATATCAACTATTATAAAGGGTTCTGTTAAGTCAAGTATAATTTTACCAAAAAATGTCTTGCCAAAGTGATTTACAACCGAAAATTTAGTAAAGACTAAATTTACTGATTTATAAACGAGGCCATATTGGAGGCTAAATTTTATTACCTGGCTTATTGACCTGTACACGATTAGCGTGCAAGCATCCATCCGTACACAGGCAGCTTGACGATTATATCCGTTGCTGGTGGGAGGATGAATTCTTGGTCTGGATCAGGCTATAAAGGCCTCAGATCATCAACGATGGAATGAATGCCATGATTGCGATATATGCCGCGTACATACCGACGAAGAGCATCCCGGCGGGTCTGTTGATCCTGTTCTTGGTGCGGACCACAAGGAACATGGCCAGACTGAATAACAGCATCACGGGCATGTGGAACCATAACATGGATTCCGATACCGGGATATCGACCAGGGTGGCGCCGATTCCTAGGACGAACAGGACGTTGAATATGTTGCTTCCTACGATGTTGGCCACTGCCAAGTCCGCCTCTCCGCGACGGGATGCCATGATGCTGATGCACATCTCCGGGAGCGATGTACCGATGGCGACGACAATCAGGCCGATTAGCATCTCCGACACTCCGAGCTCATAGGCCAGATCCTTAGCGCCCATGATGAAGTATTTGGCACCGAAGTACAGCAATACGAGACCGATCACCACGAGTATGGCCAGCAGAGGGGTGCCTAGGCGTTCCTCGCCGACTTCCTCCTCGTATGCCGCCCTGCCCTCCTCGTCGCTCTTCTTCTTCGTGAACACCAGGTAGAGGAAGATGAACAGCAGGGCGATCAGCACGATTCCGACATAGCGTCCGATGGATCCCAGGAAGCCAAGGGCGCACAGTCCGGCCACGGCGGCCAGCATCGCACATATCTCCACCCTCATGCTCTTGTACACGGCGGCCATGGGGCCCGCTATCGCGGCCAGACCAATCGCCAATCCTATGTTGGCGATGTTGCTTCCCACCACGTTTCCGATGATCAGCGAGGGTGCGCTCGTGCTCACTATGGATGTGATGCACTCAGGCGCGGAGGATCCGAAAGCGACTATGGTCAGTCCGATGACGAACGGCGATACGCCGAGACGCAGCGCGAGACCCTTGGCACCGCGGACCAGCCAGTCCGATCCGTAGTAGAGCATCGCCGCACCTGCAATGAGGCATACCGCAATCCAGAACATGCGCGTCCATCTCCATGGTCCTATAAGGTTTTTAATGTCGGCTGTTTAAAACACCGTTTAACGGTTCTTTCCATCCGAAATAGTGACATCTATCTGCAATTCCGGCATAGGTCTGCCAGTTGCGAGATATTAAATCGTTACAACAGATAACGTGGGACGATGAATTCGGCCGTCGGCCGATGCATCGACGAATGACTACGGAGCCGTTGCCCATGTCAATAATCTCTATGATCTGTCCATCGTGCGGAGCTCCCGTCCAGATGCCTGCTGGAAGGGTCATGTGCTTCTGCGAGTATTGCGGAGGCCAGGTGAAACTGCAGCTCAGCGAGGCCGAGACCGCCAGAGAGGAGAGGAGCAAGGGATTCGTGGATGCCATCAGAGCATCGATCCATTGCATCAGGTCCAGCGATTACAAGAAGGCAATGGAGTATGCGGACGAGGCCGAGAAGATCGAGAAGAACGATCCCGCCCCGATGCTCATTAGATACATCTCCACGCTGTCGACGGACTACAAGAAGGCCACGCCGTATCTCAGTATCGCCAAGAGCATGAGGTCCGAGGCAGAGTCCAGGGCGCTGTCCGACGAGGAATACAGGCAGCTTCTGAGCATCTATGTCCTCAACTATCTGTCTGACAGGGATCAGGATTTCAAGCGCATCTTCATGACGATGAAGAAGGTCAGACCGGCAGACATCCAGAACGTCAACAACTACGAGCATCTCAAGAGGATAGACTCCTATTACGCTGACGCCGATCTGAAGGAGGCTTTCATGAGCACGTCGTCTGAGTATCTGACCGAGTGCGAGGAGAGTCTCAAGGTGTCCGGCCAGATGGATCAGGCGACCTGGGACGTCATCGAGGATACACGCAAGAATAGGCTCTTCAGGGCGGCCGGGACGCTTTTCGTAAACCCCTCGCTCAAACAGCGCTTCGTAGCGTACATGGAGAAGTACAACAACGCGTTGAACCTGAAATGGGAGATCGCGTTCAAGAAGGACGTGAACGGGAGCAAGGACCAGGTAAGGTCGTATCGTTCGGAGTCCGAGGCCCTTCTGGTCTGGGCGAAGTCGCTCAGATGAGAATCCAAAAAAGAAAAAGTGGTGGCGGAGGTCCGCCACCTTTTCAGATCATTCTTTGCCCTTGCGGAACGACCTGGTGAGGATGTAGAGCACCAGGACGATTATTGCGAAGGCGACGGGAATGATGATGCTGTCCGCGTACTGGTAGATGATTATGGCACCGCCTATGGCTATAGCCAGGAATCCCCACAGAACCGCAGCGCCCGCCTCGTTCGTGCCATATCTGTCGTTGACCGAGCTTCTGAAGAACGACGACAGAATCTCGTATATTCCGATGATCAGCAGAGGGATGCCGATCGCGGGTATCCAATCCTTCGTGAAATAATAGTAGAGCAGACCTATGACGATCGCCAAGAGGACGACCGCGCCGGTGACGGCTCCCATGTTGACATTTCTTGTTTTCTCTTCGGCCATTTCAATCACCTCTTATCATACCATGTCCTCGTCCCCGAAGGGGTCTCCGCATTCGGGGCAGAATTTGGGCGGTTTGGTCGGATCGGCAGGCTGCCATCCGCACTTGTCGCAGCGGTATTGCGGCACGCCCTGCGGCTTCTTGGTCCCGCACTCCTGGCAGAACTTGCCCAGGTTGTTCGCGCCGCACTTCGGGCATGCCCATCCCTGCTGCCCGGGTTTCTTGGAACCGCATTCGGGACAGAACTTCCCGGTGGCCATGCATCCGCAGGAGCATTTCCAGGCGTTCGCCGGGGGTGCTGCCGGAGCAGCCGCCTGCTGGGGCTGCGGCTGGCCCTGCTGGTTCTGGTTCATGTTGTAGTATCCCTGTGCCCCCATGCCGCCCATGTTGTTGATCTGGCCGACCATTCCGACACCCATGAGTCCCGTCATCGCTCCAGCCTCGTTGCTGGCGGCGGATTTCAGGGCCTCGGCCTGGGCCTCCACGAGGGTGGCGCCGGCCATGGTCGGGTCGCGGAGGATGGCGGTCCTCTGGGCGTTCTTGATCAGCTCGGCATCCTCCGGCGGGAGGGTGACGGAACCGAGGGCGACGCTGACCACCTCGAGCCCGCGGAGCTCGGACCATTTCTTGGAAAGAGCCTCGTTCATGGCATCCTGGAGCTCCTCCGTGTGCGTCATTATCTGGTTGGGGCGCAGTCCCAGGTTGGAGAGTCTTCCGAAACCGGGCTGGAGCCCTGCGATGAATTCGGTCTTCAGCTGGTCGTCCAGCTGGGACCTCGTGTAGCTTTCCGTGACGTTCCCTGCGACGTTCGCATAGAACAGGATGGGATCCGCGATCTTGTAGGAGAATGTACCGAAGCAACGTATCGAGACATCGATGTCTAGGCCAATGTTGGTGTCCACGACGCGGAACGGTATGGGGGTGGAGGTTCCGAACTTGTTGCCGATGAGCTCCTTCAGGTTGATGTAGTAGACGCGCTGGTCCCTTCCGGTGTCTCCGCCGTAGGTGATACGTCTGCCCATGGTCTTGAAGGTGTTGACGACGCTGGAACCGAGGTTTCCCGTGAATATGCTGGGCTCGGCTGATGTATCGAAGGTGTACAGACCGGGCTCGGAGCTGATGGCAACTATCTTTCCCTGCTCGACGATGATCATGCACTGTCCGTCCGCTACCGCGATCCCGGAGCCGTTGCTGATGATGTTGTCACTGCCCTTGGTGTTGGTGGAGCGGTTCCCGACGCGCTTGACCCCTTTCACCATGAGGACGTCCGCTGGTATCGATTCGCAATAGAAGTATTCCTTCCACTGATCCGCCAGTGTACCGCTGACGGAACCACTGATCGCTTTGATTAGGCCCATGAGACCTGTATGGCGTTATCGGTATAACTTTTTGATGTGCGAATCTTAGACCCTATGGTACCGTCCGAAGCCGTCAGGGTGAAATGTTCTTCGCCTTCGTGCAGTGTTCCAGGAGATAGTTCCAGACCATATCCAGATCCTCATCCATGACATACAGCTGGTTGGAGTTTACATGGATCGTGTTGTGCTTCCTGTCCATCTTGAGGTCGCGCACGCTGTTGAATTTCGTGTACATCTTGGTGCGGGAGCTGTTGATCCCGACGCCGACGGTGGTAGGGCTCCCGGCAACGAGTCCGGCCAGTATGGTGATGTCGGATATCAGTTGGGCCTTCTTGACCTGCCTCTGCTGCTGCGCGTGCAGCACGCCCTTGTCGTCCATCTCGAAGAGCACGCAGTAATATCCTCCCATCATGAGGGCGTACAGGAAGTATCCGGCGATGCTGAGCGCCATCATTAGAAGTATCATGCCGAGGCACATCACGGTAACATCCACGAACGACGATTCCAGATTGCCGTCGAACGCCTCCACGGCCAGGTAGAACAGCCAGAAGAACAGGCCGATGACCAGGAATATCTTCATCACCAGTTTCAGGATCGATAGGTCCCTGTAGAGGCTCTTCTCATGCACCCATCTGTAAACGCCGTCCTCGCACAGAGTGACCCTTTCGCCAGGCTGTCCGTCCATGCATGTAGCCATGCAGTACAGGGATATTATCATGGTGTTCGTTGCAGTTTGAGATATCTTAAACTATTGCTAGGCGGATTCCGATATGATATCATGGGATTCCTAGACAAGGTCAAGTCCTCGGTCAATGACATGGGCAAAGCGGTCAACAATGTCATCGATAACGAAAAGGCGGACATGAAGATCAGAGAGGAGCGCAGGAACTTGGATCAGGCCGCGAAGGAGATCGGCCACGCAGTGGCCGGTTGCATCATGGAAGGAAGGGACTTCGACGAAACCACGATATCCGAGCCGATGGCCAGATATGTCGAGGCCAAACAGAAGATCGCGGAACTGGAAGCCGGAAAGGGCGTTTCGGAGGAATCCTATGAAGAACCCGCGGCACCGGCGGCGCTGCCGGAATCCAGCGAGGAGCAGACCGTTACGGAGGATGAACCGGAGAAAGAGGTCATCCAGGAGCAGCCCGAAGAGGCGCCTCAGACCGTCGCCGAACCCGAGTCGGCATCCGCTGAGGCTACGGCCGCGGAAGGGGATTCTTGGAAACAGGTGGATGAGAACGGTTGGGTGGATGTAAAGGATGAGATCTTCTGGACCGAAGACGAGGCCCAGCCCCCGGCGGCCCAACCCGCTGTGCGCGAGGAGACTCAGCCTGCGGCGCAGAAGGCCGCAGAGGAGCCAGCTCCCGCCAGGGACCAGGAAGTTGCCGACGATTCGCCCCTGAACCGTATCAAGTCGTACAAGTCCAGTA
>Ga0310786_10010908_pt1 | contig 11382 bp, 2 predicted proteins | sample AusTroGonzalo_MG_FD_203881 | JGI IMG/M metagenome (GOLD analysis project Ga0310786, IMG submission 203881) | Bovine rumen microbial communities from tropical cattle in Woodstock, Queensland, Australia - Gonzalo_03 (v2) (version 2) | ecosystem: Host-associated > Mammals > Digestive system >... | reverse complement strand
GGTAACAATAGGATCTTCGAACGACATCACATACTCTCTAATATCAAAAGTATCAGATGCGTCACGCCCGAGATCCGTCACTCTCCTGATCATATGCGGATAGGTGGAGCACAGCGTGTCGTAGAAACCGTAGAGATCCGAGACACTTAGCTCGTCAAGATCATTGTCTGCAGATCCAGTGGCTTCAGAAATATAAAACTCCTTAGAGCCCATCAAGCCAGGACGATACAGACTCTTCTTCTCATTAGCAATGCTTTCAGATACGCACTCTGCCCAGTTTTCATGAACGCCTTCTTCAATGACGACAAAAGTGCAATCAGCAGTTGTCGTGTTAGAAGAGCCGTAGAGAAAAGCAGTCTTATAGCCGTTAATCTCGAAAGTGAAAGGATTATCCGTATACTGAATGAATCCCTTAAGCGGAATATCTGTATCGCTGGTATTGGTAACATCTGAATTCTTGATAGTTATCTCATCGTGAACGAAACCAAGTCTTAAAGATGTTCCATTAATCACTTTGACGGTGTATTTGCAGCCGTCCTTGATGTGGAAACCAAAGGTCCTACAACCATTTTCGTAATGGAGTCTAGGATTAGAGCCTGTCGTTCCAACAAAAGATGCATTTACAATGACGCCATCGACAAGCCGCTTTTCTTTAACGACATTATCATTTTGAATTTCTCTGAAGGGGAGGATCCTCTTCAGAACCAAACGCTGATCTTTACTATTGGCAATAAGCTTTACCGCACCAGAAGGCGCAACGATCTTCTGCCCATTCACAACCGCATTAGTTACAGCAGCGTCAATAACCGTTCCGTCTTCAGCGATCCAAGCAAACAGTCGAGGATCCCCGCCGCCAACGCCTGCGATAAAGAAAGTATCGCCTTCTTCGCAATCAACGCAGGCTGTGCTGTAGTAATTGGAAGTGCTTATTGCGGTATTTGCTTCGATATCGAAAGTGGATCCTATCGCAGGTACGTTGTAATACTGCCGCATGAGAGGATACGTCGTGACTATGTCTTCCGTAGCATACTTATAGATAGACGCAGTAAGACCGGAATCGGCGACTATTGTGTTAGATAGCGCTGAGTCATCGTTATTTGCGATAACAATCCGATAGTATTTGTCTTTAGTAGCTACGAAAGTGAGAGGATCGTTGCTCAAACTTCTACTTGCTTCCTGATCATAGCCAGTGAAATTATCTCTAGGATTAGCGTAACAATACACACCAAATTTGTAAGAATTAGATGCGATCGATATTACGCTCCCTTTTCTAGCCAGAAATGCGTTACTGCGCAATCTGTTAGTTGCGGTAAGAGCGGAACCTCCAGAATAAGAAATACTACCCTGAGTCCAGGTAAGACTGGAAACACCTTCAACAGGGCATACTTCATTGTAAAGATCTGTATCTGAAGCAAACACGCTATCGTCAATCTGAAGCCGTTCAACATGAACATTGTCGAGCGCTTCATAGTTATATCGATGAACGGTCCCGTTTATGTTAAAACCATTAACACTCATATGTTAATCTCCTCTTTTCTTGAAAATGTCATGAGTCAGAAACGGAGTCTATGAACGGCAAATCGATCAAGTAACTAGAACCGTCACCAACTTTTATCCCAGGAACACTTTTAGTCTGGCTATCAACCGTTATGCTCCTGTGATCGGAATAAATATAAATAGCCCCTCTTTCGGAAACTAATGAAGCGCTGTCTTCCCATTCGGAAGATGTCTTATAATACACCTTGGGCATTTCAGCGATGATCCGCTGCACAGCGCTAGACTGGCCGCTAAAGCTACTAGCCGTTCCACTGGAGATAGAAGACGTCTTGTTCGAAACATTCGCGACTGTACCGGAGATGCCGGTGCTTACAACGCCAAGTTCTATTGATTCGTTCTGCTCAGCAAGACAATCGAATACGACCTTGGTGACTCTGGCGACAGCACTTATGCCGTACTCCGGAAACAGAATACCGACTGTATCGCCAAGATTAACCTTAGTTATGTTGTTGTCTTCAGCATAGGAGATCTTCATTGAGTAGTTCGGAATGCCTATAGCTGTATCAGCAATGTATTGCTTTGTATACTCGTTTATCTGGTCGATCGTAGGCTCAGACTCATCTTCGTTCTTGATCTTGTCACTTGTGTCGAGAAGGTAAATCTTCTCATAGGGAAGAATTGTGTCAACGTCTATAATGTCGCCATAAACGATGACGTCTTCCTCGTCGCCGGATCCAGATTTCTTCCAGAAGCCAAGAACCGCAGAATATAATTCCTCGGTATTCTCTTCCTGTTCAAAGTCCTCTATGTTCTTACCATACCTGAAACAAATCCCTTTGTCTGTTCCACGTTTCTCAACCAGGTTTATGGTATAGTTATCGTAGTGATACTCTCCTCCGTAAACCTGGTTGATAGTATTCTCGCTACCACCGAGAAGCGATCTGAACGAAGATGGGGTTGTAACTTTGATGTCCCCTTCTGCAGAGAAATCAGCATTCAGAACAAAATTAGTAGAGTTCTTCAATCGCTGATTATTATTCATATACGCAACGGCATCTGCTAGATTCTCAGCAGTAAATGGTAGAACGGGTATTCCAGCTGTGTCATATGACAAATGAGCAGCTTTAATCGAAACAAGACCTTCGTCATTAACAGTAATGGAATAGATCCTTAACAACTGAGGCTCATCCTCATAGTTAGTCTTAATTTTTATAACCGAATTAGTCGAAATTTCTAGAACATGGTTTCCGTTTTTTGGAGCGCTAAGCTCAATCTCATATGATCCGTTCAGAACTTCAGTACATTTACAAGACAAGGCATCGGATATGACACCCAAACCATTTCCGTAAAATATGGTTTGCTCTTTAGGATAGACCACCGGCCTCATAGCTTCCACCACCTAGGTATTATCGACAAATTGTAAATAGTATCGTCATACGTAATAATGTTCTTTCCAGGAGAAAGATAAACCTTATCCAGAACAGATATGCATGGATTGACATTTCTTCCTCCGACATCAACAGCATCAAGTGATTCACCGTCAAGATAAATAGTATTGTAGTTATTAATAACTTCTATCTCAATGCCATTAATGGTAATCATTCCGTAGCCATTAAAGATAACTATAGGATACGCAGTATAACTTGTGGGATTCGTGATCCTCTTTCCAGAGTAGAGGATATCGATTCTATTGTCTCCGGAAACTAAAAACTTCTGAGGCATGCAGTTGAAAGAGATCTCGCATTTCCCAGCTGTTGCTAAGACGTTTTCAAGATTGTTAGACTCCTCATATACAGCCATCATATACACGTCGGGCTCATAACTGTCTTCAAGACGAACATAACCCTTAGTGTATCCTCTATGCAGCCATTCGGACACTTTAGAAGCTACACTGTAAAAGTTAACTCCGTCATACGCAGCAATCTTATACTTCTTGGTGAGATTCTCTAGTCTATCAGGATCTTTAAGAATATCACCATTTTTACCATGAACCTGTTTATGCTCAAACTTATGCTCTGGCCAGTAATAAGAAGGCGGCTGTTCTACCACGATGCCAAAATCGTCACTGAATCCGGTGTCAAAGAATATCTTTCCATACGGATAATTCGCGTTCCATCTCGGCTTAATAACGACATCATGTTGAATACGCCAAGTAGGATCGGAGTCATAACTGTAAGCATCGTACCAGGCATTCTGTTTAGTCCATATCTGACCGTCATCTGATTCCCAACCATCGAAAGAGCAATACTCTTTATCATCCGGATAAGGTCTACGATCTGTATAAAACGGAGATCCATAGGTAGCTATCGAATATGGAGCTGTCTCATCGGCAACGTCCAAATAAGCATATCCAGGGTTCACCAAGTACAGAATGTCGTCATCAGTTTTGCGAAGATAATCAGAATATAAATAGCCATTCTCATCTATAAGAAGACTGGAGAACACATCGCCAGAAACTGTAAGCTCCTGCTCTTGATAAGTGCCATCGTCATAGATAACGTGGTACTCGTCTCCTGCCCATATAGCGTACAGATCGACGTTAGACTCTACAGAGAAAGTATAAATAGCGCCAGCTATCCATGAAGTAGATAGACCATTAGACTTTTCATTCCATACATTTATGTGGTATCCATCTTTGGTAAAAATATCAATCGGCGTTTCCAATTCATCGCCGTAATCGATAGATACCGTTGTATTACTACCGGTTCCGCCATTTGGATGGTAAGTAACCGTATAGGTGTTAACAAGCCAAACTGGAAACAGAGTAACTACTTGATCCGAAGTGGAAGTGTACGCCTGACCGAGATCGTAGACCTTACTTCCACCTTCTGTAGTTGCCCAACCGACCTGAGTGTATCCAGTACGATGGAATGTTTCACCTTTTATGTGAGTTTGCTCATTGAGAGGCTTTTCGCTGTATTTGTAGCGTGTTTCTTTAGAATGCTCATCTGGTTTATAGATGAAAATGCTATGATTAGTCCAGACAGCATAAAGCTCATAGCTCTGAATGCCGCCATGAGTAGCGTCCCACTCTTTCTTAATAACATCTCCAGGATCGTAGGCTACAGTCCCATAGCGAGTAGTAGCCCACCCAAGAAAATAATAACCTTCCCCTTTCGACATACCAGTGTCGTTGTCTTTAACCTCGGTCTGCATAGAGACCGGCTGTAACTTACCAGAGTATGTCTGAGAAAAAGAGGAGGGAGGATTACCGGTTGCACCGTTGGCGTTGTACGTTACTACAAGTTTGCACGTTTTGGTGTCATAGTTGTTTTTAGGAGTTTTTGTACCGCTGTCGTCTCCTTCGGTTTTTTCAGAACTATCGCTGCCAAAAAGTGCATTTGTAAATTTATCGTAAGCCCATCCGAACAAACCTTTACCGCCAAATATATCGCCATCGTCTGTTGTATTTGTACTGCCAGTATCGGTAGCTCGTACCGGCGTTTTCATCGGATCTGGAGTATCTTGAGGCATTCGTTTTCCTCCCTTCTCTCATTATTTGTATGCCCAAACGGCTTTCTGCCGCTTAGTCTGATTGCCAAGTATCTTAGACACTTTCTCGGCAACCGTATTGGGATCGTTATTCGTTATGTAGAATGTATTGTTAGTGGTTCCGTTTTCTATCGTGTTGGAATTCGGATCGGAAGAGGTCACAAAGGACTTTAATCCCATACCATAAGCAGCAGATGCAGCCAATCTGGTCGACCCAGTTATTGTGTAGCCATCAGCTGTTGAGAGCATACCATTCATCAAACCCATGCCATTTTGAATTTCAGAAAGATCAAGCACAGGTCGAATGGTAAGCTGGTCACTCATGCCGTTATCGATCAGATTAGACACGTAATCGAGAGCAGTAGAGAAGCCATCATAGATGTTATCTGCCACCTCAACAGTGCTATCTTTCACCATTCCGAGATTACTATGAATGCCACTGCACCACAACTTGATCATATCAGGAGCATAGGTATGGAAGTTAGACAACGGACCTTTCTCAGGCTCGGAGAATCCAAGAATACTCTTAACGATACTAGCCAAATACTCGGCAGCAGCCTGAATGTCATCTGCTCCACTTCTAAGACCAGCAGCAAATCCCTTAGCGGCATCTGCGCCCCAAGTAGAAGAATCTACACCAGAGAGATGCCTCTCAATTACCTCTTTGATCTTTTCTGCAGCAGGAGAAATGTCTACCTCAGCAGACTCATCCATAGCATTCTTCAGCTCTATAGCTTTCTTCTTCCAGATAGTCACAAGATCCACATTTTCCATCGAACCTGTAAGAATTCCGGTAAAAGCAGATAAATCTAATCCTTCGGTGCCTTCGACGAGAGATCTTACACCATCTGCGAGCTGAGTTCCAAAGTTTTCATCGAAACTGAATTCGTCTAGCGACAAATTGGAGATGGCATCGATTATGCCGGAAATACCTTCAGCTGTTGTTTTAAAGCTTTCCGCATATTTTTTGTCTTTAACTTTACCTGTTTTTAAAAGCGAATTTACTTTATCGACAACTTTATTCACCGAATCTATCTTCTCGTCTATACCATCTACGTTGATAGAAGATATCAATGCAAGAGCATCTGCCAGAAGACCGATTCCGGCGCTAGTATTGTAGAAAGCGTCTGCTACAGAAACTATACTGTCACTAGTGAAATGCTCCCAAAGACTTACATCATAAATGTCTTTGATTTTTGCAATAATACCAGTGATAGTTCCAGTAGCTTTATCGACTGCAGCCAAATCAGTAACGGATGCTAGATTCACGACTGAATCGGAAATATTCTTGATGCTCTCAGAGATCGCAGTCATACTAGCCGCAGCTACAGATATACCAGTTTCACCGCTATAACTCAGCTTAGCTAATCCCATTAGATCGACACCAGCTTCAAGTCCTGCCTCTCCTGTCAATAAGCCGAGAATTAGGCCTGTTATTCCGGAAATAGCACCGATTGTCTCAGTAATAGATGCAAGTTGCTCCTTGGTTACAGGAACTTCTGCTAACATTTTTACGGACTCCGCTATACTCCGAACTCCTCCACAAGCAGTATTAAATGAAAGAGATGCGTATTTTAAACCAGTTGATCCGACAAATAGTCCGAGCACATTAAGACTTCCTTCTGCTGTAAGAAGGCCTAGAACCAAACCCATAACAATGGAAATAATAGAAATTGTTCCAGCTATTGAGAACAATTGGCCAGCTGTTGCTTGCACTGTAGCTAAATCCGCTACAGCTGCGGCTAGCTCTTTTACACCTTCACAGGCGGTTTTAAAGCCTATAGCCGCAAACTTCATTCCAAGTTCACCAACGAAAGCGAATGCAACTGGACCTGCTATACCAACAGCGTTCGTTCCCGATAAACCAGCGAGAACACCAAGAACCAATCCCATAACCGCAGTTATAACAGAAATGGTAGTTGTTATAGATGTAAGTTGCGCTTCTGTAGCTCTTACAGATGCTAATTTGGCTATACCTTCCGCCATTGTCTTTATGCCTTCACAAGCAGCTACAAAACCGGAAGCAGCAAATGCCATTCCGAGCTCGCCTATGTAAGCAAATGCGACAGGACCAGCTATCCCGGCTATATTTGCTCCGGCTGCTCCGGTAAGAAGACCAAGAATCCAACCAATTGTTTTAGAAATAGCTCGAATCGTTTCTCCGACTTTTTCTACATTGGAAGAAGATATGGAATCGGAAGCCAACTCGGCCAAAGCATCGGCCATCATTTTGATTCCCCAGCAAGCCGCCACGAAACCAGCAGCTGCAAGGAGCATACCTGCTTCACCAATGTAGGCAATGCTGAACATTCCTGCCGTGCCAAAGACATTCATTCCAGATACTATGCCTAATCCGCCGAGCATCCAGCCAATTGTTTCGGTAATAGCTTGAATCGTAGACCCGACTCTTTCGACAGCTCCAGCTGAAATACCGTTAGAAGCCAAATGCGACAGAGCCTGAGCCATAAGGCCTATTCCAACGCATGCTATAACAAAACTGATAGCACCAATAGGAACGCCCAATTTCCCGTTATAATTGATGTCAAGCCCAGTTCCAGTTTTAGCGCTGAAGCTCAAACCGGACAGAGCACCAAGGAGAGAAATCTGTCCGCCAACGACTGTAGTAAGCGACGCTATAGTCGATCCAACTTTCGACACTTCGTCTCCAGATACTGCTACTGAAGCTAAATGTGATAAAGCTTGAGCCATCAGTCCGATTCCGACACAAGCAACCAAAAAACTCAACGCCGCTATCGGAACGCCCAGTTTTCCGTTGTATCCAATATTGCCAGAAAGAGCCTTGTCAACACCGCCTTCGACACCGAATTTCAATCCGGCAGCAACACCCAACAAACCTATTGTCCATCCTATAGCTTTGACAACGGCTGCTATTGTGTCACCAACCTTAGCTATCTTATCACCAGTCTGAGGTATACTAGCCAAATGTTCAATGGCAAGAACTATGATCCATATAGCTCCGGACATAAGCAGCATTGATGCTGCCGCTGCGAGGAACATTCTGCTTATGCTTTTTACGTTTTTGACAAATGCTTCTGATTTTGTCGCATCGGAAGCAAGTAAAGCTATACCTGATAATACTCCGGCAACAGCTAGAAAAACTCCAAACACAGCTGCTATCTTGCCAAATGACGTGTTAGGAAATTTAAGAGCGCTAAGTATAGCAAACGCAGCCGCAACAATCAACAACGATGCCGCTATTCTCAAGAAATTCTTTCCGAATTGTTTCAAGACAGCTACTGTATCTACTCCAATTGTTTCTGCATATGCGACTATACCAACTATAGCAACTTGGAAAACGCCTATTATAGCAGCAAATCCGATTAAGAAATTAGCTATAACTCTAAAATCGCCGGTTTTGGTGTTATTGGCGACATACGACATTACAGCGAAGGCAGCGCTGACGATGAGTAACGACAACGCAACTCGTAAAAAGTTCTTACCGAACTGTTTCAATATTTTAGCTACGCCACGAGTGTCCACACCTTTTCTGGAAGCAAAAGCAGTTAAGACTATCTGCATTACTCCGAGAACCGCTGCTATAGCAACTGCCCATTTTGCAATGGTGGATACGGCGTCAAAAACTCCGCTGAACTTTTCAGAAACTTTCTGAATGTTCTCCATTTTCGCGTCATCTGAGCCAAGATCAGCTAAAACATCTATTAACTTCTTTATTGCAAGAACTAAAACATATGCTCCTACGGCCGCAAACAGAGCGGACGATGCAGTCGCTCCAAAACTAGAAAGTAGAGAAAACGCTCCAAAAGCAAGAATTATTTGCCCAGCAATCCTTCCTCCTCTTTTAATCTTTTCGGGAGGAAAATCAGCTAACTGCACCAGAACCTCGCCCATCTTAGAAACAGCTTTGACTATCTGATTAGCAGCTATGGCTGCTAACAATATTGCCAAACCTATTTTAACAAGCTTTGCGGTCCAGTCGTTAGCGAATATAGATGCGCTAACCGTTGCGGTCAATATGTCTTTGATTGCGTCAAGAGGTTTTGTTACTTCAGCGACTTCTGATTTTCCGGCACCTTTAATCTTACTGAAAATATACATAGCAGCTGCGACAAGAACCGCAAGCTGCACTAAAGCTTTACCAACTCTATGTAAATCGCCAGCTGGGATTCGTGATAAAATCCACATAGCTCCGGCTAAAGCTCCAATGGCTAACGACAGAGTCAACACAGTCGAAGCATTGATTTCTCTGGCATAAGCGTTAAGAACTTTCTTTACAGCCTTCAAATCCCCGACTAGAGCATTATTTATACGACCAATCCCAGTAAATAACCCGACAATTGATTGTACAAATCTTGCAATGTTTATTAAAAAACCGCCTTTGATTAAAGTGTTTAAAACCTCGTCCGGGGTTTTGTTCTTCGACCACGAGTTAATAGCATCACCAAGATTTCTAAAGAAATTACCAATCCCTTCGCCAACCTTAGACAGAGTAGGCCCAATTTTCTCAAAGAAGTCGCCTATACCAGCGAACATATACATAAAGCCATCCCAGATCGGTTTAAATCTAGAGACTTTATCGCCTGCTTCTTCGGTGTTAAATCCTTCAATGATCGCTGTAAAAGCGGACTTTATTCCAGAGCCAATAGCTTTAAAGATCGGAACAATTCCGCCAGAAAAAAAGCCTTTAACGCCAAGAAACGCCTTTTTAATGCCGTTAAGAAATTTCTGTAATGGAGTAAGTTTTTCAGGCAAATCTCCGGAAATGACTTGTTTTATCTGAGTGCTTATCCCCGAGAAAAATCCAGTAACGGTGTTGTAAATTCCTTCGAAATCGTAATTTTCAAAGAATCCGAATACATTATTTTTTAGATTCTTGAAATAGTCTTTAGCTGATAGCCCAGTAAGAGACTTTATAAAGCCATCTGTTTTCTTTTTTATCTTGTCGATCCATCCAGATACTTTCGAGGACAATTTAGTAAATATCTTGTTTTTGTCAAGCCATTTTCCTAACTTTTGAACCCAAGTGCCAATACTATCTGCCAAATCCAGTATCGTCGACGGAGCATTTTTGAAAACGTTCTTAATTAGATCGCCAAACGGCTTAGCAATCGCTTTAATAAAATTTCCGCCAATCCCGAATAAAGAAAAGACACCTTTAAATGCGTTCTTTACTTTGCCGAGCGTTTCTTCTGTCGGCATTAACTTCTCGGTAAAGTCATGGAATCGTTTAGTCATGTCCCAAAGTTTTTTAGAAACTCTGGGGACTATCTCTTCCATATCAGAAGTTCCAAAAATAACTTCTTTTAAACCGTCTTTGATCGTGCTGAACAGAGACAAATGAACATTGCCTTCTGCGTCTTCCCAGTCAAATATAAAAGTTCTAAGGATGTTTCGAAATCCGCCAATAAGAAGATCTCTTCCGCTAAGAAGTTCTTTATCTGCATCGTAGATCTTTTTAGTCATCCTCTGATAAAGACCAGGAGAAACCTCAACTAACTTAACCAATTGCTTGGTCCCATCAGCAAGCGTTTCTATTGCGTAATGCGCTTTATCTCCGGCAACGGCAGCTTCAGCCGCGGCCTTTGACGTATAAGTAAGACCATTATTAATATCGTCAAGAAGTCCGGATGAGTACCATCTCTGAAGAGCTTTTATCGGACCATTTTTAAAAAAACCTTTGTTCCAAATGTCCATTATTTCGCCGATCGTGTCAAGAGGACCAGCAAAAATATTCCATAAGTCTTCAGAAAGATCAGTCCATAGTTCTTTTGCCTGCAAATAGTCGCCAAATATGTTTTCAAAGATGCGCATCCATTTTGTCGACACAGCATCTGCGGTTGCAGATACAACTTCGGCAAAAGTTTTAGCTTCCTGGGCGGCCGCAAAAGCTTTGAATCCGAGAGAATCGGCGAACTCTTTATCAGTCTTCTTTATCTCTCTTATGGCTTCGGTGGAAGTAACCTTATGCGATTCTGCATACTCCTGAATTCTATTAGCAGCTTCACCATAGGTCTCGAAGACCTCCATCATAACGTCCTTGTCAAACCAGCCATTCGTTCCGCTTCCGCTAAGAGATTCTCTAAAGTTCTCTATCGTTACCTGGCCTTCTTCAATCTTCCCCTTCTTCTGGCCAATAGCAATGGCAAGCTCTTTAAACTGCGCAGTAGCCATATTTGCGTTCTCGATAGACATCCAGTCTTTAATTTTCATCGAGCCTGCGCCTAAAGCCTGGGAAATATTGTACATAGCTCGAGAAGCAACCTGGCTATTTTGGCCAGAAATTGCTGCCCACGTTGCAATGCCCTGCATGGCAGTAACGGAATCTTGCAAACCTTGGCCGTTAGCTATGAATTTGCCGACATTGCTAGTCATGTCGGTGAAGCTGTAACTGGTCTCATCCGAGAACCAAAGAAG
>Ga0310786_10010906_pt1 | contig 11383 bp, 8 predicted proteins | sample AusTroGonzalo_MG_FD_203881 | JGI IMG/M metagenome (GOLD analysis project Ga0310786, IMG submission 203881) | Bovine rumen microbial communities from tropical cattle in Woodstock, Queensland, Australia - Gonzalo_03 (v2) (version 2) | ecosystem: Host-associated > Mammals > Digestive system >... | reverse complement strand
GGCGGGGCGGAAGGTGTCGCAGGCGGCCAGGAGCACCTTCATGCCGCGCTTGCTCTTGACGTGCAGCGCCAGCTTGCCGCTGAAGGTCGTCTTACCGGAACCGTTCAGACCGGCCACGAGCACCACGGCAGGGGAGCCCTTGAGGTTGATCTCCGCCTGTTGGGAACCCATGAAATCGGCCAGCTCGTCGTGGACGATCTTAACCATCATCTGCTGCGGCTTGACGGCCGTGAGCACATTGGCGCCCATCGCTTTGGTCTTCACACGGTCACAGAATTCCTTGGCCACCTTGTAGGAAACATCCGCGTCGAGCAGCGCCCGGCGGATTTCCTTGAGCGTTTCGGCCACGTTGACTTCGGTGATCTTACCTTCGCCCTTCAGGATTTTGAAGGACCTTTCGAGTCTATCTGAGAGGTTTTCAAACATGCCATTTAATTTAAACTTACAAATATAATTATGAAAATTCTATTTCGAAAATGGAAATGGCGTCCCGGCTTCTCCGAGGAGCAGTTGCGGCTGCATCAGCGGGTTGAGGATGCCGTTAATCGGTGGGTTGAGCAGAAAGGATATACCAAACCACTCCCTTCTCTTGAAAGTTTGGCTGCAGATATCGGCGTTCCGCCGGATCAGTTGAGCATATATATCCGGACGCGTGCCCGGAAGTCCGTTCTGGGCTGGCGCAAGGCGCTGCGTATCCGGGAAGCGCAGCAGTTGCTGCTGGATTATCCGGATGTGCCGATCTCCGTCATAGGCGAGATGGTCGGCATCGACGACAAGACCAATTTCAAACGCCAGTTTGAGCAACTTGTCGGGATGACTCCCCGCGCGTGGCGGGAAAAACGCTTGCGTCGGGCTTGATGGATGCGGACCGGGAACTCCGGTCCGCTTCTATTTCCGGAACAGGGTGCGGAGTGCGTCGAGCAGAAGCCGGAGCGTGTTGAAGAGGATCACGGCGGCCACGACGAGGCTGATGACGGGATCGATGACGTGCATCCCGGTCCGGCTGATCACGATGCCGGCGATGACGATGCCGAGCGACAGCAAGGAATCCGTGGCCATGTGCAGGAAGGCGGCGCGGGTGTTGATGTCGCCGCGGTGGCGCATCAGCAGCCAGGCGCTGAGTCCGCTGACCACGATGCCGACGGCGGCTGTCCAGGAGATGGCGGCCCCGTCCACCGGTTCGGGCTGGCTGATTTTCCCGATACTCTCGAAAATGATCATGCCGACGGCACCGAGCAGGACGAGCGTGTTGACAAGGGCGATGACGGCCGAGATGCGCTTCGCGTCCATCGAGGGACGGCTGGCGAGACGGAAGCCCACCAGCGCGATGACCAGCGAGAAGACGTCCAGCAGCTTGTGTCCGGCGTCGGAAACGAGACCGAGGGAATGGCTGATCCTGCCGACGACGAGTTCAAGTACGACGAAGGCAAGGTTCAGCGCGATGGCGATCCAATAGGCCTTCCGAAGGGCGTGACTGTCCAGCCCGGAAACCGGGATTTCATGGAAATGGTGATGTCCTGAATGCATTTTCTAGAAGTGCCAGCCGAAGCCCAGGGAGAGTTTGTACGGACGTGCGTAGGACTTTTCGCTCTCGTAATTGATGATATCGATGACGCTGTATTTGCCGCTCAGGTTGATCTGCAGGCCCGAGGCAAACTCATAGCCGATCTGGAGACCGAGACCGGCATGGCCGTCGCTGAGGGCGTACTTGGTTTTGCCCGTCACGTCGTCGACTGACATGGGGCGCTTGTAGGGCGTGACGAAACCCCGGTCGTCGGGACACCAGGCGTCGAAGGTGATATGGGTGAAGATGCCTGCGCCCAGATTGAAATGACCGGCTCCGGCCGGAAGGTTGTACATGAAATAGATCGGAATATCGAGGCCGATGAGACGCATGTCCTCTACGCCGGAGGTCGGCCTTTTGCGCCAGAAAATGAAGCCGAGGTCTTTGTCCGTCGCTGCATAGAGGCCGTTTTGCAGGCCGACGATGGCCTGGACTTCGACGGCAATCCTCCGGGTGAAGTGATAATCGATGAATCCGCCGATTTCGGCACCGAAACCCGGATAAGCCGTAAGGCCGAGTTCGGAGATGTACATGTCTTCTCCGGCGAAATTGGCCTGTAGCAGCACGCCGAGCGTGACCGGTTTGATTTTCAGGCTGTCGGCATCCTGTGCGTGGGCGCCGGTCAGGAAGAGGCCGAGTGAGAGCAGTGTCAGTATATATTTCTTCATGGGGCAGTTCGATTAAATGGTGATGCGGACGGAGATCTTGAAGCCGTTCTTCTGGGCTTCTGTCAGGCCTTCGGTATAGCTGATCCGTCGCACGTAGTCGATGCGGAGGAACTTGAAGATATTCTCAATACCGATGGTGTATTCCATGTAAGGCGTGGTATTCAACAGACCGGTGCCTTCAGGCAGGGCATAGAGCCCCTGCGCGCCGAAGAGCGGATTATTCTTCTCGGACAGGGAACCGATGATGGCCCGGAACGACACCACCTCGCGGAGTTTGAGCTTGTTCAGGAGCGGAATCCGGTTGAGGATCCATCCCTTGAGGTAATAGGTGACGAAGAGGTCGGCATACTGGTCCATCACGAACTCCATCGGCCTCATGAGGTTGAACGCATCGGCAACCAGCAGGAACGAAGGGTTGGCGTTGGGGGCGAACAGCTTGGGAAGCGGGACACGGTTCCAGATAATGCCGGTCGAGACGGCGGCGTCGATATGGCCGAACGAGGAGAGCCAGATGCGTTTCTGGGCGGAGAACTCCGTCTTGTTGTACAGGAACTGGTTGTCGAAATAGCCCACCGTGTGGGTCAGGCTCACGATCGGGGCGTCCTTGGCCAGCGTGATCGGGGCCTCCTTGCCGAGGCGGCTGGAGAAGAGCGGCTCGCCCGGAGCGTAACGGATGCGCGCGGTGAGGGAGTAATCATTGAATACCGGCACGGGCTCGAGTCCGCCGTTCGCGTCATAGCGGGAATACGACAGCGTCCCGGTTGGCGTGACGCGGTCGAAACGGAGCGTCGAGGTGAAGGAGAGGCGGGAGAGCCATTCCCGGTCATACTTGATCTGGAAACGGCGCACGTACTGCAGGGGCTGCTCCTTGAAGGTGGTCATCAAGATGTTGTCACGGTCCAGGAGCGTGTAGCTCTGGCCCGGTCCTTCCAGGTCGTAGCCGGCCGTGAAGGTGATATAATGCCGCAGGGGCTCGAACGGATGGAAATCCTTCTTCTCAAAGGTATGGATGTAGCTGATTTCGCCCTTGAACTGCCGGTCGCGGAAGCCGTAGGCCACGTAGCCGTTGAAGAAGTTCTTGTTGTTCAGCGTGGCGGTCGTCATGAAGCCGAGACGCAGGCGGAAGCCCTCCTGCATGTTGTAGTTCATCGTGTTGAAGACGGGACCGATTTCCACCAGACTCTTCATGCGGTCGGCCGGACTCTTCTGTTTACTCAGCGGGTAGGTAGGGAAGTATTCGACACCCATGGATTCCACGAAGCTGGCGATGCGGCGCAGCTTCTTGACGCCGTAAATGTCCGTCATGATGCTGTCCAGCAAGGATTCCGTCCGGGTGAGGGGAACGGGACGGCGCGGGTTCCACCAATCGTCGGCACGCCACCAGTCCCTGTTGGAGATGGTCTCGTCCGCCTGGCGCAGCAGGCTGTCCGGGACGTGCGTCTGCGTGAAGTCGTAATTGGTGTGGACGATCTTCTTGTGGGCGTAGAGTTCGCGCATCCACTTGAAGATGTAGAACTGGGCGTAGGTGTTCTTCTCCTTGGATGCCCATTTCCCGTTCTCCATCTTATCGAAGGTCTCCTCGATGGCGAGGTTGCTGACGAAGTTGAGGTTGATGTGGGCCGGGATGCCCAGGGAGTATTTCTTGACGGCGTAGGTGCTGTCCTTGACGACGTAGAGGTGTCCGGTGAAGCTGAAGCTCTCGCTGTTGAATGGCACGAAGGTCAGGTCGATGCACTCGACTCCGTCCACCATCAGCGTATCGGAAATATAGTACTTGTAGTAGGTGGTGGCCAGCGAGCTGGAAAGCGGGCTCACGAAGCGGTTGAGCAGCACCTCCATGTTGTCTTCGTAAATGTCCGAATCGGCGAAGATGGTCCGGATGTTGGTGCCGAATCCGCCGGCGTCCAACGGTTCGTCCAGACCGAGGCTGCGGCGCCGCTCCACATAGGTGCGGGTCCGCTTGGGGCTCTTCTGGAACCAGGTCGTGGAGAGGTTTTCCCGCAGGGAAACCGTCAGCACGGGCGTGTTCTTGAACTGGGCCGTATCGACGTATTTTTCCATGAAGGGGAATTTGCTCCAGAACTTGTGGTTTTCGAAATCGACGTCGAACTTGTCCAGCGAAAGAACAAGCTTGTCGTAGTTGTCCACCTTGTAGCCCGGCGCGGATGTGATGTGGTTCTCCTCCTTGTGCTGGATGACGTTCTTGATGAGGTCGACGGCCGGGTTTCCGCGGCGGCGATAGACGTTGTCCCGGCGGCGGCGCGGCCGCACGACCACGGCCTGGATGCCGTAGGTGTCGGGATTCATCTTGATCTTGGCATCACGCGTGGTGGCACCTGCCCGGATGTTGAAGATGTAGGTCTCATAGCCGAGCATCTGGAAACTCACGTTGGAGTAGTTGCCGGCGGCTTCGATGGAGAACTTGCCTTCCGGGTCGGTCATGGTGCCGATCCGGGTGCCCGGGAAAACGACGGAGACATAAGGCAGCGGTTCACCGGTCTGGGCATCCGTCACGACGCCGTAGACACGTGTCTGCGCCAGCGCGGTGAAGCCGAGGGAACCGAACAGCAATATGATAAGAATCAGATATTTTTTCATAAAATGAAACGGTCGGATATTCCGGCCAGCAAAAAACAGGCTGCAAAGATACGAAAAAAGCGGGAATATCCCGCCTTTTCAGAGCAAAAGTATCACAGCATCAACGCAATGCCCGCATGGCGTTGAGTACGGCGAGCACCGTCACGCCCACGTCGGCGAACACGGCCATCCACAAGGTGGCGACTCCGCAGGCGGCCAGGGCGAGGACCAACAGCTTGATGCCGATGGCGAACCAGAGGTTCTCGCGGGCGATGCGCAGCGTCCTGCGGGCGATGCGTACGGCCCGGGCGACCTTGGAGGGCTTGTCGTCCATCAGGACCACGTCGGCGGCTTCGATGGCAGCGTCCGAACCCAGGGCGCCCATGGCGATGCCGAGGTCGGCGCGGGCGAGCACGGGGGCGTCGTTGATGCCGTCTCCGACGAAGGCGAGCGTTCCCTGAGGCAGCAGGCTTTCGACGCGCTCCACCTTGTCTGCCGGCAGCAGGCCGGCGTGGAATTCATCCAGCTGCAGCTGCTCCGCTACGGCGGCTGCCACGGACGCCTGGTCTCCGGTCAGCATCACGACCCGCCGGATGCCGGCGGCATGTAGCTCCGTGACGGCCCGGGCGGCGTCCTCCTTGACGCGGTCGGAGATGACGATGTGCCCGGCATAAGTTCCGTCCACGGCCACGTGGACGATGGTGCCATTGTGGTGGCAGGGATGCCAGGCCGCGCCGAGTTCTTCCATGAATCTGTCGTTGCCGACGGCAACCGTGCGCCCTTCCACGCAGGCGGTCAGGCCCTTGCCGGCGAATTCCCGGATGTCGCTCACGCTGCAGCCGTCCTGCTCGTGGGGATAGGCCCGCAGCAGCGCCTGGGCGATGGGGTGGGTGGAATGGCGCTCTACGTGGGCGGCGAGGTGCAGGAGTTCCTGCTCGTCGAGCGCCTCCGGATGCACGGCCGTGACGGCGAAGACCCCTTCGGTCAGGGTGCCGGTCTTGTCGAAGACGACGGTCTGCACGCGGGAAAGCGTGTCGAGCCAGGCGGAACCCTTGACCAGGATGCCCTGCCGGGAGGCCCCTCCGATGCCGCCGAAGAAGGTGAGGGGCACGCTGATGACCAGCGCGCAGGGGCAGGAGACCACCAGGAACATCAGCGCCCGGTAGATCCAGGTGGCCCATTCACCCGTGAAGAGCGGCGGCAGGATGGCCAGCAGGACGGCCAGACCGACCACGATGGGGGTATAGATCCGCGCGAAGCGCGTGATGAAGTGTTCGCTTTTCGATTTATTCTCCGCAGCGTGCTCTACCAGTTCGAGAATGCGCGAGGCGGTGGATTCGCCGAAGGCTTTGGTGGTGGACACGCGCAGCACGCCGCTCAGGTTGACGCAGCCGGAGAGGACTTCGTCGCCCGCCCGGACGCTGCGCGGCACGCTTTCGCCCGTGAGCGCTACGGTATCCAGCGAGGATTCGCCTTCCAGAACGACGCCGTCCATGGGAACCTTCTCGCCCGGACGGACGAGGATGGTCTCGCCGACGGCCACGCTGTCGGGTGCGACGGTCTGCAGGACGCCGTCCCGCTCGACTTGCGCCGTGTCGGGGCGGATGTCCATCAAATGGGCCACGGAGCGGCGCGAGCGGCCTTCCGCAATGCCCTCGAAGAGCTCGCCGACCTGGAAGAAGAGCATGACGAAAACGGCTTCGGGGAACTGCGTTTCGGCGCCCGGCAGGAAGCCGATGGCGAGCGCGCCCAGGGTGGCGACGCTCATCAGGAAGTTCTCGTCCAGCGCTTCGCCGTGCGCCAGCGCTTCCGCGGCTTCCTTGAGGGTGTCGAGTCCGACGATGAGATAGGAAACCAGATAGAGCAGCAGGTACTGCCAGGTTGCCCATTGCGTGTTTTTCTCGACAATCACGGCAACGGCCAGCAGGACGGCGGCGACCAGGATCCGGATGATCCTCTCCCGTGCGCCCTCCTCTTCGTGCTCGTGCTCGTGGTGATGGTGATGTTCGTGTGCCATATTGCGTTTTCTTTGTTTTCCGACGGCAAAGGTACGGGCTCCCGGGTGCAACCCCGTTGCAAATATCACAAAGCATCCGGCCTGGACACGAAAACGGCTATAAACAATGCGACCCCCGGAAAAAAGTCCGGGGGTCGCATCGAATTTGCCCGAAATCGATACCAGCTTACTTCGCCGGTTCAATCACGCGGTAGTGTCCGCTTAAATGCATAAAGGCAAAGAGACGGAGAATGCCGTCGTAGTAGGCATCGAAGTAGCCGTCCTCGTAGGGCTTGTTCTCGCTGTCCCAGAGACGCTGCGCGAACTCGCGGGCGATCTCGTGGTCGGCAGCCAGCGTGGCGGCGGCCAGCGTGGAGACCAAACCGACGGAGTGACGGGTGCCCGTGCCGCGGAACTCACCCATACCGGCCGGCATCGCGAAGTCGACCTCCGTGCCGTCTACGTTGTACTGATCGGCGAACTCATCGATTCCCTTGGAATAGAAGAAGTCCTGGATCGTATTGGCGTAGTTCGTCTGCCACTCGCGGTCGGCGCAGGCCCAGGAATAATCCAGGGCGATGTTCATCGGCACGCGCCAGGAGTCGAAGCGGAACGCAGGCTTGGAGCGGCGCCCGAAGAAAGCGGGCATCTCGATCACGGAGCCGTCGAAGTTGTTGGTATCGGGATTCAGACCGGTCTCCGGATTGATGCTCTTGTGCAGATACTCGCGGCTGGCCTTGGCGCATTCGCGGTAGAAATCGGCACGGCCGTCGTTCGCCCAGCGGGCCCAGACCTCATAGAAGGCGGGAAGGTGGTAGGAAGGATCCGTATAAGTCGTACCGCGTCCGTCCGGGGTGAAGACGATGAGGTGGTTCTCCTTGTTGATGAACGGCAGGATGCCCTCGGAACCGTCCTTCTCCCAGGAGCAGTTGAGGATGTTCTGCGCCTCGGCGAGGTAGTTGATCTCCCCGTCGTTGCCCCAGCGGTTGGAGGCGAAGATGAGCGCCGTGACGAAATACAGCTCGCCGTCGGAAGCCGGGCCGGCCCCGCGGATGGTTCCGTCCGGGCTGAGGCTCCAGGCGAAATAGCCCTTCATCGGGCCCTCCTGGTACTGCATGTATTTCTTGGCCCAGCGGAACAGGCGGTCGAATTCGGCCTTCTTGTCCAGCTGGACGGTAATCATCATACCGTAGGACATGCCTTCGGTGCGGGCGTCGAAATTCTTGACGTCGGACATGTAGCCCATGTCGTCGCCCACCTCGAAATACACCTTGTCCGGGCCGTAGAAAACCTCCTGGAAGATGCTCTCCAGCTTCGCGTCAATCTCCTTCTGGGAATAGCCCATCTCGGCGAAGACGCTGCGGTACTTGCCCGTATCGAAACCTCCCTTGGTCCAGGGCTTCAGTTCTTTCTGGCCGCACGCGCTCAGGGTAAGGCCGGCCGCCAGCATGCAAATCAAAAACTTTTTCATCCTAATCTTATCTGTCTCTGAAGTTCCACTTGCAATTGTCGCTTGCGAAGTCGTAGTCGCCCAGGGCCACGGTGCTGTCGCCCGTGCTCACCAGGCACTTCTGGTGCTTGCCGCATGCGCAGGTGATCTTGGTCATGATGCGGTAGGTGCCGTCGGTAAGCTGCTCGATGCGCCAGAGCTGTTCATCCGCGCCGGTGTACTGCGGCACTGCGACCAGTTCGCCGTCTTCCGTGGCGGCCAGGGCGCGCTCGGTGCCGGCGATGGTGATCTTGTAGTAAGGAGCGCCCAGGTAGCCGCCCTTGTCGGGCACAGCCGTGACGGTCCAGCGCTGGTGGGGACGGAACATGTAGTCTCCCGCGCGGATGCCAATCTCACCGGCCGGCCAGCGGTCCTGCACCTCTTCCAGCTTCTGCTCTTCGAGTTCCACGACAGGGTCGTTCGGGTTGATGCGGAAAGCCCGCATGCCGCCGGCCTGGCGCACGAAATCGACGGCCAGCTCCAGGGAGTAGCCGCGGCGCTCGGATTCAATCTCGAAGGTACCCTCCTTGAACGGATCGGCGGCCACCGGCCAACCGTTCTTCCAAAGCAGGGAACGCACGGCCAGCACGCTGCGGCCGCTGCGGTTGTAGTCCGCCTCATAGTGGAAGGACATCTTCTCCACGCCCTCCGCTTCCACGAAGTGGCCGAAATGGCCGGGGCCCGTAGCGCGGTTGCCCGCGGAGAGGACCATCTTGCCGCCGCCCTGGAGCATGTCGCGGCCCATGTTGTCGAGATACGGGCCAGTGACGCTGCGGGAACGGCCGCAGACGATATTGTACGTGGAATTGACACCGTCGCAGCAGGTGCCGTGGGTGCCGAGGAGGTAGTACCAGCCGTCCTTGTACATCAAGGCCGTGGCCTCGCAGTCGATGGCGATGTCCACCGCCTTGTTGCCGGGCATGCGCTTGCCGGTGACAGGATCCAGCTCGACAATGCGGATGGCGCCGAAATACGTGCCGTAGGAGCACCACAGGCGGCCGTCAGGGCCCATCAGGAAGGCCGGGTCGATGGCCCAGCAGTCCTCGTCGTCACCCGCCCAGGCCACGAGTTCCGGCTCGGAATAGCCGAAATCCGGGGACTCCGGATCCAGGGTCTTGGTCCACATCGTGGTCACGACGCCGCGGGTCTTGCCCTCGGTGCCGGGATAGCCGGCGCTGTAGGACACCAGGTAGCGGTCGCCGATCTTGATCACGTCGGGAGCCACGCCGCCGCCCGTGCGGACGGCACCGTCACGCCAGGTCCAGCCGTCGTCGGACATCAGGCCGCCGGAGCCCGTGCCGAAGGTGTAGTATTTGCCGTCGCACTTGACGATCGTGGACGGGTCATGGATATAGACGTTGCCGATCTGGGCCGCAGCAGGAAGTGCGAACAGGACCGTCAGCAACAGGGCAATCAGGGATAATTCTATCTTTTTCATAAGGCGTTCGGATTACTGGTTGGTGACGGTGAAGTTGGTGACCGGCTTGCCGGACATATCCAGGAAGCGGATGCAGAAATCGCTCATGCCGGGGCCGTTGATCACGGCGCCGCGGATGACGTTGCGGCCGGCCTTCAGGGTGATCTTCTTGGAGACACAGTCGTCCACGACCATGCGACGGTCACCGGACAGCAGGATGGCCTCCTCACCGTTCACCCACCACTTGGAACCGGAATTGGAACCCACGGACATACGGACCGTCATGTCCTCCGGGACGTTGACCACGGTTACGGCCAGGAAAAGCGCCTCGGTCGGGTGCAGACCCAGGCCGGTGGCGAAGCGGTACAGCTTCACGTTGTAACGCTGGCTGTCATAGCAGTGCCAGGTGAGCTTGGTCTTCTTGTCGAGCTTGACCTTCTGCCCGTCCTTCGGGACAATGGTCATCTGCTCCGGAAAATAGATCTTCGCAAACTCCGTGTTGAGGTAGGTGTCGTCGAAGATGGCGTTGGTACGGATTTCCGGCTTGGCGATGGGCTCCAGCAGCGACCAACGGCGGATGAAGCCGTCTGCATCGGGCGTCGCGGGGGTGGCGGAAGCCGGGGCGAAATAGTCCTCGAGGACCGGGTGGTGGTACGAGAGGTCGAGTTCCTGTGCGCGGGCGGGAAGCGCCGCGAAGAAACCGAGCGCAAGGGCGGAAATCAGGATCCGCCGGAAGATTGATACTGACATATACAATAGATTAAATTGGTTTTCAGTCAGGCGTGGGGCAGAAATAACGGTTAATTGCTGACAACAAATATAGCAAACATCCCCCAACTTTGCAACCCGGCCGGCTACTCCTCCAGCGTCAGGATGAGCCGGATGACTTCGTTGTAATTGGCTGTGCCGGAGCTGATGCGGTTGCTCTTCAGGAACAGGTCGTAGAACCAGCCGTGAATGCGCCCGATCCAGGGAGAATAGCGGTCCAGCCAGTAGGCGCGCTCGGTATTGTACACTTCCAGCACTTCCGGGCGGAGCGTCTGGAGCCAGTTTTCATACGCTTCTTTTGACAGCGCCGCGCGGGCGTTGCTGAGCACGTAGGGGAGCAGCGACTGCAGGCCGGCGTAGCGGATCTCCGGCCGGGCGGAGGCCATGCAGGCCCGGTACCCCCAATAATTCGCTTCCGCTTCGTTGCTCACGCCCAGCAGGTGCGACAGCTCGTGGGCGTAGAGGAGGGGATACTGCCGGATCGGGGCGTCGTGGTTGATCTGGATCTCACTGAAGAATGGCCCGACATACCCGGAGACGCCGACGGCGTTGTAGACCCAGTTCACCAGCAGGCGCTTCGGTCGCTGCCAGGGCTTCGGCTGTGCGAGCCCCCATTTGCTCGGGAGCGAGGCATAAAACGTCTTAATTTCCTGCTCCAGGGTCGGTTTGTCCAGGGTCTCGATGGGCTGCCAGCCCTCGTTCAGCTGGCGCGTGTAGTCCTCCAGGAATTGCTGGAAGCGCTGGGGCTCAAATACTTCCGGCTGTTTCCCGGCGCGCTCGAAAATGCTGGACCGGAAGTAGTTCAACCCCCAGCCCACATAAGCCCATGCGATGATCCAAAGCACGAGACTGATCAGCGCCACCCAGCGCTTGCGCAGCCGCAGCAGGCAGAAAATGGCCGCTG
>Ga0310786_10010905_pt1 | contig 11384 bp, 12 predicted proteins | sample AusTroGonzalo_MG_FD_203881 | JGI IMG/M metagenome (GOLD analysis project Ga0310786, IMG submission 203881) | Bovine rumen microbial communities from tropical cattle in Woodstock, Queensland, Australia - Gonzalo_03 (v2) (version 2) | ecosystem: Host-associated > Mammals > Digestive system >... | reverse complement strand
AACGACATGTCTGACAGGACCATCCCTGTACCCCCATCTCCCCTGGCGTTGGACGCCCCGGATGAGGATGAGGACTATCTCTGAGATATATATCCAAAATAATATATATCTAAACCTATATTCTCTTATTGCCGTCAGATAAGTGACGGTAAGGAGAGAACATGACTAAGAACGAAGATTCGGAGCGCGTAGCGTTCCTGAAGAAGAAGAACGAGGCCCGTAAGAAGGCCTCGATGCTCGACTGGGAGAAGGATGGGGTCTATTCCGCCGGAGGCAGGATAGGGTACCGCTATCTTACAGTCGCGAAGATGAAGAGGAATCTGCTTCCGATTTTCATGGAATGCGGATTGGATTTCAAGTTCGATTACCAGAATCTGCAGAAGTTCGAGGCGATCGGCAACATGAGTCAGCACTGGGTGCTGGAGTGCACCGCTACGCTGACAGACGTGGATACAGGTTACTCCGAGACGTCCGTCGTGTACGGAGAGGCCGGAGACAGCGGCGACAAGGCGTTGGGCAAGGCGTCCACATACGCGCTGAAGCTCTGGCTGTCCAACACATTTATGCTCATTGACGGTATCGACTCGGAGGGCAGCGACGGAGAGGGCATGTCGAGGACGTTCATCCCCAAGTCCGACAGGGAGCAGGAGGAGGTCAGGAGCAAGGTCTTCGCCAACGGCATAAAGCCCGACGACGCGAAGCCCGAGAAGGTCCTGACCCCAGTGACTCCCAAGGCTACGACCAAGGGCGTGACGCCTAAGAAGAAAGAGGTGAAGCCTCCTTCCGAGGATGAGGTGCCTAAGACCGAGGAGAAGCCCGCAGAGCCTGTCAAGGAAGAGCCTGTCAAAGAGGAGCCCGCCAAGGAGATGACCGAGGCCGAGAAGGCCTTGGATAAGCTGAAGGAGCAGGCGAAGGCCGAATTCAAGCTCTCCGTGCCTCAGCAGAAGATCATCGACCGCATCGTGGCGCAATGGTCTGAGAAGGGCAAGAACGGCGAGATCACCAACGAGCAGGCGGCGGAGTTCGCCAAGGAGAGGTCGGAGATATTCGACAACAAGTCCGCCATCGCCTTCATCAAGAAGTACAGAGAGGCATGAGCATGGCCAAGGTATACAACCCCCCTACCAACCGCTTCGCGGTGGAGGATGGGCGCGTGGTGATAGACCAGGGCTCCGAGGTGCACAAGGTCTCGGGGACCTCGCTCGGAGGCATCTTGGGAGTCTCACCGTGGTCGAGTCCGTTCCAAGTGGCGTGCGCCCTGTTGGGCGTATGCAGGGAGAATCTCGACGGCAAGCCTGCCGTAGAGGTCGGGAAGGCCTTGGAGGGCCCTATCATCGAGTACGTGGACTCCAAGTACTCGAGCATCGGCGGATTCTATCCTGCCGAGGAGATCTTCGAGAAGAGGGAGGGCGACCATGACTCATGGGTGTCCGATTTCGAGGATGACACCTTCGCCGGGCATGTGGACGGTATCGTGATGAGGGATGACGGAGACTACATCCTGGAGGTCAAGACCTCCAACAACATGGACGCATGGGCGAACGGCTGTCCGGAGTACTATCAGCTTCAGGTCAGTCTGTACAACCACTTCGTAACACAGAAGGACAAGGCGTATGTCGTGCTCGGGAAGGTCAACGAGAACACCTACAAGGACTGGCATTCGTGGATCCCCAACGAGAACACCGTGGCCCTGTTCGACGTCCCCATGGATGACGATGCGTTCACGGTGACGCTCGGAGAGGTGTCCGATTGGTACAAGGCCTACATCCTGAACGGAGAGTCCCCTGCTTACGACCCCACCAACCCGGGCGATGTGGAGATGTACGACCACCTGGTCAACATCTCTAAGGACATCTCCGAGATGACTGAGGATGTCAGCAGATACAGGGACCTCATATACGAGATAGACGCATACGAGGCCCAGAAGAAGGACAGGTACGACGCACGCGAAGCGTTGAAGACCAGGTTAAAGGACTATATGGAGGCCAATGAACTGGCATCCATCTGCTCATTGGAAGATGACTGCAGGGTCTCTTTGACCAAACAGACCCGCAAGGTGCTGGATGAGGAGGCCATGAGAGCCGACGGCATCGATGTGGACAAGTATAGGAAAGTGAAGACGACAAATGTATTCAGATTTAAGGAGTGATTGAAATGTTGAATGAGACAAAATGGGAGTATAGCACAGAGGAACCGAGCGAAGAGTACGTCGCACCCGTCGAGGGCGAGCAGTACCTCATCATCAAGAAGGCGGAGCGCGACAAGGACACCAACCAGTATGTTCTGTACCTCTCCTCCTTGACCAACGGGGCGTTCTTCAGCATCAGGTACTATCTCGATTCGGTCAACAAGGAGACCGGCGAGGTCGAGCCCGATGCGAGGCAGAGAAGGACGCTCATCACCCTCAAGAGGGCCCTCTACGGACCCGAGGCGGTGGGAATCCCGCACCCCGACGATATCGTCGGATGCGCGGTCATGGCCGAGGTCAAGATGTCCAAGCCCAACGCGGAGGGCAAGCAGTACGCCAGGATCTACGGATTCAGCGCAGTGCCCGCGGACATCGCGCTGGAGTACGGCAACCCCGAGCAGTACATGCTCCCTGTGGACGAGGAATGACACCAGAAGGCAAGCTCAAGAAGGACATCAAGACCCTTCTTGACAAGTGCGGTGCGTTCTGGTCGATGATTCCTGGCGGAGCATACGCCAAGATAGGCGACCCCGACATGGTGGTCTGCTATCTCGGGTGTTACATCGCCATCGAGGCCAAGACGCCGGAGGGAGTTCAATCGGACTGGCAGAAGCTCAGGCAGAAGCAGATAGAGGAGGCAGGAGGCATGTACCTCCTTGCCCGCTCCGTCGAGGATGTCTAGGACGCATTGGATAACGTCGAGTTCATTGACAAGCTGTAGTGCAATGCTGCATGATGGGGGTCTTCCCCATCCAAACTCTTTATTAAGTCCGCATGCGATGAACGGGCATGGATTATGAACAGCCCGTGCAGAGACCGACATACACGACACCGGACGACGTTGCTATGACGCTCGGGCTGTACGACCCGAACGACCCCCAATCCTTATTCAAGTTCAGCGATGTCAGCAACCCTACATACGACTTCGTGAAGGACCTGATCCTCGCGGCAGAGGACGAGATAGACCGCAGGACACGCAGGACATGGAGGGAGAACAGAGTCTAGGATTACATCACATCCATCAGCGAGTACCAGTGGGATGCCAACGGCTGGCGCGCTGGATACTTCATGAACGGAGGATATGAGATCGTCCTCCGCAAGGACCTGCGTCCTTGGGATCCCTCCAAAGGGGACAGGCTCTAGCTCAGGACCAGGCTGAACGAGTGGATAGACATATCCAACGGAAGGGTCAGCCTCAACAATCCCGACCAGGAGGCCAGAGGATTCGATGGAGCAGGCTACGGCAATCTGTTCTGGTTCGACGAGCAGGCCGGGAGGCTGTTCATAAGGTTCAGATACCTTCAGCCCAGGTTCAACTCGCTGTGCATTACTTACCGCTACGGCTCCAGAGAACCCGTTCCTGCGGGTATCAAGAGGCTCTGCAATCTCATCGTGGCGACCAACATCCTCACGATGGACTTCTATTCCGTCAAGGTCGGAATGGGAGGGGACATAAGCGGTCTGAGGGACCAGGCCATGTCCAGGTGGCAGGATGAGCAGGCCAGACTGTACAGCTCGTTCCAGCGCAGCGGCTCCGTCCACTCGATGTACAGGTGATCCCATGAAGGTCAGCGACGGATGGGAGGTAGGGGACTACCAATACTTCACCGATGATGTGAAGCTCATCTACGACATGCTCGATAAGAACTGGGATACGTTCCCGATGGAGAAGCCCGTGATGGCGTACAAACCCGAACAGTGGATGACGCACGGAGATAGGGCGTTCATCTATGTCTACCAGATTTCCAGATACAACTCCGTGTCCTCGGTGGACTATCGCACCATGCAGAGGACGTCGTTCCTGGCGATACGCACGACTGCGCGCTCCAGGGACTATCTCTATGCGATGGTCGACAACATCTACAAGATACTTCTGGCGCACAGGCGCGTAGGACAGAAGGATTTGGGAGGCTTCACGTTCCTGGAGATCATCAACGACCGTTCCCTGAACGACCTTACGGGATGGTACACCAACACCTTGGACGTCAAGCTCACATCCTACAACTATCCCATAGAGTCCAGCGGGTTCGGGATGAATAAGTGCTGTCCCCCGGCGGAGCCCGAGGAGTATATCGAGCAGGATAAGTGTTGATTTTATATCATGACCTCTCGATATCCCATCTATGATAGCGCAATCATATTCTAACGGAGATATGGGGGTGAGCTTATTTCAGGCGTAAGGCAGAGTATCTGCTTTAGTTTGGAGGACACCTTCGGAGGAGGCATCGGGTCCAGTAATGTCTGGATCGCGCCGCCTCCCGGATCGTATTTCACATCCACTCATTCGCGTCAGGCATCCCGTATCCAGTCGACAGGTACCAAGATGTGGGATACGTTCGCATATGGGACTCTGCAGGGGTCCTGGGAATGGACGTTCATGCTCGATTACAACTATCTGGAGCCTCTTGCTCTGGCATTTGAGGTCTGTAACCTCGAAGGTACATCAGCGAGTCAGCCGTCGGGTTCATATCTGTACAATTTCTCCAAATCGAACACATCCCGTGTGAAGTCCTTCACCGTGAGGCGTATCATCCTCAACCAAATGGCCGGAGGGCCCTCGGGAATGGATGAGATGGAGATATTGAAGGGATGCGTCTGCAAGAGCATCACCTTTGCAAGGTCAGCGGGAACATCGCAGGTACAGGTCACGATGTCCGGATTCTACGCATCCGAAGAGATGACCCTTGGGAACATCTCCTCCACGGACTACAAGGCGTACGCAGGAAATCTGGTGGAGTATTCATGCCTCTTTGCGGGAAAAGATACCAACAATGACGGCGTAGCGGATGTATTCGATTATGTCGCCAACACCGAATCGCTGACGGTCAGTATAGACAACTCCGCAGAGGCGATATACAACGTATGTTCGCCGTTCGCCAAGCAGTATTCGGAGGGCATCACGGATTACACGTTCAGTACGACCGCATACTCCAACGATCCTTCGCACTACAAGCAGAAGGTGTACTCCGGGGGGCAGATTTTGGATACTATGCCTACATCTCCTATGTGCAAGGGAATGGCGCCACTGGCAGGCATGAAGATCCAGGCCATGAATCTGAGCTGCGATAACGGCGACAATTGGAGCACGAATTGGAATAATTCCAAGCAGAGGATGGAGATAAACATCACCAAGTGCGTCATAAGGTCGCTCCAGTGGCAGAGCGGGGACGGCGGCAAGCTGCAGGACTCCATCTCCAGCGCGGAATGTCAGAGCATAACGTTCTCGTTCAGGTCGACCAAGCGGTACATGACCTTCGATGCCAGTAACGTCAACAAGGTCACTACTCAGACGAGAAGCATAAATTCTACCCGTTCTATACCTGTAGCCGAGGACGAGTCCGAGCCCGCAGAGGGTGACGGTACAGAATCAAGATGAGAGGATAACATGGAACAGATGAAGGATTCGATAGTGATCGAGCTCAGCGACTACGGCATGACAGGTCAGATCGTCATGATGAGGCCGGATGGACGCAAAATCCGCGACTTCTATAACTCTATGGGCAAGTACATAAACAAGGGAAGGGGCAAAGAGATGTCCCTGAAGGACGATGCGCCCCTGGGAGATATCCAGATAGCCACCGTCCTGCAGTATGTGTACGAAGCTCCGTTCGAGACCACCATCGACGGGTTCTTGGAATATTCGGACTCTATGAGGCCCAGCGATTCTGCGAGGCTCTGGGCGGATGTGAGCGTCAACATGGAGGTAATCGACAAGGGCGGCCCTTTAGCAGATTCACCTTCAGCGGAGACCGTGAACTCGGTATGAGGGAGCTCTTCGAGGCCGTGGCATCGGGCAAGCCGGTGTCCGACCTCGGGACGCAGATGTACATGTACGGGATATATCTGTCGAACGGAGGCACTCCTGAGGGCTACCTCCAGATGGATGATGATGACCTCAGGCTCATGTACATCGCCCATTCCGCATTGGAGGCGCACCGCCATAACAGGTGGATGGAAGGACTCATAAAGATAGTCCAGGCATTGTTCGGGAAGAAGGGATGAATATGACGGAGACGGCGAACCCTGATAAAGTATTGGAGATGAAGCTCAAGGTCGTGCTGACCAACCTCAACGAGATCCAGAGGGATTTCGAGGAGATGTTCAAAAAAGTTAAAAAGATGCAGGGAGTCGCTGCGGAGACAGACGGGATCAGTGAGCAGAACAAGACTAGAGAAAGGCAGCAGGATACCGAAGATAAGAAGGAAATCGATAGGGATAAAGCCATGGCTACGGTTTCCAGAGCTACCGACAAGATTGCCGATGTCGGCGTCGGGTTCCTGAAGAAGACCTTCAGCCTTGTCGAGTCCCTTTATGCTCAGCTCAAGAAGTCGTCGCCTCTGCTACAGGCCATCGAACAGCTCTTCAATCTCGCATGGACGCTGTTCTTCATGCCGATAGGCAATAAGCTGGGAGAGATGCTGATACCGGCAGTGATACAGCTCATGGATGATGTCATGGACATATGGGATGCGTTCGACGGCATGTCCATAGGAGAGATGCTGGAGTATGCTATCACCAAGGGTGTCGAGATACTCAGCAGATTCATTATGACCATCGGAGAGCAGCTCAGCGAGCAGAGCGGACTGGTAGGCTCCATCGGCAATATGCTGTTGACGGTCGGTAATTTCCTGCAGAAGCACGGCGAGAAGATGCTGGACACATTATCAGGTGTTGCAGGGTTCATATTTGATAATATAAAACAGATTATTGCATTAATCGTAGCGTTCAAGGCGATGAGTGCTACGCTCGCTCTTGCACAGATATATGCTACATACAGTTCTCAAAGTGTTGAGAATAAACTTTTTGGTCACTTTGAGGGCATGGCTGCGTTGGCCGTAGTAGCTGGTATCGGTGGTCTTGCAGGTACAGCCGCGTACGTTGGAATGAATGCATTTGCAGAAGGAGGTTACGTTCCTGCGACACCAGGAGGCCAGCTCGCCATCATCGGTGAGGGCGGAGAGGGCGAGTACGTCATCCCCGAGTCCAAGCTTAGTGAGATGGGTGGAAGCCATTATACCGTCAATGTCTACAGCTACTCCGCGGAGGAGACTAAACAGCTTGTGAGGGATGTCGTGTCCGATGAGATCAGCAAATCGAGGCTCAGGAGCGGATTCTGATGGTCAACTATAATGTGACTATCCATAAGGCCGAATGGGGAGGAGTATTAGTTTGGAACTCGACATGGGCAGCCGATGGGCAGGTGTTCTCGGTACCTAGTGGGCAGTCTTTTTCCGCGAAATGGTCCCTTACGGACGGGGTCATGTCCTCCGAGAATACGTCGTACATGTCCTATGAAAAATACGGGGAAATGGTGAGCACGACCTCGATAACCGTCCGCAGTGATTTGGATATCTGGCCCTCGATTGCGCCTGAAGGTGTGACGTTCGTATATTCTGTATCGACCAGTACTCCTGGGGCGACCTTGCAGATAACCGTTGGAGGGGCGTCAAGCGATACCTCTGTGACATCACCTCCCCATAAATATCTTAATTTGAATGCCACTGCACCAAACGGGTACAATTTCGACCACTGGAATGTCTCCATTGATGGTGGAGCCGAAGAATTCCTGTCAAACACGCTTAGATATTCGACGTCATATCCCCCTGGATGGGATACGGAGTACATCGCGTATTTCGTAGCTCAGGAGACGTGCACGCTCACATTCCAGGTCGGTGCTTCCGGGCATGGGACTGTGAGAACGGATGGTGCCGGATCATCTCAAGTGACCATAAGCAACGTTCCTATCGGTACGCAGATGAGTGTCAATTCATCAGGGGTCATTACAGTAGGTTCCATAGGGACTTGTACACCCGAGGCCGACCAAGGCTATATGTTCGATAGTTGGAATCCATCCGTACCCTCATCGGTTTCAGGAGCCACGACCTATACTGCCATATTTGTGGAAGAGGCATCGTATCATGCTCTGACCCTCTCTGTGTCGAGCCAATTCACGGGCTGTTCTGCGAAAATGTACTACAACGGGTCGCTAAGAGGAACTGTCAACGCGGGAGGATCTCAGACATTTCAGATACCCACCAACGCATCGAACGTGATTGTGGAAGCAGTTGAGACGATCGGGCAGAGTTTCACTGCTTGGCTTTCGGGACAGACGATTGTCTCTGATATGAAAACCGCGAACATCACCAGCAGGTTCCAGCAATTATCGGGGGTCAGCCCCTTTTTCGTAGCTGCTATGAGCTGTACACTGACGGTCAATAGGAGCGACTATGCCACAATCAAGGTGGATAATATAACGGTCTCGCAGAGTACCTATTCAAAAACAATAAACGAGAGGACTCAATTCGTGTTAGAAGCCACCTTGGCTACTGGAAGGTCATTCGACCATTGGCACGGCGACGGGCCGCAGGGGGAGTCATGGGATATTTATTCCGATTCGCCCGGAGTAACTATAAATGGTAATGTGGTCACATATACCTCGAAAATATCTCGTTCATCTGAGACCTATACGCTTTATCTTGATGCAGTAGCCGTCATTAATATCACGCTTTATATTGGTAACACATACGCCAACACTGTGTTCCCACAGCTTTCTAAACTGAAGTTAGCAGGATCTTCGCAGACGTTCAACGGAGTGACCGTAAGTAATTTGGAGGATGACTGATGACCATACTTGTAAATGGAACAGTCACTGGACCCCAGACAACAAGGACCCTTGTATGTACAGATCAGTTCGGTCGCACGGCACATGTGGTGCTGACCGTCGCGCAGCCCGTCAATCAGACAGCCGGAAACTGCTATCTAGTCAGGAACAACCGCAACGGTACTGCGACAGCTCTGCATCTGCCTAATATCCAGTCAATCGAGGAGACGGATACGGCGATGCTCACGGAGATTTCCACCATAATCTACGGTTTCGATGATAATTTCGTGATGGACCTCGGTACGACGCAGAGGTTCACGGTGACCTTGAAGCGCAATCAGCCACTCTCGGTAAGTGACGATAATAACTATCTGCACTCCGAGCAATGGTCCAATGGACATTGGTTCGATATGCTTTGCAGCTTTATAGATGGTTGGCAGAACCTCAACTGTGGTTATGTCCAGCATTCTGGACAGAACAATGTTTTTGCCCAGACCGGAGGGTTCCACTTTCACTATGAGCCTTCCGTCGAAACGGCGTACCAGGGTGTAAGCTATGCGAATCTGTACCCTGTCATCGATGAGAATGTGTTCATCGCAGGGAATATCAGCATGTCATATTCCGGCGCGAACCTTCAGACGTTGAATGTCTCGATCCCTCTTGCGGTGTCCACTATGGTCCGTAATCAGAGCGGGCAGCCTATGAGGGAAGTGGTTTTTGACCCGAATATTTCAGGTTTGGAACCGTTCAAACAACTGTATCCAGTTAATGTGGACTCGGTCGCGCCAGGTCTCGTGCCCAGCGAGTGGCTGAACGCCATGGCAGGGGCCACACTGTCCGGATGGGGTGCCGCCGCATCAGGAGGTACGATATATCGTCCAGGAGACTTGATTCCCAAGAACATATCTAAGGTATATGCAAGATATACCTATCCATATTATGCGTTGGCCGATGATGGCAGCAGTTCAGGAGGGGTCACATATCAGATTACCAATTCTGACCTGAGCTACCTTACATATATCCTCGTAGGCCATGGAGGCTTAGGCGGTCGCGGCATTATGCAGATCGGCGGTCTTCAGGTATATGGGGGCGGAGGAGGGTCTGGAGGATATCGTACAGGGAATATCAGCTTGAATCACGCAAGATATGGACGTGTGACGTCGATAAAGCTGAAAGCTGCTACCGCGCTTACTGAAGACAGTACACTTACGCTGACCTACTATAACAACAATAACCCGGTGGAAGTAACCCTGTCAATAGACAACGGGGTTTCTGGTACGGGCGGCAAGATCACGACGCACAATAATAAGATACCTGGAGAGGGCGGCAGCGGAGGAGCGGGAGGAGTGTCCGGTACGGACGCGACAGAGACTGCCGGAGGTCAGGGCGGCGACCTGAGCGAATACATCAATGACCTAAGGATATATTATAACGGTAGTACGTCAGGGTATGTACCGCCTACGGCGCCGGGATACACCTCGTCCCATGTAGGGCCGACGTGCGGCGCAGGACATGATGGGACAGGTAATAAATCGGACCCGAGGCAGGGTGCGGACGGTCTCGTGATAGTATGTTTGTTCGAGTGATAACATGGCTTACGCATACATTACATACTGGAAGGAAATAGGAGGGAGTTCGGTCCAACTAACAATAGACCTGGGAACCGTCACGAACATCTCTAGGACAGTCAGTAAGAAATCCATGGTCACACCCATAGTATCGCAGCCGATGAGGGATGCGTTCCCGATAGAATCAGGGAACAGTCAGAGTATGTCACTCTCATTCAAGAGAACAGATTCCAGGACCACATCATCGGACAATCTGAATCCTACTACGCTTGCGATATCCCAAGCACATTCCAATAAGCGCTGGTATGCAGACCTGACGGATGCGATAGACAGGTGGCAGGCTAAGACCAATGGCTGCGTCCTTCACTATGTATCTGATACGCCATACATACCTTCATTCGAGAAGGTAGGATATATCAAGAATATTTCAAGAACGTACAAGAACGACTTCAACGAGGTTATCTCAGGCAGCCTGGAGTTCGTCGTAGGGACGATGTACGTCAACTGGGGGACTTATGTCGAGGAGGACTCGGATGAGCCGTATTCGGAGATGCAGGTCCTGATGTCCAATAGCACGAACAACTGCTGGTATACCCTGATGGCAGGAGATTTCTACAACTGTATATCATCTGTGAAGATTACTGCGGGATCCGAGAGTTCCTTCGAGTATGTGGATATAACAATCCCTAAAAAGAAGCTGATGGAGTTCGCGCCAGGATTGGTCGGAGATATAGTTTATGGACAGAACGAGATAAACATGTCCCTTATGGGTAAGCATAATCTCATCGTTGCGAAGGTGGACACGGACGACGATGTCCTGATAAGAGGATACTGCAAGGCTTGGCTTTATGATTCCGCAGAGGTCCTGACCGAGATGAGAGGCTCTGCGTGGGAAATAATCGAGCGTATATTGACCGATTCATCCTATGGGGTCAGTTTCGATGACAAGCATATAATCTATTCATACAGCAAGGATGCGGATGAGTCCGAAATCGTGATACCTCAAGGGGATAATGTCTGGAGGGTA
>Ga0310786_10010904_pt1 | contig 11384 bp, 12 predicted proteins | sample AusTroGonzalo_MG_FD_203881 | JGI IMG/M metagenome (GOLD analysis project Ga0310786, IMG submission 203881) | Bovine rumen microbial communities from tropical cattle in Woodstock, Queensland, Australia - Gonzalo_03 (v2) (version 2) | ecosystem: Host-associated > Mammals > Digestive system >... | reverse complement strand
TATATTTTTAATACAATCGGATCGAAAGAAGGTTTGATGTTTGTTAGATATTTGCCGTCGTTCGTTTCGCCGTATGATGTGTCAAAAGATGTTCCAAGTCCCTGCGGGTCTGTTGCGAGGGCGGTTTTCGTGTTAAGGTCAAACGATGTTGATTTGTCTGCCGTATGTAAATAAAATTTTCGCATATTACATCGCCTCCGCAAGTTTGATGTTGATTTGTCGGACGAGGTCGTCGACGTCAACATTTTGCGCGTAATTTTCAATGACGACGGTCACATTTTGCGTCTTTTCGGTTTTTGAATAGTCGTAATTATATATGTCGCCCGCCGTTGATTGTGCGCCGATATTGTCGTAAATACTCCCGCTTGCACCGGGCGACTCGTTCTCAACGGTCGTTTTGTTGACCACCGCGTCGACGTCGTCTAAATCGTCAATATCTGCCGTATCAAGTCTTAATTTAACATCGGCAACGTGATCTATGCTGACACCGAGCCAACCGAGCGACGCGTTTACGCCGTCAATGAGCGCGTTCAGAATACCGATAACAAAATTTATCGCGTCCTCGACCCACCCTATGACAAGATTTACGACAAACATTACAGCCTTCATCACCCCCGAAACAATGACGCCAAAAACCTTAAACAGCGGCGAAAGCCAATTTAAGAGCGTCCCGATAAGTTGTAACGGGACGGAAAGCGCGTCAAGGCATACGAGCAACGGATCAAGTGCGTTTTCAAGCAGCGGCCCCAAAATATCAAAGATGACCGATATTATGTCGAAAAGCGGGTTGAGCGCGTCGGTTAATATGTTTATCGCATTGCCGAGTTGTTCGCCGATAAGCGTAATTATCGGCGTTATTTTTTCGATAATTTTCTGAAAAACGCCTGTTATGATTTCCAATATGGGGGAGAGCGATTCCGTTAATTGTTTGACGAGATTGTTTATTGAATCGCGAAATTGCTCGCATTGTGTATATAAAATAAGCAACACGGCGGCGATCGCGGCGATAATAAGGATTATCGGGTGAGCCTCCAACGCCGAAAGAGCCGCGCCGAGTTGCGGTAATATCTTTATTACGTTGCCGACAGCCGAAACGACTTTCCCGATACCCATTGCAAGCGGGGCAAGCGTCGCGATGACAGTCAACGCTTTTAACGCAAATTCCTGTTGATCCAACGAAAGCCCGTTAAACCATTCGGAGAGCCTTTGCAATTTCGGGATAATATTTTCGCTTATAAAATCGGCGAGTTTTTGCATAATAGGCAAAAGCGACGCGCCAATTTGAGCGGCAACGTTCGCAAATTGCGTTTTTAATTTGTTTAATACGTTGTCAAATTCGGCAAGGCGCGCGACCTGTTCGTCGGATAACGCGCCGAGTTCTTCGTATTCGTCGCAATAGCCTTGAATCGCGTCCGTTCCCGCATATATCATCGGGAGCAGATTGTTCGCTAATTTATCACCGAAAACGTCGTTTGCGATTGCGACCATTTCCGTTTTATCTTCCATTTCGGACAATGCGGCGATGATTGCGTAAAATTGTTGTTCGCTGCCGTCAAAAGAATTTAAGTCGAGATTTAATTTTTGTAACGCGGTTGACGCGGCGGACGTTGCGCCTGACGAAATATCTGCGACGCCCGACCGCACTTTTACCATTGCTTTATATAAATTATCCGCGTCGACGTCGGTTTGAAGTGCGACGTAATTAAACTTTTGAATCGCCGCCGCCGTGACGTCGTATTGCGTCGCGAGTGTTGCGACTTCGTCGGCGGTCGAAACGGCTTTTAAGCCGAGCGCGCCGAGTCCTGCGATAGCGCCGACAGCCGCGCCCGATACGACTTTAAGCGATGACCCGACCTGTTGCAGGTTATCACCGACTTTTGTTATCTGTTTGGATAAATTGTCGAGTTTCGCGTTGTTTAAGTCGTTAAGCGTCTTTTTTAGTTGTGCGGCCTGCGATTCCGCGACGGCGAGTTCTTTTTCAAGTTCTCTATATTCCGTCGTATCGACGGCGCCGCTTTTTTCGAGTTCAGCAAGTCGCGCGCGCGTAAGGTCGGCGCGTTCGGCGGTCTTATCGAGAGCCTCCTGCGCGACCTGCTGTGCGCGTTTCAAATCTTTTTCGTTAAAATCGAATTTCAGCGACTTGTGAAGGGCGGATAATTCCGTTTGCGCGGTTTTCGATTCGCTTTTCAATTCCTTGATCGCGCTATTAAATTTTGACGGATCGGCGGCGATTTCGATTGTTAATCCGCGAACGGTGTCTGCCATTTATAAGCCCCCTTTTAAGAATTTAACGGCGTCGGTTTGCGATATGTCGACGATGTTTTTTGCCTGTTTTGCATTTTGCATTTTCTTTAATTGCCGTAATTGCTGTTTTATATTTGCAATATCAATCGACATAATAAGCACCTGCAAATCATTGAAATGCAGACGTCTGATAACGCAATCCTGCACCCCGTGTTCGACGCATTTTTGAAATATCGTCAAAACTCGCGGCACGGACAGGGGCGGGTCGGGGTTGCCCTGCGACTTATTAAGCCTTTTTATAAGGCTTGTTAAGGTCTGTCCGTGCTGTGCGAGTTTTTTTCCGTCGTCACGCTACCGTGAAGGGCGACGTCAAAGACGGTTGAAATTTTGTCCGTCAAGCGGTTAAAATAGTCGCTTTCGGCGACGTTAAACATCTGACAAAACGCTTTGAAGTCGGGGAGGGCGTTGCTTTCGATAAAACAGAATAACGCTTTAAGCGACGACAAAATATTCGCTTTTCCGATTTTCCCGTCCGTTCCGATTATCCGCTCGACATACGCAAAAAGCGTTTCGCGGGCGGCTTGTTGCGGGAAGTTCTCTTCCCACCGTTGCTCGGCAAAAACTGACGTGTCGATGTTTACTTCGATTTCGCTTTCGGTCTTTTTTGCTGTTTTGGTCGTTTCGTCGTAGTCTATTTTGAGAATAGGTAAGGTCGTTTTCATCGTTGTTTTCTTCCTTGATCGTTAAGTAGACGTTTTCGGCGTCGGGACGGAATTTCCGAAATTGTCGTATCCCGTATCACCGGGATAAAGCGTCATCGAATACGCGATTATCGCGTTTCCGTTTGCGTCGACCGCGTCCGCAGTTCCTGCGGCGTTCTTGACGTGCGTCCCTTTGATAGTGAGCGGAATATCGAACGACGTTTCGTTGATGTCGTCGGTATTTTGGTCGAAGTTTTCGGACGGGGCTTTTGACGTAACGCCGAAAAGCCAAGTTTTCGCAACAGGGAGCGACCCGTTATCGGCGGCGCCGCACGTTTCAAAATAGATTGCGTGTTCGGCGACAAGTCTTTGCTTGATGTCGGCGTATCCCGCCCCGAGGGCGAGTTTGCGGCCCATTGCGACCTCGTATGCGTCGGGGACGTTATTTACCGTGAGCGTTCCCGTTTTTCCGCGGTCGTTCGGTATGGTGACGATGACGTATCCGTCGCCGTATATTTTCTTTTCGTCCGCGTCACGCTCGAGCGCGATTTTCTTCGACGTTCCGAAAGATACGGGCGATCCGTATGTTCCGCTGCTTTGCGTCGCATATTTTGCGTTTTGGACATTAAAGCGGACGAGAGTTACAGGTGTAGGCATTTTATAATCCTCCGTTTATTATTTTGTAAATTCTGATTTTATAGCGTTAAAAATTTCGGTTTGAGCCGAATCAAACGCGCCCGTGAAAAATCCTTTATGCGGCGAATTTGCGCCGTATTCAAGCACGTTTACAAGCGGGACACCCGACCGCGCCTCGCCCTTTTTTCCGCCTTTTCCTTTGCGGTGAACGACGCCCTTCGCGGTCTTTGTGTTGCCGACGTAACGGTGATTCGGGATTTTGTCTTTGATTTTCCACGATCGCGCCATTTCGCCCGTATCGACGGGGGTTTGCGGGGTTAGTATTTCGACGAATTTTTCCGCGCCTTTCTGAACGGCTTTTTGCCTAACTTCGTAGGACTGATGTAAAAAATCGTTGAAAATCGCGTTTAATTCGTCGGAAAATTCGCCGAGGCTTATTCCTTTATTATCTGCCATAGCCGCCGCCCGCCGTTTATTGTTTTATAATCACGCCGTAAACCTTGACATTTGTCACGGCGATTTCGTAACTTCCGCTCATCGCGAACGGAAAGACGCATATTTGCGACGCGTCCCGCTCTATTTCGTAACTTTGATCGTTGAGTGAAAGCGTCGCCGTCGCGTTGTATCCGACCGCGTAAACGTGGATTTCGCCGTGTCCAATCAATCCCGTTATTTTTATCGAGTTGTCGCTTGTCGCAAACGCATAATTAAGCGTCACGCCGTCGATTTCAAAATCCGACTCGCTCGCGTTGCGAATCCACCCGGTGAAATCAATTTTTACACCGTCGGGAAAGGTTTTTGACATTTTGGATCGGTCGCTTTCAAGTGCGTGAGCAAATTTATATCGGTCGAAATAATATTCGGTCATCGGCGCAAACGCCAATAATTCAACATTTATTCCGACATAACCGCTCCCGTCGTCGTCAATATCGCGTTTCCCGTTTGCGAGCCGATAACGGTCGTCCGATAAAAACTTCGATATAACAGCGTCGACGCGGTCGTTTGCCTGTTGCGATGATAGCGTCGTTTTTGCGTGTCTGAAATAATAACTTATATTGACATAAGTCCGATTGAAAATCGGTTTACCGTTTCCAAAAATAGAACGGCTCGGCGAAAAACGATAAACGACGTAGGCGTCGTCGGGTATTTCCGCCGACGCTCCGCCGATTGTGTTTACTTCGACGCGCCGTAAATGAAACGACAATATATTGTCGGACAATAACACGGCGTCGAGTTTTGTTTGAACGTCAGAAAGTAAGTTCATTATTTGACCTCGCGTTTTTGCACCGCAAATTCGAGCATTTGATTTTCCGATAAATAGTTGTCTGCCGACGACGCGAGCGTGAAGGCGTGTTCGTCGTCAACGATTCCGCGATAATAGATGATTACGGGCTTTTTTGATATGAGCGCGTTATAAACGGCGTCGACGTATTTCATACGCACCCGCGCAGGGCGGATAATTCCGTCGGATTGCTGTTGTATAGCCGCCGCCCCATACGAGCCGAGCCATTCACAATAAAAACAATCCGTCGTCAAATCTTCCCCGTCGTCGTCTGTCCCGACCTTGACCGTTAAAAGGTCATAAACCGTTGAAACGCCGACGCCTGCGACGTAATCGGTGTTTTGAACGCCGAATTTAATCAACGTCCGCGCTTTGTTTACGTTTTGCGACATTTACGATTCCTCCCCGTCGGTTGACGCGGGCGGGGTCGCCGGCGGCGCTTCGTCTGTTGATTCTGTCGGCGCCGCAGGCGGGGTCTGCCTTCTTAATTGCGATATAAGAGCGACGATCATTCCGTCTTTTCTGATGATAAGATTATCGTCGCCTTTATCGCGTAAGTTTGCCCATATCTTTTTTACGGCGAGAGCGCGCTTTGACGAAAGATTTTCGGCGGGGACGCCGCTTTCGGTCATAAATTCGACCGCCTCGTCGACGTAATCCTGTATTTCTGCGGTTTTATAAGCGTCGGCGTCGAAATATCCGAGCCCGTATAATATTTTTTGAATTTCGGTCATAATAGGACTCCTTTTATCGGGTGAAAATTGACGCCGACGGTAAAGATCAAGCCGAGGCTTTGATTACGGGCGTAAAGCCGTTGAACATCGAGGGCGCGCCTCCGCAGAATTGCGACGCCTTAAAGCAGATTTGACCCTGCTTAAATTTGTAATCCTTCGATACGGCGACGTCGACGTCGGAAAATTCGGTCAATTCGTAACCGCTTAATTTGCCGTAGAACAAATAAGCCGTTCCGTTTGATACCGTGCCGTAGGCAGGCATACTCGACGTTAAAACAACGCCGATTCCGTTAATGGTCGCCGTGTTGCCGCGAAGGACGATGTCGTAGACGTGCCTGCCGTTAGTGTCTTTGACTTTCGCAAACTCGAGCAGGGTGAGTTTGTTCATTATCAAAACGGCGTCATCTTCGACGTTTTCATCGCCGCCGTAGTTATAGATGATCGTGTCGAGCGTGTCCTCGTCTATCGTTGCGATAGTAAGGGTCTGCGCCGCCTCGATAGTCGTCACGGGCGCGTTTGCAAGCCCCACGAATTGAGATGATCCCGTCCCCGCGATTATCTGCTGTATCTTTTTGATACGGAGCGCGGATTTGACGGCGTCGTCGACGACAGCGAGATAATCTGCGGCGGGCAATTTTGCGACTTCTTCCGTGACTTCCGCGTAAGCGGTGATTTTGACTTTGTTTATTGCTGCGTATCCGAAAGTCGGCTCGGCGGTCGTGTAGTCGCCGCCTTCTGCGGTTATCCCGCCTGCCGAATACGCCTTGACGAACGGCTTTTCATACGATTCGCCGCCGTTTATCTTCGTAACGTGGACGAGTTTATCGAGTGTCCCGACCTGTTCAAACGGGGGATTGATCTGCTCGCTTACGACCGTCCCGAGCGGAGTCGAAGAGGTTGAAACAGCGCGGCTTTCAAACTTAACCGTTTTTCCCGCCTTTAAGTCCGCCGCCCTCTTTTCGAGTTCGTCGGTTTCGGCTTTGCGCTTTTCTTCCTCGGCGGCTTTACCGGTGTTTGCGAGTTCGCCGTTCGCGGGTCTTGCTGCCTGTTTGCGGATTTCGGTTTCTTCCTGTTCGTCCGCGGCGCGGTTTTCGCTTTCGGTGAGTTTTGCCTGCTCGATCTGATAATTGAGCCTGTCGATTTTGCCGCGAATTTCGTTGAATTTTTCTTCGGTGATGTCGTCGGCGTTGAGTTCGTTCAAAAGCGCGTTGCGCTTTTCAAGAAGTTTCTTTAACATAGGTATTTCTGCTCCTCTATAAATTTATATTTTTTGATTTTAAGCCGTAAAGCCGCTTGTCGCTCTTCTGCTCGCTTTTGTTCATTATCCAACGCAGCGGTCGCGCGGGCGTTATCCAACGCCGATTTATCGTTATCCAACGGCGCCGCCGAGCGGGCGGAAATATATGTCTGCGGATACGCTCCGTCGTTTACGGCGGATATTTCCGTAACCTTCGATATTTTGGTAATACGGCGAGTCGGCATAGGCTTGTCGAGATCGCTCCACTCTTCCCCGCCGACGATTATTCCGAAACAAAACGACATATCGGTTATATCTTCGCGCATAACTGCCGAGCATAATTCCGACGCGGTCGGATTGTTCTTTATATCAAGATTTGCGACGATATGCAGACCGCGCTCGTCGATTTCGACGTCCATTGTCGACCGCTGTCCGCGACGATGACGAGCAACGGGGATCATTCCGTCATTGTGATTGATTAAAAATTTAATATCGCTTAAATCGGCGTCGTCCAACGCGCGGGGGTCGATACTTTCATAAAAATAGTCGCCGATACTTGTCGTTTCGTTAAATACTATCGGATAACCTTCAATAACACCCTCGGGGGCTTTTACATTTGCGCGGGATTGCGTTGCGGCGCGATGAAAATTCGGATTATCTTTTAATGCGGACATTTTTGTCACTCCTTTTTTTGCTTTAAGTCCAAAGTCGACATCTGATATTCGTTTGCGATTGCGACGTCGATATAATTCAACGATACGCGCGTCGGCTCGCCGTCGGGTTCGTATCCTAACAATTCGCGACGCTCGGGACGCGATAACAGGGCGTCATCTTTTGTCATTTCGCATATTTTTTCGCGACGATCAAACGAAAGGGATTGCACGAGGCGGTCATAATATTTGATTTTGCACCCGTAAATTATTTCGCGAGGCGTGAAAAGCGTTACCGTGAACGCCTCGGCGATAACGGTCAAAAGATGTTCGATCGCCGTTTCGTAAAACGCCGTAAATTCTTCGTCCGTGTATTTTCCGAGATAGATCGGGACGGATACGCCGAAAGGCGACAGGATTTCGTCGCGGATAAGTGAAAAGATGTTTTGCGGAATATCTGTCGCGGATATATTGACGGGCGAAAAATCCGCCTCGTAATCGGTTGCGACGATACCTAAATCCGATTTGAAAAGATGATCCTCAAATTCTTTGCGAGTAAGTTCTTTTTTCTTTATGTCGGCGACCGTTTTCATCGAAAGGACACCTTTCAAGGATAACGACGCTTGAATACTTTTCGGGATAGATTCTTTGACGACGTGCAATGTTTGAAGGTTTGCGAGCATTTCGCGGTAATCGGGCAGTCCGCTCGCCCCGCCGCCGAGAACAGGGTTTGCGCCATAATCAAAACGGATATGAATCAAATCGGAATAGGGAAGGTCGAACACGTCGCCCGTTGTTGCGCTTGTTATTTCGGCGCGCACTTCTTCGTTGACAACGTATATTCTGATTTCCGCATTGTCGATCGGGTAAAAACCGCGCGTCGCGCGCCATACCTGCCCCGACCCGTCGTTAAGCGGGATTTCATCGTAAGCCCAATAAACAACGCAATTTTTATTTACAATCGTCAAATATGCGATCTTGTATAAAAAATCGTGCAATCCGCAATAAGGGTTTACGCGACCCGCGAAAACTTCGTTTATCGTATCTTTGCGGGTTTTAACCGATTTCGGATTGTCTTTTTCGATGACCGATTTCAACGAACATTTCGCGACTTCCGAGCATACACGATGAATCGCCGTTCGGACGATGTCCGACGCGTGTATATCGTTTCCGAAAGACGAAAAAAGAACGGAATCGGCGTTGATTATTCTGTTATAATACGACGTTCTTTTATTGCCGAAAAGCGACATTAACGCCTCTTTTAATGCACCCACGCGCGAAAAACTCCTTAAAAAGCACAAAAAAACGGGTCAATCCGATAAAAAGACATAGTATAGTCTTTGTAAGGATTGACCCACTTGTTTTTTGATTGCAATATCAAAAAATAGGATACTGAAAACACAAGCCGACAATGCGGCGCGATATTTAATTTTTCTATATTTTAACTTCGATTTTGACGGAAGTCAAGCCCTTACGAAAAAATTTATTGATTTTTTTTTGCGGCAATAGTAAACGTATATTCGATTTTGCATTTCGGACAAAAGAACGTCGCGTTTATAACGCCCGTTCGGACGTCATATTTTCCGATTAAACATTTGTGAATCGGACATCTGATTTCGTTTTGAAATTTTGATATACGCGGATTGTCCTTAACTTGCATTGACGCCACCTATAAGCGAAGTATATTCCGTCTTGAATTGCCGATGAACGGCGTTTGCGATAATCTTTGTAACCGTCCCGTCGATTTTGTTTCCGATATATCCCTGCACTTTCTCGGGCATAACGAATCCGTTTTTATCGTGACGGACAGCCGTATTTTTAAGACACCATTTGCAAATTTCGTTCCCGCCGTAATTGACGTTTCGGGATCGCAAATCGAGTTCGAGTGTTCGTGTCGGGACGTTTAATGTGCTGAAATTCATTCGCACGTTTACGCATAACGGCGTCCCGTAAACGGTCTTTCCGAAATGAAATTCCGCTTTTTTGACGAAGTTTTTTGCGTGCCATTCATCATATCCGATCTTGTAAGGCTGTATCCCGAATTTATCATAAACCTCGCGCATAAAGTCTGCGACGATTTCGTCGTCGATGACATTTCCCTCAACAATCCGACAATACCCGCTCGCGGCCCATTCGCGATAATTTTTCTTTTCGACGTTCGTCGGGCTGTCGGTTGCCTGCGGGTCGTTCGCTTTTGCCGACGTCACAAAATACATCGTATAATAATATTTTTTCGGGCTGTTCGGTCGCATAAAAAGATAAGTGACCGCGCATAAATCGTTCGTTTCGGCAAGGTCGACGCCGACGATTGACCAATAATTCCGAAAGTCAGATAATGAAAACGTGTCCTTGACTTCGATTAAATCTGTGTCGAGCCACGCGCCCGGGGTAAGTGCTTTATAATTAAATTCTTTTGCGAGGGTGAACGCGCGCTGCGCGCCGTCGGTGCGCGCCTCTTCGACAAGATCGCGTAAATTCGATATTTTTTTGACAACGCCGAGCAACGGGTTTGATTTTGTCCACGATGACGGGTTGTTCCATATTTCGCGCTCGCTGTCCTGCGTATAAAGCCATATAAGCCAACGCGGACGGACTATTTCACCCCGTAAAACTTTTCGAGCGACGGCGAGCCTTTTGTCGAGATAGCCGTCAAAGACGACGCCCTCCGACGTCATTTCGAAATACAACGGCTCGTCCTGCGTTGTGAGCGATGAACGCAGCGGGGCGACCGTCGAATCGTCTTTCATTTCGTGGACTTCGTCGACCGCGACCGTTTTTAAGTTTCGACCTTCCTTTGCGCCCATTTTTGCGGACATCTTTTTGATCGTGCCTTTGTTTTGGATTGAAAATTTCCCCGTTTTGCGCTTTTGTCGGGGGTTGCCGAAAAATATTCCCTTGATGTTTTTTCGTGTAACGTTACACATCGAGCGCGATTCTTCCCGAAAGTTGTTTATGCAATCGAACACGAGTCCCGCCTGTTCGTAGTCGTTTGAGGCGCACATAACTTTTTGACCCATTTCACCACAAAACCAATCGGCGAGAATAAGCGCGGATATTAGCGGCGTTTTTCCGTTTTTTCGAGCGACAAGGAATAAAACCTCGTGAAAACGACGGACACATCTGCCGCCGCCCGGCAGGTCGTTATCAAAAAAGAAAAAACCGAATATCGCCTCGGCGAACGCTTTTTGATTAAGGGTCAATAAAAACGGCTTTCCCGCGAACGGCGACTCAAAGTGTTTTATCTCTTTTTCGATAAACGAAATCCGTTTGTGCGCGGGGCGGACATCGAACGGATAAAGACGGGCGGGGTCGATGATGTCCTGTATAAGCATTTCGAGAGCCGTTTTAAGTTCGCGGCCGATAATAATTTCGCCTGCCCGACACCGTTTATAATACTCGATTAAAAAACTATGACCGCCGCCCGCCTCTTCGTTTAACGTCTGCCACCCGTCGATCGGCGTAATATCGGGATTTATCAAAGTCCATTCATTCATCGTTCGTCGTCTTTGTAGTCGTCCAACGCGTCGCCGTCATCGTCGGGGATCGCTCCGAGAAGTTCTCTGTTTAGTTTGATTATCGCGGACGTATATTGCGCCATATACTTAACAAGCACTCGACCCGCCGCCGTTTCTTTTTGTTGCGAAAGGTCGGAGCGGGATACGATTATAAGCGGCAAATCTTTGATTGACTCGAGTCGCGCGAATAATTCCGCGACCTTTCGGATCAAGTTGTCGTATGCGTCGAGTTTTACCTGTTCAACGCCTGCGGTTTCGTATATTTGACACAATCTGTCATATTCCTTTTGTGCGGTTTCTGTCTTGTCTATCATAAGCCCTCAAAAAAATTTCAAAACTTTTCGGAAAAAAAGTCAAAAGTGCGGTGTGCGTTGCTCGAAGGGGG
>Ga0310786_10010903_pt1 | contig 11384 bp, 14 predicted proteins | sample AusTroGonzalo_MG_FD_203881 | JGI IMG/M metagenome (GOLD analysis project Ga0310786, IMG submission 203881) | Bovine rumen microbial communities from tropical cattle in Woodstock, Queensland, Australia - Gonzalo_03 (v2) (version 2) | ecosystem: Host-associated > Mammals > Digestive system >... | reverse complement strand
CCGGAAATTTTCCGGTCCGATCAACGAAGTAGCGAACATCATCAACGAACTCTTCTCCGCACTGGCGGCGGCGGAACGGGTATTCGGCCTGCTGGATCAGCCGGAAGAGCTGAAGGACGCAGAGGGTGCCCGGACGCTGACGGACGTGGAAGGCAACGTGGCGCTGAATAAGGTGTCCTTTGGTTATGACCCGGACCGGACCATTATCCACGATCTTTCCATGCGGGCGGATGCAGGAAAGCTGACGGCTATCGTAGGCCCTACCGGCGCCGGCAAAACAACGATCATCAACCTGCTGATGCGTTTTTACGACGTGGACAGCGGCAGCGTGACCGTGGACGGACAGGACGTAAGGGAGCTGACCCGGAGAAGCCTGCGATCCGCTTATGCCATGGTGCTGCAGGACACCTGGGTGTTCCGGGGCACGATCTTTGACAATATAGCCTACGGCAAGGAAAACGCCACGATGGATGAGGTGGTGGCCGCGGCGAAGGCCGCCCATATCCATCCGTTTATCATGCGGCTGCCGGAAGGATACCAGACAGTGATCAGCGAGGACGGCGGCAACATTTCGAAGGGACAGAAGCAGCTGCTGACGATCGCCCGGGCAATGTTGTATACCTCCAATATGCTGATCCTGGATGAGGCAACCTCCAACGTGGATACTTCCACAGAACGGGAGATCCAGCGGGCTATGCGAAAGCTGATGACAGGGCGGACGTGCTTTGTAATCGCCCACCGGCTATCCACAATCCGGAACGCTGACAATATCCTGGTAGTAAACCAGGGAGACGTTGTGGAGCAAGGGACGCACGACGAACTGATGCAGGCGCGGGGGTTCTACTACCGTCTGTACCGTGCGCAGTTTGAATAAAAAATGCTTGACATGTGTCTTTTGGTAAGTTATAGTGATCACAATTAAAAAAGAAAGGAGGTTCTTCGCATGGTTAACTTCATGAATGTAAAACGGTTTACAGCCACCGTTAAAACTGTAAAACACATCCGTAATGGCAATACATCCGACCATACGAAGAACCAACCGGAATAACTTCCGGCGCCTGTTTTCATATGATCGGCCGCTTGTCCATAACGGATAAGCGGTTTTTTGCTGCGTAAAAAAGTATACAGGGGGGTGGTCGGGATGATCTATATAACGTACGGAGATATCCCGGAAGACAACCAGGAAACAAGCAATGAAACTGCATGTACCGGTACCTTTGGAGAGGTGGGCTTCAGGTGCTGTGAACAGGACAGAACAAACGAAGAAAGGAGATAAAAGACAATGGTTTTTGACAGGAATACAGTTTTTGCACTGACAGAAAAAAGCAAAAAAGGACAGGAACCGGAGCAGATGAGCCGGTATACTGCCAACGTTACAGAAAAAGCAGAAGAGACGCGCGGGAGGGGGTATCTGAATACCCGAAGGAAGCCGCGCCGCAAAAGGAAGGAATATTTATGGAAAAGAATATACAGATACATGAAATGCTGCCCGGGAATCTGTACGCCGGCAATCTCTGGCAGAAGGAAATGGTGGAAAACACAATACTCCGGCGTGATGAGCCTTACTATATGACCGTTTCCGGTGAGACTTTCTACACCGGAAATGAGGGAGAACCCGTGGAAAAGAAGATCCGCAGGGGCTTTTTCAGCCGGATTTTCCGGCGGGAAACCAAACAAAAGGAGAGGATAAGCGTTTGGAAGAAAAGTATCGCGTAATCCTGGTCCACAGGGACCGATACCTGGTCAGGAACGGGGCAAAAGAGCTTTACTGCGTGCTGACCGGGAGCCTGCGATACCGTGATGAATATCCGGTTGCGGGCGATTATGTGGAAATTACGGAGAATCCGTTCGGCGACAGCCTGATCCGGGCGATCCTGCCCCGGCGGACGGTGTTTTACCGTCCGGACCGGGGCGGGCACGCTGACGGATTCGCAAAAACCATTCAGGTGCAGCCGCTGATCGCCAATATGGATTATGTGTTTATTATCACATCCCTGAACCAGGATTTCAGCCTGAACCGGATCGCACGATATGCTTCCATGACAACGGCCGGAGGCGCTGTGCCGGTGGCCGTGCTGACCAAGGCAGACCAGTGTGCGGACGTTGAAGAAAAGGAACGGGAAACCGCCGCGCTGAGCGGGCAGATGGAGGCTGTAGCGGTAAGTTCCTATACAGGCTTTGGACTGGAACGGCTGCAGAAGTATTTTATCCCGGGAACGACGATTGCCCTGCTGGGTTCTTCCGGCGCGGGGAAATCCACCCTGATCAATACGCTGGCCGGGGAGGAGGTTATGCGCACCGGGGAGATCCGGGAGGCTGACTCCAAGGGAAGGCATACGACCACACACCGGGAAATCATCGAAATCAACGGAGTGAGCTTTATAGACACCCCCGGACTGCGGGAACTGGGGATGGTTGCGGCAGAGGAAGGCATCAGCGGTACATTCACTGATATTGCCGAACTGATCAGCCAGTGTGCTTTCTCAGACTGTACCCACCGCAGCGAACCAGGATGCGCTGTTCGTAATGCGTTGGCGGACGGCACGCTTTCTCCCGAACGCTGGGAACTGTACAATCGCCTTGAACGGGAAAACAGCTGGAGCAAGATCAAAAAGAATGAAAAGATGATGAATATTGCCATGGATAAGCGAAAACAACGGAAACACAGAGAATGGAAGGAGAGATGATTATTGAAGAGCATTGAAGAACAAGCGGTCATTTTATACGCACTGGAGAACTGTGAAATCAAACCATTCCCCGGACATCCGGGCGGACGGAACCGTATCCTGATCTGCTGCCGGAACGGGGAAAAGAAATATATACTCCGCATATCGGAACTGGGCGACCGGACCGGAGAGGATTACCTGGCAGAAACGGAATTCGTCCACTACCTGGCCCGGAACGGGGCACCAGTGGCGGATGTGATACCATCTGTTCACGGCAGGATGGTTGAATGCGTTGAGAAGGATGGACAGAAGATCTATCTCAGCCTGTTTGCCTACGCAAAAGGAATGCTGCTGTGTGACAATGGCTACCGTTACCGGGAGGGAGCACCTCTTGAAGAATACTTCTATAACACCGGCAAGGCGCTCGGTGTGATCCACAGGTTGTCCAGGGAGTTCAAACCGGTGCACCGGCGCCCGGAATTCTTTGATAAATACAACCGGGATTATATTGACCGCCTGATTCCGGATTCCTATGCGGAACTGAAGGATGCCATTAACAGACGGCTGGATGAATACGGGAAACTGCCCATGGACGCGGGGAACTACGGGCTGATTCATTTCGATTTCTGCGACGGGAATTACCATGTGGACATGAATACCGGCGATATTACTGTGTTCGATTTTGACAACTGTATTTACTGCTGGTATATGTTCGACCTGGCCCACGTCTGGACTCACGGCATTGGCTGGTTCCGGCATGAGCCGGATCCGAAAAAACGCATGGCATATATGAAATGGTACTTTGATACAGTGCTGGAGGGATACAGAAGCGAAACGGACGTATCCGAGGAGATGCTGGAGAAGCTCCCCCTGTTCATTGACATGACACTGATCGAATCCATCGTTGACGAGTTTGAATGCTGTGCGCGGGAAGAGGAAGAACCGGAGGAAGAAGACATCGGGGAAGCGGCGGAATGCCTGATCCATGATATTCCCTATGCCGGTTTTGGGGCGGAATAACGCACGAAGGTGGAAGCAAAGCAAATGAGCACCGCATTGCGGTGCTCATTGACATCCTGTTGCGATTAATCCTGCAGGGCGAGCTCGGCTGCCCTGACCGCATGGATTTCAGTTGTGTCAAAAATCTTCAGGGCAGAGTATTCCTGCTGAACAAGCAGGCCGATTTCCGTGCATCCGAGAATGACGGCTTCCGCACCTTTCTCCTTCAGACCGGCAATGATACGGCTGAATTCGGCCCGGGATTCCTCCCTGATCTTGCCCAGGCACAGTTCTTTATAGATTACGTTGTTGACGATTTCCACGTCTTTTTCGTCAGGAATCAGCACATCGAACCCCCGGGCGATCAGCCTGGATTTGTAGAAATCCTGGGTCATTGTATATTTTGTTCCGAGCAGGGCGACCTTCCTGACGTGGGCTTCTTCCAGCCTGTCGGCTGTCGCATCCGCAATATGGATAACGGGAACGGAAATCCCGGCCTGAATCTGATCAGCTACCTTGTGCATGGTATTGGTGCAGATGACGATAAAGTCCGCTCCGGCGGCTTCCAGCTTTTTCGCCGCATCTCCCAGAATGTCCGCGCTTTTGTCCCATTGACCGGTGGCCTGGCATTCCTCAATCTCAGCGAAGTCAACGCTGTAAAGAATGATCCTGGCAGAGTGCAGACCACCGAGCATTTCCTTAACCTTTTCGTTGATGATCCTGTAGTAGGGAATGGTGCTTTCCCAGCTCATTCCGCCGATTAATCCGATTGTTTTCATTTACTTTTCCTCTTGTCTGTTTGTCAGGGCGAACTCGATTTCATCGAGTCCCTCTGTGATATTGTTTCTGTTTCCTGTTTCCCTGAAACCCATCCGGCAGTACAACCTTTTCGCATTCACATTGTTTTCAAGGATCCATAACGTGGGCGTATCCGGACAGAGACTGACGGCATATTTCAGGAGAATGGTTCCATAGCCTTTGTTCTGCCGGCCCGGAAGAATATACAGGTCCTCAATCAGACTGCCGGTCAGGCTGACAATTCCGACAGGCTCATCTTCCAGCAGCATGTATATTTTGCTTCCCTGCCTGATTTTTTCTGACAGGTACTCCAGCTGATGTTCCGGAGTATGCAGGGCAATAAAGTCCGCAGAACAGAAGGAGCGGTGTGAATCCTGCCAGGAGACAGAATGGATTTCAGCAGCCTGATAAAGGTTTGACTGATCTACAGGAACAATCATACGATATCCTCCCCGGAAACGGTTTTTGCTGTCCAGTCCTCATAGGCTTTTTCCCAGGTGTCCATGGTGTACGGCCTGCGGGAATCACCGATTTTCCGGGCATACTGTTCCGCATGCTGCAGGAAGAAGGCCATGTGTTCCCGGGCGGTGAGAAGCTCCCTGAGGATCACACGGCTCCAGATATTTGCCTCAGAGAACTGGGCGGTGGTTCTCAGCAGTTCCGCATACTGCTGCTTGTCAAAGGGAACCCTGATCTCTTCAACTTTCATGGTTCCGTTTTCTGCAATGTCTATCATGGTGTAAGGAACTGTGTCCCTGATTCCGTCCAGGGGCAGACCGCAGGATCCGGGGTTGACAAGCCAGGTGTTCCGGCCATGGGCTTTGTAACTCCACTGCACATGGGTGTGACCGAAAAGATAAATACCTTCTTCCAGTCCGGACAGGTGGTTCTGAAAGTCTGTATCCTGATCCCAGAGACCATGGATATCATGTAAAAGTAATTCCGGTGTGATTTGAACCTGCGCATATTTTTTCGCGAGAACGGCAGATCCGCACTGTTCCATTTCACAGTCTCCGATCCAGCCGGCGGAAGCGTGCGCAACGTGGATGTGCACACCGCTGTGCGTGATATCCAGGGTATGCGGCAGCTCCATCAGATACCTGAGATTATCAGGACTGATGTTCCTGAAACACCAGTAGGAGATCTGCATCTGGCCGTCTGTCCAGCCGCGCTGGTCTTTGCCGATGAGATTCTCCAGATAGCGTTCTTCATTCCCTCGAATGATGTGCTTGTTTTCAATCCGCCGGATCACAGAGATGCACTCATCCGGCCAGGGACCGCTCAGGCAGTAGTCTCCGGCAAAAATGTACTCGGAGGCTCCCTGCTTTTCCGCGTCTGCAAGCACTGCGTTAAGGGCGGGCAGATTGCCGTGGATATCTGAAATGACAGCGATCTTCATGTTTCCTGTTCTCCCGGGGCGGCCTGACGGATCGGCTTTCCGATTTTCATTTCCCGGCGCCAGTCAGGCGCTTCACCGTCATCAGCCCAGTATTCGTCCATCTCCGTGATTTTTTCGTTTTCAATCCGGAGAAAGCTGACAACGTGAAAGGACATACTCCTGTCAACCGGATAAACCCGGCCTGCCAGGATGACGGTGTTTCCGGTTTCTTCAACGCGTTCAATCTCTCCGTTCCAGTCATTGGGATAGTCACAGTTGATCCGGACGTATTCTTCCACTGTAAACTGCTCATTGGAACAATGCCAGCGAATGACAGCATCCTCCCGAAACCAGGAAGGCAGGTGCTCCCTGTTCTGGGACAGGACGTCCTGCCAGAATGCTTTGTAATCCATACTTTTCTCCCTGCTTATACCTGTTTTGTATCGATCCAGACCAGCACACGCTCATCTGTCCGCTCTGTGATGACGCCGCCGTTGGCCAGCGCAACAGCCTGGGAAGCCTTGTTGTCCAGGCGAATGGTAACCAGCACTTTGTCGATTCCCCGGTGATGCGCTTCGCCGATGAGCAGCCGCAGAAGTTCTTTTCCGTAACCTTTGCCGCGGTACTGCGGGGCAATGCCGTAGCCGATATGACCGCCGGCCTTCCGCAGGGCATCGGTCAGGCAATGCCGCAGTTTGCCAAAGCCGACCGGTACTCCGTCCGCATACAGCCAGTAGGTTGTGGAGGGAACCTTCCAGCCGTCGACGATGCCGTCCATTTCAGACTCCTGCTGTTTTTTGATCAGCCAGTCCTTATACTCTTCATAGGTCAGGCCGTTGACTTTGTTCTGCAGCCCGTTCTCATCCAGGGGAATATCCTGCAGCATCTGGTATACATCCATTCCGTCATTGACGGACAGTTTCCTGAGTTCCGGCATAATCGCTACGCTCCTTTTTCATACTGGCCGGTAGCTGTCCTTCTCCACGGCATCGTACAGGTCACGCTGCATTCTGCCTTCGAAGTAAGCTTTCAGCTCCAGGTTCCGGTCCCATTTTCCCTGATCATACATTCCATAACGCCGTTTGACATCAGACATCCGATCCACAATATCCATGACGCCTTCCGCTCCGGAAATGGCATCGCACAGTTGGATCAGGCGGTCATAATCATCTGGGATGATTTCTGCAAGCTTTGAGCGGATCAGGGCAGTTTCTTCCTCCGAGGTGTCTATTTTTCCGATGTAGCCTTCAAATTTCATTTCATTGAAGGAGTGGGTCAGGCAAATCCTGGCGGCATCCGGGTAATCCAGGCTCATCATATAGGTGTAACCGTCAGAAACATGGCCCAGGTGCCGGATGCCGAACTTCCGGCCAATATCGTGAAGCAGCCCCAGTATGTACGCTTTATCCGGACAAAGGCCGGCATAAAGGGCAATCTTTTCCGCACAGTGGGCCGCAGTGCGGCTGTGATTGCCCCAGGGCCCGGGATTGCACTGTTCCGCTTCCGCCAGGAGCTTTTCCGCTTCCGCGCGATCAGGATACCTGCCCTTGCCGGGATTGGCGATCCGGACATAATAGTGTACTTCGTCTTCAGCCACAACGCGTCCGCCATTTTTAAGCATAATCCGCAGGGAAGCGGGATTATTCCGGAGGACCCGCAGGTAAATTTCCTCTTCCGGAACGATACTGCGCGCTTCCTCCAGCGTCAGGCGAAGGCCTTCCGTGCCGTATCCTTTTCCACGGAAAGGCTTCGCAATGAACTGGCCGATATGACCGGCGCCGGTCCGCAGGGATTCGCACAGGTAATGACGGATCCGGAACTGGCCGACGATGGTATCGTCATCCCAGAGAAAGAAGAAGGTTTCCGGCACATAGCCTTCCGGCAGGCCTTTGCCTTCGGAAAAGGCGATCATCTCCGGCAGAGCCTTTTCTTCAAAATCCTGCCGGGATACGTTGTACCAGGCGTTAGTCAGTCCGTTCTCATCCTCGGGCATATCCTTCACGAACAGCCATTCCTTTTCAAGATCTTCCGTGCAGGCTTTTTTCAGGTGAATCATACGCTGCTCCTTTATTCATTCTATGGGAGAACGGGCAATGAACATGCCGTATTCCTTTGGGACCATGAGGACACCTTCTGTCATATGCGCCGCCAGGACGGAACGAACCGTCTCCCGCGGGAGGCTTCGCAGGTCTGACATGCCGGAGAGGGAATAGATGTAGTCTACCATATCCTCCACATTGGTGACGGCGAGGGAGTCTTCGTATAAATCCTGCCGGACGTCTGCGAAAAAAGAGCTCAGTTTTTCCGCTCCGTTCTGCAGGGTGAAAGCGGCATTGACGCCGGTTTCAACAGGCCGGTCACTGAAGAGGCTGCCGATATATTCCATCATCCCGTGTTCGCCGAAAGTGGCACAGAAGAAAGTGCCGTCTTTCTTCAGCACCCGGCTGACTTCCCGCAGCCCCCTGGCGAGATCCGGCACATGATAAAGCATCATGTTGGCGATAACCGCATCGAAAGAGTGATCCGGGTACGGAATATCCTGGATATCGATGACACGGTATTCAATTCCGGCTTCATCCTGCAGGGTTTCCTTTGCCTGCCCCAGCATACCTTCCGAAAAGTCCGAAAGGATCAGCCGGGAACAGCGGCTGATCAGTTCTCCCTGACCTTTCCACATATCGCCTGTTCCGCAGCCAAGCTCCAGCACGGAAGCGTTTTCTGGAAACTGATAGTGGGAAGAAATCCAGCAGCCGAACCCCTGCTTGTTGGTGGAATACTTAGTGTGTATCGAAATCCTGGTGTTCAGTTTTTCCGAGGTGCCGTACTGTTTGGCCAGGACACTTGAATTAACGAGCTGATTCAATGTATTGTTCCTCCGTGAAGTGATGGCGCCGTCAGGACAACGGTGCTATTACCGGAGAGTATACCATTAATCCGCCTGAAGGGACAGTAAAGAATTTGTAAACGGGTTCCTTTTCAAGGCGGAATTTCACCGGTATAATGAGGATGCTCCTAAAGAACGGGGCGGTTCATACAGGCGTGAAGAAATATGATTTCTTTCCGTTTGCCTGCGGATATATGAAGATTAACCTGTAAACAAGGATACAAGAGCAGAAAGGCAACCAGATGATCATCCAGGAAATCAGGGAAAAGCTGAGCAGCCTGCAGGATTTGAAATACCGGGATATGCAGGTTCGGATTATCCCGTCAGTGAAACCGGAAAGCATTATCGGTGTACGGACACCGGAACTGCGGAAGATGGCAAAAGAGCTGGCACAGTCCCGGGAGATCGGCGTTTTCCTGGAGAATCTGCCGCATAAGTTTTTTGAGGAAAACCAGCTGCACGCATTCATTGTTTCCGGAATGAAAGATTATAGGGAATGCCTTGGCGCGCTGAACCGGTTTCTGCCCTATGTGGACAACTGGGCAACCTGTGACCAGATGTCGCCCCGCGTGTTCAAAAAGCACCGGCCGGAGTTGATGAAAAGCATCCGGGAATGGATCGGTTCGGCGGAAACATACACGATCCGGTTCGGAATCGGAATGCTGATGGAACACTACCTGGACGAGGATTTTGATCCGGCCTGTCCGGAGATGGTGGCTGCCGTCAGGTCGGAGGAATACTATGTCAACATGATGATTGCCTGGTATTTCGCCACTGCGCTGGCCAAGCAGTATGAGGCAGTGCTTCCTTTTATCACGGAGCACCGGCTGGATACCTGGACGCATAACAAGGCAATCCAGAAAGCTATTGAAAGTTTCCGGATTAAACCGGAACAGAAAGAATACCTGAAATCTCTGAAAAACAGGAGTAGGTAAAAATGATCAGACTGGAAGAAATCAACGGAAAGAATGTCTGGGACATTCTGAAACTGAAAGTCGGCGAAAGCCAGAAGGAATTTGTAGCATCGAACGACGTCAGCATTATTGAAGCCTATATCGCGGTGACCCATCACGGGAAAGCCTTTCCCTTCGGGATCTATGACGGGGATACCCCTGTGGGCTTCTGTATGATTGGCTTCGGCGCTGATGACGACTGGGAGGACGCACCGGCTGTGGCTAAAGACAATTACAATCTCTGGCGGTTCATGATTGATGAACGGTATCAGGGGAAGGGCTACGGCAGGGCGGCTATGGAACTGATTCTGGACTATATCGGCAGTGAACCCTGCGGCCCGGCAGAATGCTGCTGGCTGTCCTATGAACCGGAAAATGAAAGGGCCAAAGCCCTGTATGCTTCCTTCGGCTTCCGGGAAACGGGAGAGTTTGACGGAGAGGAAGCCATTGCGGTGCTGAAACTGCAACCCGGCGACGTCAAGGATGAGATCATTGAGAAGTATGTAAACCGCTCCGCGGAAATCCTGAAGGAAAAGCTGACGGGTATATACCTGCACGGCTCTGCGGCCATGGGCTGCTATCAGCCGAAGAAGAGCGACCTGGATTTTATGGTGGTGGTCAATCAGACGCTGACAGACGCCGAGAAACGTGAATACATGGACATGGTGCTTGAGCTGGACGCGGAAGGCCCGGCCAAGGGAATTGAAATGAGCATCGTTACAAAAGACGTCTGTGATCCCTTCGTTTACCCGACGCCATTCATCCTGCATTATTCCAGGAGACATACGGAATGGTACCGGACGAATCCGGAAGATTATATCCGGAAGATGAATGGCACCGACAAGGACCTGGCTGCGCACTTTACCGTGATCCGGGGCAGGGGAATCTGCCTGTACGGCCAGCTGGTGGAGGAGGTTTTCGGCGAGGTGCCGGAAAAGGACTATCTGGATTCCATCTGGGATGACGTGTCCGGAGCCGGGGAGGAAATCGCCGATAATCCCATGTACCTGATCCTGAACCTGACGAGGGTCCTGGGGTACCTGAAGGAAAAAGAAGTCCTGTCCAAGCAGGAAGGCGGAACCTGGGGACTGAAGAACCTGCCGGGGAAATACCATCCGCTGATCCTGACTGCCCTGGACGAATATGAGAACGGGGCGGAGGTCCGGTATGATCCGGAACTTGCACGGGACTACGCAGCCTATATGCTGAGACAGATTACACGCGGACAGATGAAAGGGATACGGGAAACACCGAAAGAAGTGGAACGCGCTGTGGCCGGAGATGAAGAAACTGTCGCGTTACTGGCCTGTGAACTGTGGCCGCACCATACCCTGGAGGAAATGAAAGAGGAATTTAAGACCCATATTGCAGATGAAGAGGCGGCGGTTTTCCTGTACCGTAAGAAGGACGGGGCTGTCGGATTTGCCCATTGCCAGCTGCGGCATGATTATGTGGAGGGAACAGAGAGCAGACCCGTCGGCTACCTGGAAGGAATTTATGTAAAAGAGGCCGACCGGGGAGAAGGAATCGCCCGAAAACTGCTGACAGCCTGCGAGGACTGGGCAGGAGAAAAGGGCTGCGCGGAGTTTGCCAGCGACTGTGAAGTGACGAACACAGTAAGCCAGCATTTTCATGAGGCAGTGGGTTTTGAGGAGGCGAACAGACTTGTTGCATATGTCCGAAAAATCTGACCGGATGCCGGAATC
>Ga0310786_10010902_pt1 | contig 11384 bp, 14 predicted proteins | sample AusTroGonzalo_MG_FD_203881 | JGI IMG/M metagenome (GOLD analysis project Ga0310786, IMG submission 203881) | Bovine rumen microbial communities from tropical cattle in Woodstock, Queensland, Australia - Gonzalo_03 (v2) (version 2) | ecosystem: Host-associated > Mammals > Digestive system >... | reverse complement strand
CAAGAGAAAGGCCTCGCCTTCTTTGACACCTCATTAGCCATCCGTCGTTTGCAGGACAATGCCTCCGACAAGTTCCTCGAGGTGGTAGAACCCACAGACATCCGTGCCCTAATAAAGCAGCTCCCTCACCTTCGTGCCATCATTACCACCGGCGAGAAAGCAACCGAAACCATCTGCACCTACTTTGGCATCTCGGAAATCCCCAAGGTCAACACATCAACAGCACTCCCCCAAAGGGCGAGCGGGGAGGGGGCCGTCCTTTACCGCCTCCCTTCAAGTTCTCGCGCCTACCCCTTATCGTTCGACAAGAAAGTAGAGGCATACGGGAAATGCTTGGGGGAGTGTTTAGAGTTTAAAGTGTAAAGACCCTGAAAGAGTCAAATATATTAGGGTAGGGGCTTGCCCCTATCAATGGTGATTCCACCCCCATTGCCCCCGACGGGGGCTAATAACATAGCGTAGGGTCTTGACCCTACGTAAACGACATGTACCCACACCCCCATTGCCCCTGTAAGGGGCTAATAATGTTATGCGCCCCTTACAGGGGCATTTTTGGGGGAATGTACCCATTCAGTAGGGCTAAGGCCCTACCCTATTTTATACGCCCCTTACAGGGGCGATGGGGATGTGGGGATGGAATCCCTATAAGTAGGGGCGAGCCCCTACCCTAATATATTTGACCCTTACAGGGTCTGACATTATTTCCGCTCCGCGGTTTTTCTGATCTTTCTTATATAAAAGATGATTAAGGGGCTTTCAAACTCTCAAAAACCGTAGAACATTGAATAACGTGAATAATAGATAGATAGTACGGAGTACGATATGAATCGTATGAAATACGAGACATATGGTTGTATACGAGAAAAGAGGAGTAAAAGCTTGTTTTTAGATCCGCTTTTATCGGATAGAACCCTATCTATTATTCCTACCACTCACATAAATTTCTGCGAATTTCTGCGATTTCTGCGTGACCTTTTAAAAATAATGTTCAATGCTCAATTTTCAATTCTCAATTAGATGAGGGCCAAAACAGATACAGTTATTTCAACTATTTAGTGTGATAAGGTTGGCAAAATGGACAAATATTAAACTTTACCGTTGGATTTTGATGGATTGGCTTTGTTATTTGGAATAAATGAATTAAATTTGCAGTCAGAAACCCTAAATGATAAAAGATTACTAATATACTTGATGGTTACAAAAGAACAAGTGGGAGAATTCCTAAAGCGTCTGAAAGAAAAAATCAAAGTGTTTGATATCGTTTTCAGAGACGATAGAGGAAAGAACCTTCAGACGCTGGCTACTTTGGAAATAACTCCGACATACCGCAAACAGGTCGTGATGAATATAGAACCAGAGGATTATGTGGAAGGCCCGATTGTGGATACTCTTAATAAAATGGGAGAAATGTGGGTGTTTGGGAAGAACGTAAAAAAACAGGAGGTTTATATCAAAATTACGTTAGGACACCCGAATAGCAGTACCATTTGCATTTCCTTCCATATAGCTGAACACAAAATGAATTATCCATTTAAAAACTGAATGTTATGATTAAGCAGATTATGAAGAGTCCTTTTAGTGGAGGTAACGCTGTGCTTCATTGTGAACAGTCTTCTTTGACTTTTCGCAAGGAGGAGTTTAGTTATGTACATCAGTTTTATGTGTGTGAGGAAACACATGAGCGATTCACTACTACTGAACTTGACGAAGTGAATATTGCCCAGGTATACAATAAATATCGCGCCAAATACGGCATCCCATTTCCTGAGGAGATAAAACGTATCCGTCGTCATTATGGGCTCTCGGCCACCAAGATGTCTGAGATACTGGGCTTTGGCGAGAATCAGTACCGGCTGTATGAGAACGGTGATATGCCTAGTGAAGCGAACGGAAAGGTCCTGATGTCAATCATGAATCCGGATTTCTTCCGTATCTTTATCGAGAACGCCAGAGGACAATTTTCTGAAGATGAGTATGCTAAACTGACAGCTAAAGCCAGTGCATGGAAGAATGAAAAGTATCCCCAATACCTGGTGGAATATGTTTTCATGACAAATCGACGTTCTGCCTATAATGGATATGCAACACAGTCTATAGACAAGCTTAAGAATATTCTTCTCTATTTTATAGAAAGGTGTAATGGCGTTTTCTTTACCAAGATGAACAAGTTGCTTTTCTATACGGATTTCCTTTCATATCGTATGCTGGGTAAAGGGCTGACAGGTTTGGCGTATAAGGCAATTGCCCATGGTCCTGTACCTCTGCGATGGGACCGTATCTATAGCTTCTATGATGAAATAAATCAAGAGATCGTACAATTCAAAGATGATAGGGTTGGAACCATGCTGGTCTCTAAGTTGTCGCCAGATATGGCCGAATTCAGTGATGAGGAGCTTAATATCCTGGAATATGTTTATCAGCGATTCAAGAATGAAACTCCTAAACAGATTTCAGAAACCAGTCACCATGAAGAAGCTTGGCTGAGAAATCTTAATAGCGATCAGCTAATTAATTTCGAAATGGCCTTCTCTCTAAAAGCAATTTAATCCGCGCCATTGGCCTCTGGCTTTCATTTAATTGAGAATTGAAAATTGAGAATTGAAAATTTTTAATGTCACGCAGAAATCGCAGAAATTCGCAGAAATAGTTCTCTTTTAAATGTTGAGGGGCTTACTGCGTAATCCCTTGGCACTATGCTTTGACATTGTACTTTTAAAAGCAAGCTCTTAACGTCCAATGCCAAAACATATTGCCATTCACGTTGTGAACTTACAACCTTTAAAAGAGAACCAAATCTATGTTATTCAATTATTGAAAGTCTTACGATTTTTGAGGTGCTCTGAAATAATCCCTAATCTTTTTATTTAAGAAATTTAGGAAAAACCGCAGAGCGGAGGTTGGCCGTTGGCTATTGGCTGATTAGAGACCCTGTAAGGGTCAAATATATTAGCGTAGGGGCTTGCCCCTACTTATGGGGATTCCATCCCCACCCCATTGCCCCTGTAAGGGGCGCATAACATTATTAGCCCCTTACTGGGGCGATGATGGTGGTGGGGGCGCGTCAACCACGTAGGGTCAAGACCCTACGCTAGGTTATTTGACCCCTTCAGGGTCTCTAATCTCTAATCACTAATCTTAGATCAGGGACCCTGATCTATACATAAATGGCATCGTTTAGGATATTAGACTTAAACAAGGGGCGTAGAGATGACCTGAATCTGACTAAATCGACATTGCACTTGAATAGAGCTTTTAATGCCTCTTTCAGTTCGTACATCAAGGAAAGGGTTGGTTTTTCAACTTCCACAACAATGTCAATATCACTGTCCTCGGTATTTTCTTGCCTTGCCACAGAGCCGAAAATGCCGAGTTTTTTTATTCCGAATTGCTTGCCAGAGGCTTGCTTAAAGGCAGCTAATTGGGTAATGCAATCATTTAATACTAACATCGTCTTATCATATTATTCATTGCAAAGGTACAACTTTATTATAATATCATCCAAACATTCCTATAGAAAGATTCTTTTGCCTGTTCTGTCAGTTCGTCTAGTATCTCTTCTGATAAATCTTCATCTTTTTTGTGATTTTTGGAATGCAAATATGGCAAAAAACCGCAATAAGGTGAAAGTAATCTATAAAATTCCATAAATTTTATGCCAATAATTTGGGGACGATGGATTAATGCCTATCTTTACAGCGGAATAAATAAATACCATGAAACGTATGAAGAAGATTCTGTTTATTATCGGGTCATTAAGGTTGAAGTCCTTTAACCGCCAGGTGGCCAATGTGGCTAGAGAGATTATTGGTAATAGTGCTGAGGTGCAGGAACTGGATTTCAGTGACCTGCCTTTGCTGAATCAGGATATTGAACAGCCGGAGCCAGCGGCTGTGGGGCGTATCAGAAAGGAGATTGCAGAGGCTGATGCCTTGTGGATCTTTACGCCAGAGTACAATATGAGTTATCCGGGGCATTTGAAGAATCTGTTGGACTGGATGTCACGGCCGGTGAAGTTTATGGATTACGGTACGCCCACTTGCATCAATGGCAAACGGGTGGCTATCAGTGGGGCTGGAGGCAAGGCAGCTACTGCTAACTGTCGTGCAAAGCTGACGGAATTGCTGACTTTCATGAAGGCTGAGGTACTGCCAGAGCAGGTTGGTATCGCTGTTCCTGCTGAGGCATGGGGTACGGATGTGCTGGTGCTGACTGAGGAACAAAAGGCAGAACTGAAGGCGCTGGCGGACGGGTTGATTAATTGAGAATTGAAAATTGAAGGCTGCGATTAAGCGAGAGGAGAAGAAACTTGTTTATTATCCCGAGCGTGAGCAGGCTCGACCGAAGGTCAAAGTTGAAAATTAGACTTTAGACGCTAGACTTTAGACTTTAGTTAACGATAACGATAACGTCAACGACAACGTCAACGAGAACATATAGAAGGTTATAGAGAATTGAAAAAGCCAACGGCCAACGGCCAACAGCCAAAGTTTTTTATAAGGTCACGCAGAAATGGTTTTTAACAAAAACCGGGAAAACCCTGAAGGGGTCAAATAACCTATAAAATAATCCTCAATGTTCAATGTTGACCTACGGTCGAGCCTGCTCACGCTCGGAAAAGCTGATGCGAGCATCGCTCTTCTCTCGCTTAATCGCAGCCTTCAATGCTCAATGTTCAATGCTCAATGTTCAATGTACAATGGCCAATGGATTAATACGCGTGACATTAAAAAATACTATAAATAAATAGGAATAAGTTTGGAGGTTGTGAATTTATGTCTATATTTGCAACGATGAATAAGTAATAACCTAATAAAAGACCACATGAAGTTTACACTGATGACACTACCGTATGCTCCAGATGCGTTGGAACCGGTGATTAGTAAGGAGACGATTGCTTTTCATCATGGGAAGCATCTGGCTGGCTATGTGAATAATCTGAATGGGTTACTGGAAGGAAGTCCTTTGGCCGGACTCTCGCTGGAAGAGATTGTGCTGAAGGCTGAAGGCGGTATGCTCAATAATGCTGGACAGATACTGAATCATAATCTGTACTTTGGGCAGTTCTGTGCGCCTAAGGCCGACAACAAACCTGTGGGGAACTTGGCTGAGGCCATTGCCCGCGACTTCGGGTCGTTTGAGGCCTTCAAGGAGGAGTTTCAGAAGAAGGGAGCCACACTGTTTGGCTCTGGCTGGGTATGGCTGTCTGCAGACAAGGATGGAAAGTTGGTCATCACTCAGGAGACCAATGCTGCCAATCCTATCCAGAAAGGGCTGAAACCCTTGCTGGCCTTCGATGTTTGGGAGCACGCGTACTATCTGGACTACCAGAACCGTAGGCCTGACCATCTGGCTGCGCTATGGCAGATTGTGGATTGGAACGTTGTGGAAAACCGCTATCTTTAACGATAACGTTAACGGGAACGATAACTATTTTATTCTCGCGCAGAAGGCGCAGAAATGTTTTTAACAAAAACCGAGAAAAGGAATATTAATAAACGGTAAACCGTAAACATTTAAACATATAAAAACATGAAAGAACTGAAAGGAACAAAGACTGAGCAGAACCTCAAGGAGGCTTTTGCTGGTGAGAGTATGGCAAGAAACAAGTATACCTACTTTGCTTCTAAGGCCAAGAAGGATGGATATGTACAGATTGCAGCTATCTTTGAGGAGACAGCTGCCAACGAGAAGGAGCATGCAAAGATGTGGTACAAGTATCTGAACGGTGGTAGTGTTAGCGATACCAAGACCAATCTGGCTGATGCCGCCAATGGCGAGAACTTTGAGTGGACAGATATGTATGCTCGTATGGCCAAGGAGGCACGCGAGGAGGGCTTTGAGGAGATCGCCAGGAAGTTCGAACTGGTTGGTGCCATAGAGAAGCATCACGAGGAGCGCTACCGCAAGTTGCTGCAGAACATTGAAGAGGGTATCGTCTTCTCTCGCGAGGGCGATGTTATCTGGCAGTGTGCCAACTGCGGTCATATCGTTATCGGTAAGAAGGCTCCCGAGGTATGTCCTACCTGCGACCATCCCCAGAGCTACTTCCAGATTAAGCCAGAGAACTTTTAAAATTGAGAATTTTTAATGTCACGCAGAAATCGCAGAAATCGCGGAACAGCGAGAGCAGAGTCAAACTTGTTTGAACTATGCCGAGTCGTGACGCGATAAGACAATAGTCAAATTCGCAGAAAGTTCTTTTATAAAGGACGGTAGCTTACTGCGTAATCTCTTGGCACTATGTTTTACCATTGTACTTTTAAAAGCCAGCTTTTAACGTCCAATGCCAAATCACATTGCCATTCACTGCGTGAACTCTCATCCTTTATAAAAGAACGATATTATAATATATCTAATTGACAATAAAGACCGCAGAGCGGAAAAGATGGAAGATGGAAGAAGTAGGACCCTGAAAGGGTCAAATAACCTAGCGTAGGGGCTCGCCCCTACGTAAATGACACGGCAACACTCCCCACCACCGCCCCTGTAAGGGGCTAATAACCTGGACCAGGGGCCGCTCCGCGGTTTCTGCGATTTGAACTTCGTTCGAGCCTGCTCACACTCGGCAATGCTTAAGCAAGCTTATCATTGCTCTCGCTTAATCGCAGCCTTCTGCGTGACATTAAAAAAAATCTAAACTAGGAAACCAATGCGCTGGATGCGAAATGTATGGCAATTTTACTATGATGGGTTCCGCAGCATGACGTTAGGACGCGTGCTGTGGGCCATCATATTGATAAAGTTGTTCATCATTTTTGTCGTCCTAAAGCTATTCTTTTTCCCTAACTACATTAAGGAGCATGCGACAGAAGGGGAAGAAGATGAGTTCGTGTTTCAATCGTTGAACATTGAACATTGAAGGCTGCGATTAAGCGAGAGGAGAGCGATGCTCGCATCAGCTATCCCGAGCGTGAGCAGGCTCGACCGTAGGTCAACATTGAACATTGAACATTATTCAATAACCAATAAAATAATTTTCAATTTTCAATTTTCAATTTTCAATTAGATGACGACCTTTAACCCTTAAATAACATGAATCACTTATTAAACATCGATTTGGCAGCGGTGGACTGGGCCAGAGCACAGTTCGCCCTTACAGCTATTTACCATTGGCTGTTTGTGCCCTTGACCCTTGGTCTGGCCGTGGTGATGGGCAAAATGGAGACACTGTATTATCGCACGGGACAGGAGTTCTGGAAACAGACCGCCAAATTCTGGCAGAAACTCTTCGGTATTAACTTTGCGATGGGTGTGGCCACGGGCCTTATCCTGGAATTCGAGTTCGGTACCAACTGGAGCAATTACAGCTATCTGGTGGGTGATATCTTCGGAGCCCCACTGGCGGTGGAAGGTATTGTGGCCTTCTTTATGGAGTCCACCTTTGTGGCTGTGATGTTCTTTGGTTGGAACAAGGTCAGCAAGGGATTCCATCTGGCCTCTACATGGTTGACAGGTCTGGGTGCAACCATCTCTGCCTGGTGGATTCTGGTGGCCAATTCCTGGATGCAGCATCCCGTAGGACAGGCTTTCAATCCCGATACCATGCGTAACGAGATGACCAGCTTTGCGGAAGTAGCCCTGTCACCTGTGGCTGTGGATAAATTCGTGCATACGGTACTGTCAGCATGGGTGCTGGGTGCTGTATTCGTGGTGGGAGTCAGCAGTTGGTATCTGCTGAAGAAACGCCACACGGAGTTTGCCACCAAGAGCCTGAGGGTGGGTGCCATCTTTGGCCTCATCTCCTCGATCCTGATTATGATCTCCGGACATCATTCAGCTTATACCGTAGCACAGACACAGCCTATGAAACTGGCAGCCATGGAGGCCCTCTATAAGGGTGGTACCGACCAGCCGCTGACCATCATAGCAGGCATCAATCCCTTCCAACAACCCGACTATGAGACAACGGATGAGCCTCCACTGAAGTTGGCAGTTCCCTATGCCCTTTCTTTCCTGGCTACCAACGATATGAACGGCTATGTGCCTGGTATACGCGATATCCTGGACGGTTATACTAAGGCGGATGGGACACAGGAGCCATCGCTGGCAGAGAAGATAGAACGCGGACGTGCTGCCATTGCCGCACTTGCGGAAATACGCAAGCGAAATGAAGAATTAAGAGTGAAGAATGAAGAAGGTTTAGCTCGACGGCCCGAAGGGGAAAGTCAATTTGCTGCCGCCATGTCTGATACGGCAACTCCTAATTCCCATCTCGAAAAAGATTCTTCATTCTTCATTCTTCATTCTTCATTCGAAGAAAATATGCCTTACTTCGGTTATGGTTACGTTAAGGATCGTGATCAGGTGGTGCCCTACATCCCTGTCTGCTTCTATGCCTTCCGTGTGATGGTGGGTGGCGGATGCCTGTTTATGCTTTTGTTTATTCTAATTCTGGCTCCCACTCGGGGGAGATGGAGGAGTGCTGTGCTTTGGCTGGCCATCTGCTGTATTCCCATTGCCTATATTGTCAGTGAGGCAGGATGGCTGGTAGCCGAGTTTGGTCGCCAACCCTGGACAATACAAGATATGCTGCCCACATGGGTAGGTGTAAGCCAGTTGGGCTCCTCAGCAGTCATGACTACATTCCTGCTCTTCCTGATCCTCTTCACCACCTTATTGGCGGTAGAGATTTCCATCATGGTTCGTGCCATCAAGGAAGGACCGAAGGGACTCTAGACTCTAGACTTTAGACTTTAGACTTTAGAAATTTTGAAATTTGACTTTAGAAATTTTGAATTTAGAAAATATGACTTACATATTTTTGCAGCACTACTGGTGCTTCGTTGTTGCCCTGCTGGCAGCATTATTGGTATTCCTGATGTTTGTGCAGGGAGCTAACACCTTAATCTTCTCGTTGGGGCGTACCCCTGATGAGCGTCGTCTGATTGTGAATGCCACAGGTCGCAAGTGGGAATTTACCTTCACCACCCTTGTAACCTTTGGCGGAGCCTTCTTTGCCTCCTATCCCTTATTCTATTCTACCAGTTTTGGCGGTGCTTACTGGCTATGGATGATAATACTTTTCTCCTTTGTCCTGCAAGCTGTCAGCTATGAGTTTCAGAACAAACTTGGGAACCTGTTGGGTACTCGCACGTATCAGTGGTTACTGGTTCTGAACGGTATCCTAGGTCCCGTGCTGCTTGGAGGGGCTGTTGCCACCTTCTTCACAGGCAGCAACTTCATAGTGGAGAAAGGCAACATCGTTAATTTTCAACTTTCAACTTTCAACTCTCAACTAATCATTAGTCGTTGGGCCAATGCCTCGCACGGACTGGATGCTTTGTTGAATCCCTGGAATATTGTGTTGGGACTTGCCGTGTTCTTTCTGGCGCGTATCTTGGGCTGCCTGTATATTCACAAGCAGGTAGAAGAGGGTCAGTTAGATAACCACCAGCGTATTATCCGTCCTCTATGGACCAGCACCATCCTGTTCCTGGGTCTGTTCCTGGCCTTCCTGGGTCATATCCTGACATGCGAAGGGTATGCGGTAGATCCGCAGACAGGTGTTGTGTTCATGGAACCGTACAAATACCTGCACAACCTCATCGTGATGTGGCCACTATTGGTGGTACTGCTTATCGGGGTGGTGTTTGTGCTCTTTGGCATCCTGTGGTCGCTGACCCATAAGGAATACAGGCGCGGTTTCTGGGTTGTGGGATTCGGAACGGTAGTGACCGTGACAGTCTTATTACTGTTGACAGCCTGGAACAACACAGCTTACTATCCCTCTACGGCCGACCTGCAGTCATCCCTAACCATGCAGAACTCCTGCAGTAGCGAGTTTACCTTGCGTACCATGTTCTGGGTTTCCCTGCTCATCCCCTTTGTGCTGGCCTACATCATCTATGCCTGGCGTGCTATTGACAAGAAAAAACTCACCCTGGACGAGATAAACAACGACCACGCGTATTAATCCATTGAACATTGAACATTGAACATTGAGCATTGAAGGCTGCGATTAAGCGAGAGAAGAGCGATGCTCGCATCAGCTATCCCGAGCGTGAGCAGGCTCGACCGTAGGTCAAAATTGGAAATTAACATAAATGTTGATTTTTTAACGAAAAACAGTTGCAAGAATTAACATATATGTTTATATTTGCACCGATAAAGATAAATGATATGGATAGGAACCTACTGATAGAACTCTTAGAAGACGGTGACAAGGTAAGTTTATATTCTCCTCATTTCGATCATGAAAACAAACAAAATTCTTGATGAAATCCGCAATACGATTTCTCCTGAAACAAAAATGCAGATGGAGCTATCAGTAGCGATAGCTAATCGTATTTATGACATCCTCGAAGACAAAGGAATGTCGCAAAAGGACTTTGCCCATATCCTTGGGAAAACAGAAACAGAAGTAAGCCGTTGGCTTTCTGGCACCCATAACTTAACTCTATCTACTATTAGCAAGATTTCTCTTGCATTGGGCGAAAATATTATCGCCGTGATTGGACACAACCCTTATCACATATTTGAGAATGATTTTCCCTGTGTGGCCGAACCAGAAGAAGAGTACAATAGATAAGATGTAAGATTGCTGAAGGAAGAAGGAAGAAGTAAGATGCTTGATGTTTAACCCTCACCTACCGTAAGACTTTCAATAACGGGAATAATAGATTGATAGTACGAAGTACGGCATGAATCGTATGAAATACGAGGCATGAGGTTATATACGAGAAAAGAGGATTAAAAGCTTGTTTTTAACTCCTCTTTTAACGGATAGAACCCTATCTATTATTCCTACCACTCACATAAATTTCTGCGAATTTCTGCGATTTCTGCGTGACCTTATAATAATTTTCAATTCTCAATTTTCAACTTTCAATTTGAAAAGGATCTGTGAGATCTCTTGCCGCATCGCGGCATAGGAGAATAATTCCAGTTTATTTTGTGATAATATTATTTTTCACTCTTCACTCTTCACTTTTTTTTGTAATTTTGCAGCCAGATTGCTGAAAAAGCTTAAGGAAGTGAAAATAAACCATATTTATGAGTAATCCATATACGACTGCAATATTGCTATTACATTGCCCTGACCAGCAGGGTATCATTACAGAGGTAACAAAGTTTATAACGGATAACAAGGGAAACATTGTTTACCTGGATCAGTATGTAGATAAGATAGAGGGGATGTTCTTCATGCGTATAGAATGGGAACTGGAAGGGTTCCTGATTCCACGCGACAAGATCTACGATTATATCACCACGCTGTATTCGCAGCGCTACCAGATGAAGTTCAGCCTGTATTACAGCGATAAGCGTCCACGCATGGCTATCTTCGTCAGCAAGATGAGCCACTGCCTCTATGACCTGCTGGCCCGTTGGAAGGCAGGTGAGTTTAACTGCGATATCCCCTGCATAGTCTCCAACCATGAGGACCT
>Ga0310786_10010901_pt1 | contig 11385 bp, 12 predicted proteins | sample AusTroGonzalo_MG_FD_203881 | JGI IMG/M metagenome (GOLD analysis project Ga0310786, IMG submission 203881) | Bovine rumen microbial communities from tropical cattle in Woodstock, Queensland, Australia - Gonzalo_03 (v2) (version 2) | ecosystem: Host-associated > Mammals > Digestive system >... | reverse complement strand
AATTCTTACGCATGTCAGGATTGGATCTGGTTTAGGTCTAACGGAACAGGGCTCTCCATCAGCACAAAAATAAAAGGCTCCCTCTGTGCACCCGAAAGTGCACAGAGGTTGCGTTCATATTCCGACGAGTTCAGGATGTTTCTCTTGAATGATAGTATCGACCTCCGAAAGAGTCGGAAGACCGAAGTACTTGCAGAGACTGAAGATGTTCGACTCCGTGTAGATCGCATCAATACAGAAATCCTCAGGAGCGATGTTAATCAGTCCTGGGATAGTCGCTGGATTGAGCTTGACCTGCATGCAGTCGACGATACCTCTGCGTCGAGTGTTGTCGATGTTGAGCAGTGTAGCGAGGAGAGTTTCCTTGGTGCAGTTCAAGGTTTCGAGGAGTGATGGATACATCGCATCTTCGGCACGAATTTCAAACCTCTAGCGGCAAAAGCTTTTGTTAAACTCTGGTTCAGTGCACCATTCTGATACGCATTCTTCATGTTAAGAGATCTGTCGACCCACCGAAGATTTGTAACGCAGTTGTTATCCTTATTACCATCGATGTGATCCACTTCTTTGAAATCACATGGATTAGGTATGAACGTCTGCGCAACTAATCGGTGTACCAACATATTCTTTCCGAGAATAGATACATACCAGTAATGTTTGACTTTCTGCCATATGAGTTTACATGCTGACATTGTGCTGTAGATATCACCACTCTCGTTGATGTAGTACGATCCTCCGTAAATAGGAACGAATCCTTGTTCACGAAGTTCAGGTACAACAAATAACTGAAATGCTAATACCTTAGCGCTTTTGCGTCTATGAATACCGTTAACATCTCGCAATTGAGTGCATCCAGTCGAATCTAAGATCTTAAATCCATCAGAAGATTTTCTACGACCTAGAGACGACCATATCCTACCATCGCGATAGATGTAGTATCCAGGGAACCCATATGGTTCCAGACTTTGCGGTTCTTCAATTGTCATGGTGTCCTCCATATGGATGGATAACCATAACGTCCGTGCTTGGGTCATATCACCACCCACGTGGGGTGCTCTCCGTTTCAGGCTTTCGCCCTACTCCCCGTCGGGATGACCTCCGAACGTTCCTCTTACGAGGCTTCGCTGCTGATTACTCAATCCGTCTGATTGTCACGCTGCGCGTACAGACGGCTCTAAGAGCGTTCCAGCAATTAAGAGAGTTCTTCGACTAGGATTGCTCCTAGAAGTCGCCGATGTTATCAACGAAACGTCCATGTCCAAGACAAAGCGCGCAGCATTTCTCTTCTCATCAGATTCTTGCAATGCTGCCACCGAAATGGCAATTGCATTATCAGGAGAAAGAACAGCACCACCTTTGTTCTGGATCCAACCGTCCCATTCGTCATTGATCGGTTGTCCGATAGACGATGGTACTCTGTCTTTGGCATCAAGGTAATCGTAGAACGAATTCTTGAGCTGAAGTGACTGATGGGAGAACACGTCCAACGTACTCACGCCGATCAGCATCATCATGTTGAGGATGTCTTTGTTCTTCATCTCCATGACGTGCATGATCAATACGTCGATGATGTTGTAGACTGTGTACTCCACCTGATGGAACCTCTGCATCTCTGCGTGACCAAGACCAGCATCGAACTGGAGTTTGCCAGATCCGATCTCCTTGCCACCGATCGCATCCAAACGATACGAAGGTTCTCGAGGTTTGGCTTTACGCAACCGACCGTAACAACACATGGCATCGATGTACCTTGTGTAGTCAGTCAGATGGAACCAAGACCATTTGTCAGTGATGTGGTCATCCTTTTTGCCCGGATCCTTATGGTACTTGCATATCCTGTACTGAGGCGGGACGTCTGGATGACAGATGATATCAGCTGGGTCACCTCCTCGAAAGACGATACGATCGAGGATGTAGGGAATATCGTAATCCATGTTCCAGATCGTACAGAAGTCTGGCTTGTGGTAATGGATGCAGTCGAATATCCACTTGATCAGATCGAGTTCACGATCGAAGATCTTCATGTGAAGTTTGATAGGCGGAGAAGCCTCATAGACCTCTCTTCCTTTCTTATTCAGCTTGTAGTGGAAATCCAACTCAACCCTACGTTGGGGTATTTTCTTCCCTGATTTCACGAGGGCATCGTACTTATCAAGGTCTTCTTTCGACCAGTGTACAGGATTGCCTTGCTCGTCGTATTTCGCACCCCAGAGTTTAACCACCTCATCCAGAGTGTGATGCTGGAAGAACTTCTGAAGGATCCCGATGTAAGCATTGCCGTCGCAGTTGATGTACGTGATCAGGATGATCTCGTGAGTGCCTGTAACATCAGTCTCAATATCGAGACATCCCGTGACGTACTTGTCTGGCATCCTACGTCCATTGGCTTTGTTGGCAGCCATGCGAAGATGGACGCCGTAATCGATGTCTGCTCCATAGACGTACGGATTAGACAGAAGGTTACGAAGATTGGGACGTTGAACTGGCGTTCTCCATCGGCCTGGATTGTTGATGGCATTGTACAGAGTCTGAGCCATCATGTTGACTCTCGTCTTGTACATATCAAGCTCTGACTTCGGTGCAGATTCTCTCTTCACCGTGTTGATGCGATACTGAGGCTTGGCTACGTAGACAGGGACTTCAGGTCTATCAATGATCCTAATCTCCGACTGCCCAGTAGACAGCGACTTGTACACAGCAACGTAGAAGTCATTGTCTGGATTGTCATACATCCTCCCATACTCGCCGTGGATGTACGCAGCATCTTTATCTGGTATCATTCTTCCTCCACATAGAGTCTAGCAGACTATGCCAGTTTTAATTGGAGCTCCACCTACCTTAGGTGAAGGTCCCGAAGACGTTGTCACTGGAGGTTGCAGGAAATTGTAAGGACACTTACCTCCGAAAACGACAGGGCAGATGCGTGGTTTAGCTGCTGAAGAATCATCTTCTCCTACCTCAGCAACGGGACGCATAGGAACGTAGTTGCATTTATTGTCACTGAAGTACTGACAGTTACAGTTGGCTGAATACGGAACGATCTTCGGGAATCTGTTCTGATCAAGAGGCCCTATAGGTTCCCACTGATCAAGAGTCTTCAGATGCTTGCTAGCTTTGTCAATCGAACTCACGACTTTCTCTATCCTTCCGACGATAGTCTTTAATTCGTCTAAAGCTTCCTTGATCGGTTCGAAAGCCTTGGATATGATGCTCGCAAGTTGTGCTTCTTCGTATGAATCCATAATCACTCCTTTCGAACTACATACGACTGGGTAAAAGTGTAATAGGAAACATGACGTACCAGAGCGGACGAACCGCCCTGGTACGCTAGGAAAGATTACTGCTGATCTTTCTTCGGTTCTTCTGGGGTCTCATGCGCTCCGCCGTGGGAAACGACAGTTGCCGTCTCTTCCGGTGTTGGAGTGAAGTAAGGGTCACCTTCGATCATGCCAAACTGGTCTTTGGCAGTCTGGACAATGATGTGCGGTTTGAAATCCGTAGCCAGGATCGGGTACCAGCCAACTTCCTTGACTCCCGCGTCTTTGCTGCCAGGAGGAGGAACGTTGTCGTACATGCCGTCGGACATCAGCTTCGGAGGAAGCTTGTGCACACGAACGTACACGAGATCCTTGGACAGGAAGTGATCAAGGAACTTCTGGTCAGGATGTTTGATCGCATTGGCGAACTCCGGTGTACCGAACTTGTAGGAACGGACAACGTAGTTCATGACGAGAGCATTGAGCGTCTCGGAACGATCACGCGGCATCTCTGGGCAAGAAGTGGGCATGCAAACGGAACAGTAGTTGTAGCCATTGAACCGCTTGAGCAGAGCGATCATGATGTCGGCAAGGTCCTTGACGTCAGCCATACCCTCTGCAGAGGCGAGCTCTTTGACTTCTTCGGTGCCGTCAGCTTGGTCTTTAGGCGCTTCTCCAGTAGACTCAGCTGGAGCGGATCCATTCTCTTCGGCTGGGGCTTGTGCAGTATCGGCACCAGTGGGCTCTTGTTCGGTTGTTGTTGATTGCTGTTCTTCATTCATAATGATTCCTTTCCTCAGGTCACGTAACCCAAGGTGTTAAGAATGACTTGCTTGAAACGATCCGAGAAAGCCACGCCGACTGCAATAGAGTCGGCCTGATGCTCAGACATCTCAAACTTGTCATCTTTGTTTTTGAAAGTGATGTGTTTGTGCGACACAATTGCTGCTTGGATAGAGGCTTTGCCGTTGCCTCCGTATCCAGACGTAGCTTGTTTACAGATCTTAGTCGGAATGAGTGTAACGGGCAGTCCAGCTACATCTCGACATGTTACTTTGCAGATGATCACCCACATCGCCAATGCGCCATAAGCCATAGGCCTGTGCATGTTAATGTAGATGTCTTCAGCTGCAACGAAGTCAGGTCGAAGTTCTAGCAAGAGCTTGGTTATCTCCTTCCTTAGAACGTCGAGTGAGATAGTGCGTTTGCCGTACTTCTCAACTTCCTCTCTGTAGACAGCCTTGTCGGCAGTGGGTCCTGGGCGGATCTCACCTATCTTGAGAACTGTCAAATCGCCGTCATTGACATTCCCCTCGAGTAGGCTCCATCCAGTGTTCGTGAGACTCGGATCGAACGCGAGTATCTTGAACTTAGTTTGCTGTTGTCTTTGGTCTCCCATAACGTCCTCCTTTGTGGACGTGTGGGGTGTAAGTGCGAATTACATATAAAGAGTGACGGATTTTAACGGAATAATCCGTTACTGCCAACGGTAACTCCAATGCTTCACATGCTCACCATAAGTTTCAACAACTTCCTGGGCCACGACTTTGCCGATGACTTTATCGTTACGAGCAATCGTCAGAACATCTCCACGCTTCCTAGCGAACATGCTGAGGATGTGAAGTACAGAAAACGTCGCACGCTGTCTAACGTGATCTCCATTCTCAAGACGGAAACTAAAGCAACGCGTTGGTTCAGCGAACGTGTCTTCGATGAGATCCTTGTCAGGACTCCCCTTATCAGTACGGAAGAATCCAGGAGAAGCTTTAGCATCCACCATGTTCTTCACGTAGTCGGAATCCTTCACAAGTTTGAGCCTGTTGGCAGAAGCATCAGCGAGATAGATCTCTCCTTCAATGTTGAGAAGATTGAAAACATGGCCACGCCCAGACTTCCACTTAAGCCAGCACATAGCACGTGCGCCGTTACCCCAGCCTGTCATCGTCTTGGTGATGCAGTCAACTGGGTTACCAGTTATCGGCGTGTATTTGACGTTCTTGAACAGACACCAGTTCTGGGTAGGGTAGGCGCATCCAACCGGAGTATCAAAGACCATATCCAAAGGGCCGTTTACTGAGTTGACAGTCTTGTCCACTCCACGGAATTTGAGCTCCAATGCAGCTGCGAATCTCTGGCAAGCATTCGATGCTTTCTTGTCAAGGCTGTCGAGATATCCACGAACCTTCTTCAACTCGGCGGGTTCCTTGTCTTCTTTCTCTTTAAGCGCTTCCATGGCAGCCTCACTTATCTTGAATCTCATAGCATTCCTCCTGTTATAAGATAAAAAAGAAACAAGCAGCGACTGGAGTTACCCAGTCGCTGCCCTCCGATCTAACAACGCTCATTGCTGACTTCGCTTGGACTCGTCTGCAGTTCGATCCCTAGCACCTCGCTGCTTCTGTCCACGCGTCATGGATTGCTCCAACGCTGTCCCTTGACCGATCAGAGTTCACGCTGCTCCTTCCGAAGCAACGCAAATTACTTGGCGGGCTTCTTGCCGCCCATGGCCTTCATGATCCGGTCGGAGCACTGGTCGAGCAGACCGCCCTCCTTACGGACCTCGCGGGCCATCGAGTAGCTGAGCTTGACGTCGATCTTGCCCCACGTCTCCTTCTTGTAGGGCTGACCGGAGATGCCGGTACCCTCGGAGATCTTGTGAGCGTTGATCCCGACGCACATGGCGTCGTTGCCGCTGCCGAGATGAAGCTCGATGCGAGGAACAAATCCCTCCTCACCTTCCTTCTTGCCCTTGTTCGCCGCGATCATGCGATCGGTGACGAACGTAGAGGCCTTCTCGACGATGGAGTCGTGAGCCTTATGGATGGTCTCGCGAACCTCCTTGGTGACGCCGTAGCTGGCGAGCACGTCCGAGAAATCACCATTCGACATGGAGATCTTCTCGAGACCTGTGGACTTCTTGTGAGTTACCTGGCACTCTTTCTCCAGGAACTTGACTGTTTCGGTTTCTTCTGCCATTTGTTTTCTCCTTAACGTTAAGAGATCAGGTTACCACTCGGCACCTGTTCATGATAGTAATGTATGCCCGAACTTCCGATGAGAATTCGGGCATCGCTGCGGTTAGTAGCCGGCACGTGTGCGCCGGCCGTTGTCACTGTCGGATCTGCCAGCGAAATAGCCTAGCACGCATCCAAACAGGAAGACGATAACAAAGGTCATTTCAGATCCTCCGATAAGAAAGTTTCGTAAGTCTTGATAGGAATGCCTCTCGTCCTTGCTTTCTTAAGCTTGCTGGAATTCCCTGACGGATCAGAGCAGACAAGCAAGTCAGCTTGGGCAATGGCATCTACCGGTTCGAAACCGTGCTTCTCAGCGAGTGAGAAGAGCTCGGCTCTTGGGAGTGGACCAGTTCCAGTGAAGCACACTTTCTTCGATCCCTCCTTAGGTGGCGCAGCTTCCTTGATGTTGAACATGCCAGCATAATGCAGGAAGACCTCACGGTACTCCTCCATCCAGATCATGAAGTTAGTCAACGCATCCAAGTTGATTCCTGGAAGATCGACCAGCAACGTGTACATGTCGTCAACAGCTGGTGTGTTCACCAAACGATAAATAGGTCCGTAGTGTTTTTCTACGGAATCCACGAACTGTTTACCAACTTTCGGGATACAGACGGACTGGAGCAGAGTAGACCAAGTCACTCCATTCTTCATGACGTCCTTAATTCTCCCGAGAGTTATGATCTGCGTGGCTGTGTAACCCTTAGCCTTTAAGGTAGCGACGTCAATGACATCCTCAACCCAAGCCATGATGTTCGGGATCATGAGGTCAGTGACAACCTTGTCGGCCAGAGCTGGACCGACGCCTTTAAGTCCGAAGATTTCCAGACCTCTAACGATCTTGTTGACTATCTTCCCCTTACAGACCTGGTTCTTACAGGACAGGAACTTACCTGTCCTAACGAGATCATGTCCGCAGACTGGACAGACAGCTGGGATCGCCACGTTCGGTTCTATCCCTTCGTTGATAACCTGGATGACTTTGGGAATGACTCCACCACGTCTCTCGACGTAGATAGTTGATCCCACTGCAGCTTGGTTGCGTTCCACGAAATCAGCACAGTGAAGCGTCGCCCGCTTGACAATGACTCCGTCCAGAGTTATGCCGTCGAAATTTGCTACAGGAGTTACGTGCTCTTCTCCAACCTGCCAGTCGATAGAAGTTATCTTGACTGGCTTGGATTCCGTCGTCCACTTAAGAGCCAGAGCTCCACGTGGATGATGTTCGGTTGCACCCAAGGACTTCGAATACTCTTCATCCTTAAGCCTGAGCACGATGCCGTCAGTTGGATAGCCGTAGAAATCCCTGAGCTCATTCTCTAGTTGCTCTCTGATCTTGGGATTCTTGAGATCCTTCAGAGTCGTCTCTACCTCGTACGAAGTGTGTGAGACAAAGTCCACGATGTAAACCGGATGACCAGTCTCTGTCTCGATCGTATTCAGGAGGCTGTCGGGACCTGAGTTACAGAATGCCGACGAGAGATTCCTCGGAGTCTTGTATCTCCCGAACACGTCGGGATAAGTCTCCTTAAGTTTCTTGAACCTCCAATACGGAACGACAATCTCTCCAACGTACCTGGAACCAGGATCGTTGTGACGGATCATCTCAGCAGCTCCGTAGAGATCTGGGGTGTACTTACCATTCTCGAGTTCGAATCTGGTGATATGCCCCATGTTCCTAGTCAGCCCAGTGATGTCGGTACCGGCGTTACCGTTAGCTCCTCTGGTAATGAGCATGTCGCCTTGGATCTCTCCACAGAGTCCGTCATACTTCGGACTGACCATGAAGATCTCTTTCTCGTTGCGTGCGACATCAGTTGCCCATTTCAGTATCCCATCCCACGAGTAGGACTTGTCAAGGGATAAAAGTCTCTCAGTGTGTCTGACCTTGCTAGGATCCGTTGTCTCGGAACCATGAACCTCGGTCAGAATCGGATCGTTGGGAGCCAGCTTCTTCAGCTGCTCAATGAGCCTATCGTACTCCTGGTCCGAGATGATCGGATCAGAGTCAATCCAATAGGCTTTGTTCGCTTTCTGAATCGTCTGACGTAATGTCTCTATCCGAGTCATCTTCTTCCTCCGGATTATCCTGGCTTTCAGCTCCGTCTATGATAACACCAATGACGAAGCAAACCAGAGTGACTATGACACCGACTACCCCGACTAGCAGCAGGAGAGCGGTGATGGCGGTTGCTGAATACTTCATAATCAAGAGTTCTTAATACATGAGATATTCTTGTACAATGATGTAATATATGCTCACAGACAAAAAGAAAAGAGCCGCCCTACTCCCGTGAGGGAGAGGGCGGTTCGCGTTAGTAGTCGAGCATGATGAAGCATTCGTTCGGCTTGAAGTACGTACCGACGAAACGATTGCACGATCCGAACATCTTGTTGCGGTAGATGGCGCCGGCTACTGAATGTCCAACATTCTTCGCCGGTCTGCACTCTCCCGTAACGATGTCGATGATGCAATGTTCCGGTAGGTCCCTCATCCTAGGACGCTTCAGTGGCACCATCTCGCGCCAGTCACGGTGTCGCGCCATGCTGCACCTCCTTCTTACAATAAAGTGGAGGCGATACGTAGCGCATCATCGTGAGTGTCACAGGAACTCATCCAGAGCCCCCGGTGCACGAAACGGATCCCAGGAATGCCAGAGATCTGGCGAAGCTCCTCCTGGGGAAGCCCGCCCCACTCCGCCGGAAGCGACACGCGCTGATCCCGGGTGACCGGGTCCGCCGCAACCTGGACAGTGAAGCCCGAGGTCTTTGACGGATAGATCGCGGCCAACAACTCCGTGTTCTTCCAGAGATAGTCAGCCGGCGGAACATACTCAGCCATGTCCAACACCTTGCCGCCCAGGATCCTCGGCGCAGCCTCAAGCTTGCTCTGGCCGTTGATCACAGCCTGAGCATGAGCGCGGATGCGACGGTAGATCTTCTCCACCTGCGCACCAGCGTCCATGAACGCCTGGAACTGCGTCTCCTCATCCCACGGCTCCTCGTACGTGGGGTTCGTGCTGGGAACCCAGAGGAGCTTAGACTGCGGGATCCCGCTGGGAAGAGGATAGCCGTTGTCGAACGCGGCCACTGCGTAGAAGAGATCCGCGCAGAGCTTGTTCCGCAACTGGACATCATCCTCGACAGCCCAGAGGACCTTCGTGCACGCCGCATGAGGAATCCCATTTGGCATGAAGGAGTTGTCCTGCTGGTGGTGATCGAAATCACCGAGACCGACATCCACCTGAATGTCGCACCCGGCCAACGCAGGCGCTTTCCGCGACCGGACCACCGTGATGATCAGATCCTCCGGAAGCGCCACACGGAGGACGGCCAGAGCGAGCAGCTCGTCGGCGTGCCAGACGCCGTCGTGAACGCCAACGATGACGTTCTTGCCCGGCCGATGGCTCGCGACATCGGTCAACTTGTTGATGAGATCACTTTTCATTAGAATTCCTTTCTTGTTAGTGGTTGATGATTGTGATTCATTCACTGAAGTAATATATCTTCGTTGCCACTTAAATAGCACTCTACATTCAACCGCTAAGTTATGTTGGAGGTCATGCATGACTTGGAAAAGCATAACCCTAGATGGGTTCATTCCCTTTACACATTGCGGGAATTCTCACGTCTCCATTGATTTCGTAAGTCCAGCTACGGCATTCCTCGGAACTAATGGATGTGGTAAATCCTCTTTGTTAAGAGCGATGACTCCTTATCCAGCAACAAGGACGGATTATCTTAAAGGTGGTAAGATCGTTAAGGTCCTAGAGCACAATGGACACACGTTCGAATTGACGAGTGACTTCTCTAAAGGTGAAGGGCCTCACAGTTTCATCATGGATGGGACTGAGCTGAACGTGAGCGGAACGACTGACACTCAGAAGGATCTGGTTAACGAACATCTCGATTACAGTCAGACCCTCGAAGATATCCTAGCTGGTAACGTACACATTTGTAGCTTGCCTAAGTCTGGAAGGAAACAACTTTTCTCTGCGGTTTATCCAAGCGATCTTTCGTTCGTCTTGGAACTGCACAAGAAAGTCTGTTCTCAGATCAGAGCTTACGGCAATCAGATCAAGTTGATGCAGCAACGAGAAGGTTCGTTGACAGCTTCGCTCATCTTCGATGATGAGCTGAAGAAACTCGAGGCGTTCAAAGAAGCTGCACTTGACATCATCGACAAGATCGACAAAGCTAACCTTCTCTTAGAGTCCGAGAACGACAGACTTAAAGCTAATCCTGTCTTCAAGAAGGAACTGCATGGGTTCGACACGTTCACGGATATCATCAACGAATTTAAGCAATACAGGGAAGACTTCATCCGTCAGTTCCTGCACATCGACAAGACACGACATCTCGAAGGGGATATCAATAAGGACACTCTTAGAGATAAGTACGTCGAGTTCAACAACGAGATGAAGTATGTCACGGATCTCAAGCGACAGACGGAAGACATGCTGGCATCTATCAGGGATGAGATCGATAAGTTCACCAAAGTCAAGACTGCTTCGATATCCGATAAGAAGACTGAGATCAACAATGAGATCGAGGTTATCAAGACGGAAATGAAGAGCATCCAGGATGATGATAATGCTTGGCTGAATACTCCCTCGATCCCGATGATAAAGCTGGTAGATGTAGTCGAAAAACTCGAGAAAATCCAGACACTTATCACCGAACTTCACGATTATGCAGGATCCCTGCTTGGCGGAGATCAGATCCAAGAACTCCGTCAGAAGAACAACAATCTGCGTTACTCCATCCAGTCTCTTAAGAACGAACGAGAGATCCACACAGCTCAGTTGGATCAGTCCGAGACAAGGAAGAAAGCCTTAGAGAGGAACAGCTTCCCTCAGGACTGCATTCGTGTTTGTGGACTCAGGGAAACTCTCGTCAGTTCACTCAAAGACGTCACACTTCGTATCGGACAGCTCCAAGCTCGTATAACCGAGATCAACACTCAGATCGAACAGAACCAGAAGGAGATCAAGGAGAACGAGCAAAAGTTGGACGAGTCAGCTCCAGCTATCCCATTGATGAAAGATCTCTGGGACCTTCTTACGGAGAACTACCTCAACGAGATAGCCCTCAAAGGCGAACCTTATGTT
>Ga0310786_10010900_pt1 | contig 11385 bp, 24 predicted proteins | sample AusTroGonzalo_MG_FD_203881 | JGI IMG/M metagenome (GOLD analysis project Ga0310786, IMG submission 203881) | Bovine rumen microbial communities from tropical cattle in Woodstock, Queensland, Australia - Gonzalo_03 (v2) (version 2) | ecosystem: Host-associated > Mammals > Digestive system >... | reverse complement strand
TTCCGACTTAAACGACGTTACAACTTTTGGTGTATATGGTTTTACTGGTACGGTTTCTGAAACCTTTGTGCATTGCCCGATTTCCGGAACATCCGGATTCTTGATTGTAGAAAAAATATCCCCAAATGTTGATTCTACCGCGAGAAAACAAACCATATATAGTGCCGTCGGTGGCGAGTATTTTCGATACTACACAGGAACAGACGGGTGGACTGCGTGGGAAAAGTTTTTGAAAGAAAACGATTTGGTTGTTAAAAGTCCGGTTGTAAACAGGTTGGCGCAAAACACGAATCTTAATAATGTCACTAACTACGGGATATATGATTTCTCGTCAATCGAATCAACTACCTTTGTCAATTCCCCAGTCATAACTGCGGGATTTCTAATCGTCGAAAAGATTTCGCCTCTTGCTGATGCAACCGCGAGAAAGCAAACGATTTTCGGCGGTGGAAAACAATATGTTAGATTTTACACAGGTTCGGACGGATGGTCAAATTGGTTGGTTTATGACGAAGCGCGGGTGTTGAGAAATGAAATTTTGCGGAATCGCGTTGAATGCGTATTACTTACAACAGAATTTGGTGGCCTTTCTCCGTCCGGAACCATTGATACGTCGAAAGTAAATGCGCGGGTCAAAACTTTTGAGGTTGACGGATTTGATACGGTCTATATCTCTGGGCGTGAGGGCGGCACGTTAACAGATTTCGCGTTATATGCTTTTTATGACGCGAATGGTTCATACATAGCAAATAGTGCTTTTGTAGGTTCCGCCAGCACGGACTATTTCGATTATGAGGTTATTGTGCCAACTAACGCACATTTTATTAAGGTATGTTCTTCGAATGTAAACACACAACCTACGATTAGTTGCGTGGTCTTGTTGGACAAATCCGAAGATATTATCCCGTATTATTGGAAATCATATATGAACAACAAGATTGCGACAATCAACAACAACATATATTCTGTTGGGTACAATGGCGATAGTTTCGTTTTTATTACGGATTTCCACGCAAACCATAATTTTCTACAATCGCCCAAATTGATTGATTATATTACGAAAAATACATCTATTCGCAATGTGTTCTATGGTGGCGATAGTTTTACGGAGAAATCGGGGATAACAACCGATAATTTGACAAAATCGGAATGTCTTGCATATCAACAGTTGATTTCGGGTTTGTTTGAGTTCGCCGAGAAATTTTTGCCGATTCGGGGGAACCACGATACTGCAAGCCGCCTTGAAACGCCAATAACAGAAAGTGAATATTACGGTGTAATGTTAAATCCGCTTGAAAACAAGGGCGTGATATTAGACAAAAAACCATATTATTATTGGGATAACACTATACAAAAAATACGATATATCGTTATTGATGGCGTTATTTACAATAATTCGATTGACACAACACAATCTAATTGGTTAAGTGCAAGAATAACAGAACTTGGTGCGGATTGGACGGTTATTTGTTTTACGCATATGTATTGGAACGCCGATATGGATGGCGAAACGCCGACCGTATCAACCTTTGGCGCGTCGGTCAAAACCTTGCTTGACAATATCGTTTGCAATTGCACTATTGCGGCATTGATTGTTGGCCATTGCCATCGTGATTTGAACGTACAAAGTTCAAGAGGGTATCAAATCATCTCAACAACTTGTGATGCAAACGGTGTACTTGCTTCACGGTTTGATGAAGATACGCCAAACAGGGTTGAGGGAACAACGACAGAACAGGCGTTTGACGTTTTCTGTATCAACACAGATACACAAACAATTAAAATTGTCCGTATTGGCGGTAATGGTAGCGACAGACAATTTGCATATAGTTAATATTATTTGGGGTACACTAACACCAAAACATTCCATTGGCATTTGTTACGTGGGCGGGTTGGATGCGTTCGGGAACCCGGCCGATACACGGACCCCAGAACAGAAAATGGCGTTGTCCAAACTTGTTTACCAATTGATGGACTAAACCCCTAACTGACTGAATAAATAATTATACTTATGGCGAGAAAATTATCCTCCAGTAGCGCACGGCCTGTAAAGACGACCAGCGCCCACTCTCGAACTACATCAAGGCCGAAACCGGTGCGATCCGTTCCGGTACAGGCCGCACCACATTCAAGAACAATGGCAAATGGAAACGCAAGACCCAAGCGGCGCGGTTAGCAGGATAGTCAGCATACTGCGGAAGATTACACGGATGGTTCAGCTCCTTCCATTCGTGTATCTTCTCCTGCTGGCGGTCTATCTGCTGACGGAGAGCATCCTCCCCGAGTGGGCGTTGCGCATAGCGGACAATATGCTAAATGCTCCCTTGTATGCAATCGCAGGGATGCTCGGCACCGGCAGACTGCTGAAACTCTGCAAGTGGTTTAAGACCGCGTGCCTGCTGCCAGTTACCACGAAGATAGAAAGCTACATCGATTCGTTCATCATTACTTTTACGCAGAACGAGGTAATACTCATCAATGCCGCACTCGGTATCATCATGCTCGCCTTTGTCATTATAGCATATCGCCATTTTTTCCATGCTCGCAGAACAAAAACTATCTGAGATTCTCCGCTTCTACCAGTACAAGCTGGACAACCATCTTTGCACGATGGAGGAAATAGAGTCCGTGACCCGGGCAATGGAAAGCAACATGGAGGCACAGGGCACGATCTCGGACTTTGCAAGGTTCTACAACGTGCCGGAAGGACATGTCAGCAGCACCATAAACCGCAAGCTGATAAGTAAACCGAAGCGCCGCGTCTACTACCGATTCCTGGATTTCATGAAAATTGTTCCGGCCAAATGGCACGAGCGAATCCGCAAGGGAGAAAATCACGAATCGTGAAAGGATTGACGCCCGATAATTATACTTTTGAACAGGTTAAACGGAAGATAACCGTGCCGTAAGAAAGAAAGGATTACAAATATGAACTGGAGTGAGATAGCAATAGCGGCACTCGGCGGAGGAACATTGTTCACCGGCGTCTTCGAAGTTGTCAAGAGTATCGTTGACAAGCGCAAGACTCCGTATGATATGTTCATGGAGCTGATGGCCGAACAGAAGAAATTCTACCAGGAGCGCAATGCCGACTACGAGCGCGAGAAGCTCGACAGTGCGGAGAAGAGCTCCGTGATAATGCAGAGCCATTTCTGCAAGCACAAGTACAAAGACCCGGACATCGTATGCCCGGTAGACAAAGCCAATGATGACCGCCTCAAGAAGCGCTGCGAGCGTTGTTCGTATGTGCAGGAGGCCCCGGAGGAAGTAAACTGAACGAGATATGATTACCGCCAAGTATTTCAAAGAGGCCGAGTTCCAGAAATGCACGCCGTCCTGCTCCCTGCAGCAGATGGATCAGCGATTTATGAACACCCTGGACGCTCTCCGCGCACAAGCAGGGATTCCCTTGAAGCTCTCCTGTGCATATCGTTCCGTCGCCTGGGATAAATCCAAGGGGAGGACGGGGGATAGCGCCCATTGCAAGGGCAAGGCGGCAGACATCGTTTGCAATGCCAACAACACCCGCTCGAAGATTATCCGTGCGGCGCTGGCCATCGGCATAAGGCGCATCGGCATAGGCAAGAACTTCATCCATGTTGACACCGATACAACAAAATCCCAGGATGTTATTTGGCATTACTACTAGGGTACTAAAAGTCTAAGCCATTCTAATTTTAGTACACCGGGCGGGCCGGTTGTGAAACCCGCCCGCTCTTTCGGCAAATGAAATGAAAATAACAACCATACTTCTCGCCGTCATACTCGCCCTGCTCTGTGCAGCTGCTTTCTTCTATGCCGGGCTTTCCTGGGAGAAGGCGCATTACGTTCCCCCGCAGCCGGTTGTCGATACCCTTGTAATCCACGACACCGTGAAGCTGGTAGAGACAAAGCCTGCGGGAACGGTGGTGGTCAAGCTGCCGGTGCACGATACCGTGTATGTCAGCCACGAGACGGTGGTCACCGACTCCGTGATGGTGGAAGTCCCTATCGAACAGAAGACGTACAAGGGCGACAATTACAAGGCCGTAGTGCAAGGATTCCGTCCGGAACTGGTAAGCATAGATGTCTTTTGCCCCGTAACGCCTGCGCCTGCACCGAAACGCAAGTGGTGGAGCGTCACCATAGGGCCGCAGGTCGGCTATGGCTTTTCGCCGGCTGGATGGCAGCCATACGCGGGAGTTGGTGTAACTGCTGGAATCTCATTTTAGGGAGACTGATTCATAATACGTTAGGGAAAAGGTGTGAATAAATTCCACACCTTTTTTCGTATGCCGAACTTTGCCATACATAAACCTTAAAATACTTAATGTTATGGCAGAATCAACTGTAGTTTACACTCCGGAAAACAACAACGGAGGCAGCGTGCCCGCTTGGATGCTTGCCAACAATGGCGGTCTCTTCGGGAACGGTAATTGGGGGAGCGGCATCGTAGGCTTCCTCGCGGGTCTTCTTTTCGGAAACTGGGGCGGTTTTGGCGGCTTCGGCGGCGGCTGGGGCGGCGGCAATGCCGGTGCAGGGTTCCTCTCCAACCAAATCAACAATGACAGCGGACGAGAGCTGCTGATGAATGCTATCAACAGCAACGGCGAAGCATCCCGCACGGCTATCTCCAACCTTGCGACCATGCTCGGCCAGGACTTCAACCTTGTCAACAGCGGCGTCGCAACTCTCCAGTCGGCCCTGAGCACCCTCGCACTCCAGCAGGCGGTCTCCGTGCCCCAGATTATCAACAGCATCCAGTCCGGCAACAGTACGCTGATGGCCAAGCTGTGTGAGTGCTGCTGCGAGAATCGGCTCCTCACCACTCAGCAGGGCTATGAGTCACGTATCGCCACGATTGAGCAGACCAATCAGCTCGGCTCCCAGGCAGACCGCAACACCCGTGCAATCACGGACGCCATCAACGCCCAGACCGTTGCAATGAACGACCAGTTCTGCGCAGCCAAGGAGCGTGACCTGCAGTCCAAGATCGACACCCAGGCCGACATCATCACCCAGCTCCGTGGCCAGATCAGCAACGACAAGCAGACCGAGGCTTTCACCGCTGCGTTCAACGCACTCAACACCAAGATTACCGAGCTCGCGGCAAAGGTTCCTTCCACGGTTCCCGTAACCTGGCCCAACCTCACGGCAGTGAACACCACTCCCTATGTGAGCGGCGGCTATTACGGCTCTCCGTTTGGCTACGGCAACGGCATTAACTTCTAATTGTTCGGAGTTATGTTCGGGTGGCTGAATGTTACCACCAATGTGAGTGGTATTCCGTATTTACGGACAAACAGCGTAAGCGTTGGAACGGAAGCCGTTGACTTTGCTCTTGGTTTCAGGAGGATTCCCGCAGTCGGAGTCATCGCAATCAACATTGCAAACGCCATTCCCTCGGACGCAACCGGCACCCTTCCCGTCAGATTCACTCTCAACGGCAGCACGAAGAACCTTACCTTTTTCGGGGGAGACAACGTGACCGCTGCAGACCTGGCCGGAACCGGGGTTATCACGGTGTTCTATGACTGGTACAATGGCTACTTCACACTTACTTCCGCACTTGCACCGGCAGGCGCTTAACGATTAACAATTCTTAAAATTATTTAATATGTTCCAAGCAATGACGCAGGGGGCTACGCTCTACATCTTGTACAAGAACGATCCCCGAATGGAGAAAGGGCGCGTGATTTCAATCAACACCCACGTCCCACAATTCAATCCCAGCCAGCCGCAGGCGATGTTTGGCGGTATGGTAACTGACCTGACTGTTGCCGTCGGCAGCGAGACGGTCAATCTCGCGGGGTTACCCGCAACGGCTTCCGTGGCCAACTTCCCGGACAAGGGAATGTTCGTCAGCGAAGACCAAGGAATGGTTATAAACGAACTCACTGCCATGCGGGATAACAGCCAGCGTGTCGTAGACAGTTACGATGCCCACAAAGCCCTGCGCGACAAATGCGACGACCTTCTGCTCAACCTTAACCCGGAGAAGCAAAAGGAGATGCAGAACGCAAAGGACGTGGCTGAATTGAAGGGGGAGCTTGCCGAGTTGAAGCGGATGCTCTCTGCGGCTCTTGGAACTAAATCAAAGAAGGAGGAATAGACAATGGGAATGATCCATATTTTTGAGCGCAGCGGCGATGACGCCAAGCGTTTCGATGAAGCCATGAAGCGTGCCAAGTCCGGCCTTATGGAAGCATGCGAAATCTGGGAGGACATGAAAGCTCAGTTCTCCGAGAGAGGCGGTTCCTACGGCGAGCGTTACAGCTCCGGCGAGAACGATTTCCGCAGGGGAATGTACGAGCGCGACTGGGATGGCGGCATGTATGAGCGTCGTGGACGCGACAGCATGGGCAGATATCGCTAATCATCAACCGGGGCGGGGAAACTCGCCCCTTTAACCGAAGAGGCTATGACATCGTTTGAAGAATACGTAGACCAGTACGGCTGTCACTTCAACAAGAAGCTCTATGAATGGGCCGTATCTATTATGACTGACCGCAACGGCGGGAAAGTGCAGACCTTGCCGAAGGAGCACGTGGAAGAATGGCTCCGCTCCAACGGCATAAATCTCAAGAACGACAAGGGTCACGATGCCGCATACGTCCGTGCGATGCTTTTCGCGGACTGCTGGGGCAGTTCCATTAAGAACGAGCAGCAACTGGCTCTCGGAGTGAAGGATTTCCTGGACGATCCGGACGGAAACCCCTGCAAGGCGTTTGACCACTTTGTCGTGGACTGCAGGCAGAAAGGCGAACCGATTTTCTGGGAGGAGATGCTATAGATGATACAGAGAGCTATCAAGATAGGGCGCTGGGAGGTAGAGTTCTATTTCGCAGACAAGAAGTACGACATCGACACGTTGCTGGACAGGCTCTATGATTTCGGAGCGACGGCCACGTTGATGAGACAGGCGTTAGACCTTATGAGCTCCAATGTCAGGAACACCGGTTTCACGTTCACCAACCAGAAGGAACTGTGTGCCATCGTAGCCATCGGCCCCACGAGCAGTGGCCCCGAGTTCGTTAACACCCTCGTACACGAAGTGCATCACCTTGCGGTAGCTATAGCAAACAACCTCGGCATAGACCTGGATAGCGAGGGCCCGGCCTATATTGCGGGCGACTCTGCCAGGGCACTAGCCGAGATTGTCTGCGAGCTGGGCTGTCCGTGCCGTCAGTGACGTGCGGTTCCGACCATTTCTTCCAGCTTGATTTGCGCCGTGGTGAGTGAGCCTTCGGCAAGCATCTTCAGGCTGAACTCGTTCTCCGACATTTCCGTCCAATGAATATTCTTTAGCAGCTGATGCGCCGCGTTGATCAACTCCATCGCGGTGCTGCAATTGTGTTTGTGTGTAGCGTTCATAAGTCTATAACCTTGCTTAATTGTTCGATAGTAAATACCCTAAAGGGGCATTGGCGGTAGCCTATGATGAGTGTTCCGTCGGGCTTCCAACCTATGCGGGGGTTAGAGTAGCGGACTATAACATCTCCTTTGTCTACCCAGCCGAGTGAGATAAGGATGTCATACAAGCTAACACCTGCCCATGCTGTAGCGTCGCTGTTAAGTTTACATTTGCCCAGACATGTCAGAGAGCCATCTATGATGACAGTTTTATCTTCAACAATATAGTCTCCATCTATGTGAGTATCTGCTTCTATCCCGGCTTTTATTTCTGGACTTACCATATCATAGCCGAAAGCGATAAATCCGGTGCATAGAACGGTTCCGTTCTTAACCACAAGGTTGCCGTCAACGAGGACGCTGCCAACTAAATACTCGACCATACCATATATCCAATTAAAACGTAAGTAGAAAGATAGACTGCCATTTCCAGCCAGAAAAGCATTGTGCCTTTCTTCACTATGCCAAGAATGAGTGCCGCTATTGCAAAGGGCACGACAGCATAGGCAAGCTTGGGAATGATGAAAATATAAGCGAGAATGAGTCCCGCACCGCCGATGGCTCCAATCTGGTGGATGACATTAGCGAAGCCTCCCTCCTGATAGTTTGGAGACGCAGCCACAAGGGACAGGAATACAGGAGCAAGGAAGCCAAGGAACTGCCAAGGATTGTCAGATGAACATTCCAGCAAGACGGGAATCATCAGCCATGCCGACAGCAGCGTCACCACCGACCAGACGTTTAACTTGGGATAGAACTCGTGCCACTTGGGGCCGTAGGCTGAGTAGCACGACAGCCAGCCGAATTTGACGACGCCGAGGGCTACAAAGCCGAAGAGCATCAGTGCTGAAATTGCGATAATGATGTATTGCCACATAGTTATTTTGATTTGAGTTAACTTGATTTCCCTTTAGTCACAAGAGTTGGATTGTAGCCAACATCGAAATATGCTCCAGTTTTGGAATAAGCGTCTGCCAATGCTTCTAAACCGAGGTTAAGCAATTCGTCTTGCGTGAGGGTTGTTTCGGTTTCGTCAACCTCTACTTGATAACATACTTTCATTTCTCTCCCTTCTTCAACTATTTGATAAGAGCATCCGCCCATTCAACTGCACAATGTGTATAGAAGCATTCGTCGAATTTGTCTGGCGTGTCATCAAGATTTGAGGCAAAGGCGCACAATATATCCTTCGCCGCCTCTCTGCGAAAGGATTGCCAGTCAACCCTATCGGGGTCTTTGAGTTCAAGTTCTTCCTTTATAAGATTGAGCTTTTCTTCAACATCTGGCCGAATATTTCCACCAGGATTATTAACTATGTTGCAAATTGTAGAAGGGACAACCCCAACACATTTAGCAAATCCACGAATAGATGTGCATAGACCTCGCTCTTTGGCAAGCTCAAATATGCCTCTTGCTTCTTCTCTTGTCATAATTATTATATTGAGTTAAGTTTGTCAATCATTGTTTGATATGCTTTTTCTGTTGGAACTGCACCTTTACAACTCCGTTTAATATTCTCCGCCCACTCCAGCAGAGCGCCCTTGCGGATGTACTCCTCCGTGTTTACTTCTTTCTGTTTGCTCGGCGATGAGTAGAGACTTCCTAATACACCCCTCCAGCAATATAATTTATCTGGCATCATAGTTATTCCTCCTTTCTTGCGTTAAGTCCAAGTTCGTAGAAGTGCTGGGCAATATCCCCTACGATTTTCTTTGTATCGGTAGGGCCTATGATAAATCCCAAATTCTCCGCGTAGTAGCGGTCTATCTCTTTGGCTAATCTCTCATTCATGGAGAATCTTTTTAAGGATTAAATCAACAAGGCCAAACCACATCGTAACTGGCCAGAAAAAGCCAAACCCGACAGAGATTATTCTGTCATCAGGGTCTTCTATTTTATTATGTACAATTGATATAAGTATCCACATTACAAGATACCCGAATACTATTAAAACAATCCAATACCAGTTCATCTCAAAATATCTTAAGTTGGTTTTCGTTTTCCAGTAACCTATCCACCAACCTCTCGGCTCTCCTTGCTTCGGTAAGGATATGAGAGTCGCGGGTAAGGAAGTATTTCTTTTGCAAGTCCCGCATTTCTCGGACTGCGGTTATAAAGGTCTCGGTGTCCATTATTCGTCAATTAAAAAGTTGGCATCTTTCATTGACTCGGTGAGAAAGCCAGCGAAGCAGTTGACAAACTTCTCATCCTTACTCAAATCGGAATACCCCATTGTATCAAGAATAGAATGGAGAAGTTCGTGGTAAAATGTGTTGGTCTTGCTATCCTCTGACTGCTTATCGTCCTTATTGACCTTTTCAGCAATTTGAATATAACCAGCACCAAGAAAGCACTCGCCAAACACATTATTGTCGCACCTTTCTGCTTTTCGAGCCAAGCAAGACATTTCTTCCAATCCTCAATAGATTCTTCAAGGTCTGGGTCGTGTCCTTTTATGCCATCATAGACAGATTGTGCGAGGTCGTTAGTCTCATCCTCAATATTTCGATATACTTGCCATACGAGAAGTTTCCTTATCCTCTCGTCCTCGTTCTCTTCCTCAATCTCATATTCCCCCCGCAATTTGGCTTCGAGTTCCTTGCAGATGGTGTCCATCTGCTTTTGTGGAGATGCGTAGAAACTTCCCAATACTCCGTTCCAACAATAAATCTTGTCTGGTATCATAACTCAAATTCCTTTAATGCCTCCAGAAACTTCTTCTTGGACTTGTACCAAGTATTGTCAATGCGCCAATGTCTGCGACCCTTGCCAACAGGCCAGTCATCTTTCATCGGCTGCAAATCAGCGAATCCAAGCCTGCCGTCCTTGCTCGCATAGGTGGATTGGTGGCAGTCAGCCATGTTGATATGGCTAACAAGATGGAACGGTACTTTTGTTAATTCTTCCCAGGTCATATCTCAATAGTCTTGTTAATATCACAGAGTCGAATAATATGTTGGAGTTGGTGAACCGCCCACACAAAAGGAAGTGTATAGCATATTTCGTCCTCATAATAGATGTTTTTGCGTACTTCCATTGGCATTGTATCATCCATATAAAGCACAATTTCAGTTCGCGTATCTTCACTTTCCCAAATCACCTTCCGTACACCTATTGGGAGTTGTTCTTCCTTAAACCCATTCTTCTCCAAAATCTCCGGCGTGAGGGGGATAGGCTCAAGTTTGTCCGCTTCTACGGGAAACAAAGTGGCACTTGCTGCGAAACTTGCACAGATACCTCTGCCTTCAATATAAGGTAGGTCAACTATCTTCTCGTTTCCGATAGGGAATTTCACCCAATCCCCTATCATTAGTTCGTTTGCTTTCATTTCACACCTCCCACCATCAAGAACAAAATGATATACGTTGCCACATACATTGCCATTTCGCCCCAAAGCATCCAGTTCTTCTTCCATAGCCACATAACGATGGAAAGCACAAGCAAGATTCCTATTATCCAGAGCATCTGCGGTTGAATAAAGGCCGTGTAGAGGATTATGAATAACACCGTGCTCCAAGCCCCTATCTGGTGGATAACATTCTGAAACTTGTCGTCCGCATAACCGGGTGATGCCGCTACCATGCCAAGCCCAAGAACCGCAAGAAAGCCCATACACTGCCAAGGAGAATTGACGCTTTGAACAAATAATACTGGCATCAAAAGGGCAGCGGAAAGATATGTGACAATCTGCCACGGGTTAAGTTGACTCGCGTAAGGCGGTGCCCACTTGGAGGCATAAGCTGAATAGCAAGATAAAAGGCCGAACTTCTTAACTCCGATGATGACGAAGCCGAAGAATATAACGGCTGAAATTGTAAGTAAAATGTATTGCCACATAGTATTAGAATATTGATAATTGTTCTTGTTCGTTAAGAAGCCTGTCCACCACCCTCTCGGCCTTCTTGGAATTAGTTAGCACATTGAAGTCGCGGGTATCAAATATAGCTTGAATAATTCTGTGTTCTCTATACGTTGCTTTTGGTGTAGTGGCAA
>Ga0310786_10010899_pt1 | contig 11387 bp, 8 predicted proteins | sample AusTroGonzalo_MG_FD_203881 | JGI IMG/M metagenome (GOLD analysis project Ga0310786, IMG submission 203881) | Bovine rumen microbial communities from tropical cattle in Woodstock, Queensland, Australia - Gonzalo_03 (v2) (version 2) | ecosystem: Host-associated > Mammals > Digestive system >... | reverse complement strand
CGCTCCCGAATTCCTCATACCCAACGCCTTCTCTCCCAACGGAGACGGCATCAATGACCGCCTTTGCTTCAACGCCGATATACTCTCTGAATTTAACATAGCACTCTTCAACCGCTGGGGACAGTGCGTCTACCAAAGCACCGACCCCGCCGACTGCTGGGACGGCACCTTCCGCAACAGTCCCTGTCCCTCGGGAGTCTACACCTATACCTGCCACATCCGCTGCCATAACGGCACCGAAAACAACTTCAAAGGAGACATCACCCTTATCCGATGAAACAGGACCAACATATCATCGTCTGCGCCGAAAGCCCACAGGCAGCCGAAAAGCTCCTGGAGGTCGCGCGGCCCCTTGCACAAAAACTGCGCAAAGGGATTGTCCTGCTTTCATGTGCCCAGGGGGCGGAGAGTTGGATTCAATCCTACGGGGTACCCTACGCCAGCCTGCATGGCGACTGGCGCACCGTCATTCAGGGCCTCCCCACAGCACTCGGCGGCATACTTGCACTCGCACTCGTCGACCACTCCGCACCGCGCACTTCAATCACACATCCCAAGACACTCCTCCGAGAATTCCGCGACTGCAAAATAGCCTACCTCTGCATCCCGGCTTTCAACTCTCAAGTTTCCACTTTCAACTTTCAGCATTGCGTGCTGACCCTTACCCACCGCCGCGAAGGCAAGGAGAAACTCCTTTGGGCCTCCTACCTCGCGCGCTTCCTCCAAAGCCGCATCACCATCGCACACCCCAACTACCGCGATGCCGACCTTCGCATGCGATGGACAAACAACATGCGCTTCGTCGACAAAATCTTCTCCCCACTCGGCATACAATATTCCACCGCCATCCTTTCCCGCGCGACACGTGTCGACCAGACTGCACTCGATGAACTGCAACCAAATATTCTCGTCGCACGCGCTACCGACACCCGTGACCGCGACCTCTTCGACTGGTTCTCCCCCTCCGCCGAACTCCAACTCCTCTCCCACCCCTCACATACCCCCATTCTCCTCCTCAACCCGCGCGACGACCTCTATATCCTCTGCGACTGACAACAAACATTATCAAAATAAAATTATTGACACATTAAAAATTAAAAACCATGAAATTCTTCGAAAACACAAAAAAGATAACCACCACCATCGTGGTCGTTATCGTGGCACTCATCGTGCTCTCATCCTCCTTCTACACCATCAAGTCCACGGAGCGGGGCATCCTCAGCACCTTCGGACGCATCTCTGAAAACACCGTCGAAGACGGCCTGCACATGAAGATTCCGTTCATCCAGACCGTGAAGAAAATCAACATCCAGCAAAAGAAATTCGACGGTCACGAGAACAGCTATACCCGCGACGTGCAGACCTCGGAGGTGGATTACACCATCAACTACGACCTCGTCCGCGCCAACGTGAACAAGCTCTACCGCAATGTGGGTATGGACTACCACAACCGCATCGTCGTCCCCTTTATCCGCTCCGCCATGAAGGAAAGCTTTGGTAACTTCGCCGCCACCGAAATCGTCGAAAACCGCGATGCCGTCCGTCGTGAGATCGAAAACACCCTTCGCCATACGCTTGACAGCAACTACTTCATGAACATCCAGTTCCAGCTCGTAGACATCGATTTCGACGACCAGTTTGAGAACGCCATCAAGGAAAAACAGGTGGCCGAACAGGAGGCGCTGAAAGCCAAGAACGTCACCATCCAAATCGAGGAGAAGGCCAAGCAAACCAAAATCGCTGCCGAAGCTGAAGCAGAAGCCATGCGTATCAAAGCCAACGCACTGGAACGCAACCCGAAACTGGTCAGCTATGAAGCCGTGCAGAAGTGGGATGGCAAGATGCCTCAGTACATGTTGGGCAACTCGGTGCCGTTTATTGATTTAAAATAGTGAGTAGTTATAAAAATTTCGTATATTTGCATCTTGCAGTCCCGAAACATAAGGCTGCGGAAATACCAGTAACACATGGTGTTGTATCTTTCCACACACACCTGTAGTAGTTCTTTAACCAACAAAAAAAAACTCCTAACCATGGAAGAAACCACCCCGATGCAGCCCGAAACAAATGAAGAGCTGCTGAACCAAGCCCCGGAAACGACAAACGAGACTGTCGCCGTGGAGGCTGAACCGAACACAGACAACGAACAACCGACCGTGACTGAACAGTCCGACCCGCAGCCTGAGGAGCAGACACCCTCTGCCGAAGAAGAGCCCGCGCTCAACCTCGAAAGCCTCGACCGCGAAGGATTGGTCAAAGCACTGGAAGAGTTGATGGGACAGGAAATGCAGACCGTCAAAAGCCACGCTGCCAGTATCCGTGCCCGTTTCAACGAGCTGAACCGCGAAGTGCAGAAGAAAGCCTTCGAGGCTTTTATCGCCGACGGCGGCAACAAAGACGAGTACGAGCAGCAGAACGACGCTGTCGCCGAGCAGTTCTACAAACTCTATGACAAATACCGCGAGCGTCGCCAGCAATATTTAGCCGAATTGGAAGCCCAGAAACAGAAGAACCTGGAAGCCAAACAGGCGTTGATTGAAGAACTGCGGACGCTGATTGACTCGGACGAAGAGCAGGTGCGCTCGGCATTGGATAAGTTCAACAATATACAAGACCGCTGGAAAGCCATCGGAGAAGTGCCGCGCGAGCGCATGAACGACCTGTGGCAGAGTTATCATTTCCAGATTGAACAGTTCTTCGCAAAACTGAAAATCAACCGCGAACTGCGCGACTTGGACCAGAAGCACAACCTGGAGCAGAAACTCACCCTCTGCGAGAAAGCCGAAGAGCTGATTGTGGAGCCCTCCATCACGAAGGCCTTCAAAGAACTGCAAGACCTGCGTGCACGTTGGAAAGAAATCGGTCCCGTACCTGCGGAACAGAACGAGGAAATCTGGCAACGCTTCTGCACGGCGGCGAACCAAATCGACGAACGCCGCAAGGAATATTACGAGCAGCGCAAAGAAGAGTTCGACAACAACCTGCTGGCCAAGCAGGCGCTGATCGAGAAAGCGGAAGCGCTGACCGCCGAGCATCCTGAGACGACGCGCCAGTGGAACGACCTCACCACCGCACTGGACGAGCTGCTGAAAGTCTGGAAGACCATCGGACCCGTGCCACGCGAGGTGAACGAGGAAATCTGGGCCAAGTTCAAGGGGATGATCGACCGTCATTATGCTGAGAAGAAAGAGCACTTCGCCACCATCCGTGACGAACAGGAGAGCAACTACCAGAAGAAGGTGGAGCTCTGCCTGAAGGCCGAAGCCATCGCCCAGCGTGAAGACTGGAAGAAAGCCACCGAGGAGTTGCTGCAGCTGCAGCAGGAGTGGAAGGAAATCGGTGCCGTAAGCCGTAAGGTGAGCGACAAGGTGTGGCAGCGTTTCCGCGGGGCTTGCGACCAGTTCTTTGCCAAGAAAGGCGAGTTCTTCAAGGAGCGCCGCACTTCGGAAAGCGAGAACCTGGCGAAGAAAGAGGCTATCCTGGCCGAGTTGAAGGCCCATAACTTCGGCGACAACCGCGAGGAAAACCTCGAAGCCATCAAGGACTTCCAGCGCCGCTGGGCCGAGGTGGGATTTGTGCCCATGGCCGAGAAAGAGCGTCTGCACAAAGAGTTCCGCGGCGAGATTGACCGCATCTTCGAGCAACTGAAGATTTCGGCCCGCGAAGCCGAAGAGACCGCCTACCGTGAGCGAATCCGCAATGTGGCAGGTGACACCAAACGCTTTGTGATGGACGAGCGCACCGAGTTGATGGAGAAAATGGACAAGCTGCGCAGCGACCTGAAACTCTGGGAGAACAACCTGGGCTTCCTGGCTTCGAGCAAGCAGGCCGACCTCCTGAAACAGGAATTTGAAAAGAAAATGCAAGGTGCCCGCCAGCAGTTGGCTCTGCTGCAGGCAAAGCTGCGTATACTGAACGAAACCGAGAAACAGAAGGAAGAACCTAAAGAGGAATAGTGAGCACCAGCTTACAGTATAAATTGCACAGCGGCAAAAACTCTAAAGCCGGCTACTATCTCAAGGCCGGCTTTAGGGATTTTTTACCCGACACCTTTTTCCGTCACCAGCTGCATCGGGAGCTCTCCCGCTGCGCCAGCCTGTACGACGGGGACTATTGTCGGGACCGCGTGGATTATTACTGCAAACTGAGTGAGCAATCCCCTCTGGGTCCCGACGCTGCCCCCATCGGCAGCCTTTCGATGCGGGAAAATGCCAGTGTCTACTATTTCGACAGCCGTGAGATACTGCAATGGTTTGACCCACAGCTGAAGTGGAACCACCTTTTCGGCGACTCACACCGCATCCCCGAATATCCGACGGTGATTAAAAGCCGTGACTTGGGATGCGATAATAGCAACAGCGTCCTGCTGAAGCTGAACAAATGCCGGCACTTCGTCTTCCTCAACGACCGGCTTGCTCCCGAGGAGAAAGAGGACCGCGCCATCTTCCGTGGACATATCGGCACTCGCGGCAACCGTGCCCAGTTCTGTGAACTGTACCAAGGAAACCCTCGGGTCGATGTGGCCAACACCTCGTCCAGCGTGGCGCAGGTGACGGACGCAAGCTACCAACCCAAACTGTCATTCTACGAACACCTGCGTTTCCGCTATATCATAGCCCTCGAAGGCAATGATGTGGCATCCAACCTTAAATGGATTATGTCCAGCCACTCGGCGGCGGTCATGCCCCGCCCCACCTGCGAGACCTGGTTCATGGAAGGACGGTTGCAGCCTAACGTGCACTACATCGAAATCAAGCCCGACTTCAGCGACCTCGAGGAACGGATGGACTACTACAGTTCGCACCTCGACGAGCTGAACGCCATCGTGCAAAACGCCAACCGCTATGTGGAACAGTTCCGCGACCATCGCCGCGAACGCTACATCGGCCTGCTGGTGATGCAGAAATATTTCAGAATGACCAACCAACTATGATGAAAACCTTCAAAACACTTCTGCTGCTGACAGTGCTCCTGTCCCTGGCCTCCTGCGGTAACCGACAGGACACGACGGTGCATCTGCTCCGCTTCGAGCAGTTCCTCTTCGGCGACCAGACCTCCGCCAACGAGACAGACTTCCGTTCGCCGCTGATCAATTATCATCCCGAAGACCCTGCTTTCATGGCCATGGTGAACGACTTCACCTCTGACCCCGTGATACGCGACATCTACCACACGACCGACAGCCTCTACCACGACCTGGGTTGGCTGGAACGGGAACTTGACAAAGCGCTTGGCAAAGCCGCACAGCTGCATCCGGGCATCCGCTACGACCGTTTCTTCACCCTCGTGACCGCCGACTTCGACAACTATTCCTCGCGGGTATTCTGCAACGAGCATGAACTGGCCATCTCGCTGGACCGCTACGCATTGCCCGCCATGGAACGCTACAGTTGCTTCGGGGTCCCCGCCTACATCGTCCGCATGAGTACCCGCGAACATATCCTGCCCGACTGCATGGCGGCCATCGCACGCGAACACATCGTGCTCCCCGAGGGCGAGATGTCGCTGCTGGACTATGCCGTCGCCGAGGGCAAGACCCTCTACTTTGTGGAGCAGACCCTTCCCCGCACGGCCGACACCTTACGGCTGCGATATAGCGGGGAGCAACTTGAATGGATGAAGGAGAACATCGCCAACGTATGGAGTTGGTACCTCCAAAACCGCATGCTTTACAGCACCGACCTGACCGTATTGCGCAACCTGATAGACGATGCACCGAAGACCAACGCCTTCGGCGAAGGCTCGGCACCCCGTACCGCCTCCTACATCGGCCTGCAGATTGTACGCGCCTATATGAAGAAGAGCGGCGACACCATGCAGCAGCTCTTCGAAGAGACCGACAGCCGGAAGATACTGAACACCTCGGGCTGGAGACCTTAAACATAAACCCTATGAAAACAAAGACCCTTATCATAGTCAACCCCATTTCGGGTATCGGACGTCAGAAAAGGATAGAGACCCTCCTGAAGCAGAACCTCAACCACGACCTTTTCGACTACGAGGTGCGCTACACCGAACACATCCACCACGGTACCGAGATAGCCCGCGAGGCCGCCAACCGTGGCTACGATTGTGTAGTAGCCTGTGGCGGCGACGGCTCGGTGAACGATGTGGTGCAAGGCCTCAGAGGCAGCGACACCCGCCTCGGCATCATCCCCTGCGGTTCGGGCAACGCCCTGGCCCACACCCTCAAGCTTCCCATGCAGCCGTGGCTGGCCATACGTGTCCTGAACCAGCAGTACGAGCTCACCATCGACTCCATCCTGATCAGCGGCGAGGGCAGCGACAAAACGGAATATGTCTGCGTGAGTGCTGCCGGCATCGGTTTCGACGCCCACGTCTCACGTCTCATGCAGGCCGCCAAGACCCGTGGCCTCACGGGCTACACCAATATCGTCCTGCGGGCCTACAACAACTACCATGAGTCGGATTACACGCTCCACCTCAACGGGCGTACCCTCGTCCGCAACGCCTGGCTCATCGCCCTGCAGAACAGCGACCGCATAGGCTACAACATGCCGGTCTCACCCACGGCACGCCTCGACGACGGCATCATCGACATCAGCATCATCGACAAGGTGCCCATCGACCATGTCGCCATCACCGCCCCTCTTGCTATGACCAACCACCTGCAGCTCTCGCAGCATGTCGAGATGTTCCGCACCCGCGAAGTGACCATCGAAGGCAACCTCGACAAATGGGTCGACATCGACGGCGAAGGCATCAACATCGGCCGCACCGTCCACTTCGTCAACCAGCCGCAGTCGGTCAAAGTCTACGCCCGCGACCTTAACCAGTTGCTTATCGTCCGCACCCCTACCGGCGAGCCTATCACACTCCCTAGATTATGAGCAAGAAACAAGTCCTCGGGATTGTCTATAGCACCAATCCCGATTTCCAGTACCAATACGACGAAGAGCCCGAAGCCGAGACGCTTGCGCCCGAAAAGCAGCGCCTGCGCGTAAGCCTCGACCGACACCACCGTGGCGGCAAAACCGTCACCTTGGTGACCGGCTTCATCGGCACCGACGACGACCTGCAGGCCCTCGGCAAGATGCTGAAGAACAAATGCGGCGTCGGCGGTTCCGCCAAAGACGGAGAAATCATCATCCAAGGCGACCAGCAGGAGAAAGTCCGCGCCGCCCTCACCGCTGCCGGCTACAAAGTAAAATAAATAGCTTCCCCTCTCTCCGCACTATCTTCTTATCAAGGCCTTACCAACGCCTTACCAACACCTTACCAACACCTACCAGGCTGGTAGTAGTTAAGTAGTGTATCACACTAACAATCAACGATATCTAAAACATCATCAAAAGAGGATAAACAAACAGCCGTGGGCAAAACCCACGGCTGTTTTTATGTCCAATCAAAGGACTTTCTTTACTCAGCCCAGACGGCTTGCAGGTTGCGGTCGCCGTAGGCGTCGTCAATCTTGCTGATAGTGGGCCAGTACTTCTCGCAGTGGGGCTGCGGGAAGGCGGCTTTCTGACGGCTGTAGGGCAGCGTCCACTCATCGGCGCAGACGACCTGCATGGTGTGCGGGGCGTTGCAGATGGGGTTGTTGTGCTCGTCGCTCTTGCCGGTCATCACATCGTCAATCTCCTGACGGATGGCAATCATGGCGTCGCAGAAGCGGTCCATCTCGCTGAGGGGCTCGCTCTCGGTGGGCTCGACCATCAGGGTGTTGTGCACCGGGAAGGCCACCGTGGGGGCGTGGAAGCCATAGTCCATAAGGCGCTTGGCAACGTCGCCGACACTGACCTTGAGGCTGAACTCGCTGAAGTCGACAATCATCTCGTGACCACACATACCGTTGCGGTTGGTGTAGAGAATCTTGTAGTACTTCTGCAGACGGGCACGGAGGTAGTTGGCGTTGAGGATGGCATGCTTGGTGACATCCGTGAGGCCTTCGCTGCCGAGCATCAGCAGGTAGCCATAGGTGATGGGCAGAAGGTAGGCGCTGCCGTAGGGGGCTGCCGCCATGGTGTTGCCCTTCTTGCCGCCCACTTCGACCACGGGATGCGTGGGCAGGAAGTCGACGAGTTTCTGGCTGACGCAGATGGGGCCGACACCGGGACCGCCACCGCCGTGAGGCATGGCGAAGGTCTTGTGCAGGTTGAGGTGGCACACATCGGCACCCATGTGACCGGGGCTGGTGAGGCCCACCTGGGCGTTCATATTGGCACCGTCCATATAGACGAGGGCACCCACGCTGTGAATGATGTTGATAATGTCAAGAATGCCTTCCTCGAAAGCGCCGTGGGTCGAGGGATAGGTAATCATCAGGCAGCTGAGGGTATCCTTGTACTGCTCGGCTTTGGCCTTCAAGTCTTCGATATCCACATCGCCCTTGTCGTTGCACTTCACGACCACCACCGTCATGCCGGCCTTGGCGGCAGAGGCGGGGTTGGTGCCGTGGGCACTGGCGGGGATGAGGCAGACATTACGCTGGGGCTGTCCGTTGGCGATATGGTAGTTGCGGATAACGGTGAGGCCGCTGTATTCGCCGAAAGCACCGCTGTTGGGCTGCAGCGAGCAACCTGCAAAGCCGGTGATGACGGAGAGCCAGTGCTCGATGTCCTTAATCATCTCGATATAACCCTTGGCCTGGTCGGCGGGCACGAAGGGATGCATGCCGGCGAACTTGCTCCAGCTGAGGGGCATCATCTCGGCGGCGGCGTTGAGCTTCATGGTGCAGGAGCCCAGCGGAATCATGGCACGGTTGAGGCTGAGGTCTTTCTCCTCGAGCATCTTGATGTAACGCATCATGGAGGTCTCGTCGTGGAAGCGGTTGAAGATCTTCTGGGTGAGGAATTCACCACCACGCTTCAGTTCGGCGGGGATGGCCTCGTCGGCGAACTTGCAGCAGCAACCCTTGCACTCGAGCGGCTGGGCGTTCTTGCCGGCGGCTTCGGCCAAGCAGGCCACGATGGCGTCGAGGTCGCACTTCTCGGTGGTCTCGTCGATGGAGATACCGATGCACTCGTCGCAGATGTAACGGAAGTTGATTTCGTGCTTCAGGGCCACTTCGCGCACCTTGGCGGTGGGCACGGGGCACTGCAGAGCGAGGGTGTCGAAGTACACCTTGTTCCACTGCTTGTAGCCGTACTGCTCGAGTTCCATGGCCAGACGGTGGGCACGGGCGCAGATGCGGACGGCAATCTCCTTAATGCCTTCGGGACCGTGCCAGATGGCATAGAAGCCGCTCATGTTGGCCACAAGGGCTGCGGAGGTGCAGATATTCGAGGTGGCTTTGTCGCGTTTGATGTGCTGCTCACGCATGCCGAGGGCCATACGGAGGGCGGGGTTGCCCTTGGCGTCGACACTCCAGCCGATGATACGGCCGGGGAAGGCACGCTTGAAGGTCTCGGTGAAGGCGAAGAAGCCGGCATGAGGACCGCCGAAGCCCATGGGGAGACCGAAGCGCTGGGCGTTACCCACGGCGCAGTCGGCACCCATCTCGCCGGGAGTCTTCATCAGGGCCAGGGCCATCAGGTCGGTGGCCATGCAGACGAAGATACCCTTCTCATGGCACTTGGCGATGAATCCGGTCCAATCCTGAGCCTCACCAAACTGGTTGGGGTACTGCACGAAGGCTGCGAAGTAGCTGCCGTCGAGCTCGGTCTGAGCAGCTTTGCCGGTGACGATTTCAATGCCACGGGGAGCGGCATTGGTCTGCATCACGGCGAGGGTCTGCGGCAGGATGCCTTCGTCGACGAACACCTTCACCACGCCGTCCTTGACGGCCTGGCGGGAGCGGCTGTTGAAGAACATAATCATGGCCTCGCCGGCGGCGGTGGCCTCGTCGAGCAGACAGGCGTTGCTCAGGGGCATGCCGGTCATGCTGGCGATCATGGTCTGATAGTTCATCAGGGCTTCAAGACGGCCCTGCGAAATCTCGGTCTGATAAGGAGTGTAGGAGGTGTACCAGCCGGGGTTCTCAAAGACATTGCGCATGATGACGGCAGGAGTGATGGTGCCGTAGTAACCCATGCCAATATAGCTCTTATAGAGTTTGTTCTTCTGAGCCAGCGAACGCACATGGTTCAGGAACTGGTACTCGCTCATGCCTTCGGGCAGAGGCATGGCCTCTTTGAGACGGATGGCGGCGGGCACAGCCTTCTCGATGAGCTCGTCCATGGATTTCACACCGATAACGTCGAGCATCTTCTGCTCTTCGGCGGGGTTGGACACGCCATTGTGGCGCGAAGCAAAATTGTTGTTTTTCATTGATTATATTATTATATTGTTGACTAGAACAAAGATTTTCTCACATGGAAGAAACGCAGGGCGACTTCATCGTAGGGGGTGGTGACCCGGACGATGTAGGCCCCTGTGGGGAATCGGCGGACGTTGATGTGCCCATGCTTGGGCATGCCGGTAAAGACGCACTGTCCGGCGTCGTTATAGAGTGCCACGCCGACGACTTCGGTTTTATCCAGTGGCACTTCGATGCGGCGTTTGGATTTGTTGTAGACGATATCCTTTTGGGAATCGATGGGTTCGGCGACATCGTTGATTTCGTAGTACTCGGTGACAATCTCCTTGCCCTCCATGTAGGTGGTGTCATGGATGTACTTCACCTCATGGATTACTTCGGCGGGCTGCATCAGGGCGATGTAGGTGCCTGTGTCGTTGACTGTGACCACACGCGGATTTTCCTCGTTGCCATCACTCCAACCGCGGAAGCCGAAGCCTGCCTTGCAAAGGACGGTGAGCGTCACTTTCTCGCCGGCATTGTAGGTGCCCGAACCCGTCACCACCCCGCTGTTGGGGTCGCTGAGCTGGGCCACCAGTTCGAGACGGCAGGGATAGGTAGTGCGCAGGTTGCGGAAGTTCTTCCAAGGAATGGCGGCCTTGTACTGGTCGATGCTGATGCACGGCACATTATAGACCACGTTGGACTTCAGTCCGGCGAACGCCTCGCTGCCAATCGTCGGGGGATTGATGGTCTTTACATTCACCTCCTGGACATTGATGCACTGATAGAATGCCCTGTGCTCGATTTGCTCCAGGCGCTTGGGCAGTTCTATGGCCGTAATGGCGTGGCACTGGGCAAAGGCATTGGCACTGACAGTCTTCACTCTGGACGGTATCACCAGCGTACCCTGTATGTTGTTGCAGAAGGCGAAGGCAAACTCGCCGATGTACTCGAGCGACTCGGGCAAATTCCAGGTGAAGCGCAAGCCGTCCATGCCGACAAAAGCATAGTCCGGGATACGGGTCACTCCGGGGCCGAAGACGATGCTCGTGAGTGCACGGCAGCTGCCGAAAGCGGTGGTGCTGCGGGTGCCGCCCATGTTTTCACACTTGACTGCGTTGAACTGCAGTTTGGTGATGCCGTTGCAACCATAGAATGCCGAACGTCCGATGCGTTCTATCCCCTC
>Ga0310786_10010898_pt1 | contig 11388 bp, 9 predicted proteins | sample AusTroGonzalo_MG_FD_203881 | JGI IMG/M metagenome (GOLD analysis project Ga0310786, IMG submission 203881) | Bovine rumen microbial communities from tropical cattle in Woodstock, Queensland, Australia - Gonzalo_03 (v2) (version 2) | ecosystem: Host-associated > Mammals > Digestive system >... | reverse complement strand
TCCGCTTCCGCTACAACCTGACCATGCCGATGGGCGCCAAGACCGGTACGACGCAAAACAACTCCGACGGTTGGTTCATGGGCTTCACGCCCTCTCTCGTCAACGGCTGTTGGGTCGGCGGCGAGGACCGCTCCATCCACTTCGATTCCATGGCGGAGGGACAGGGCGCTTCGATGGCGCTGCCGATTTGGGCGCTCTACATGCAGAAAGTGTTCGCGGATACTGACCTCGGCTACACGCAGGACGAGAAGTTCGACATACCCGATTGGTTCGACCCCAACAGCGGCTGCCGCTAACATTGGCACACCTTTTGCAACCCACCTATCAAACCTATTCAACCTATTAAACCCATCAAACTAAGAAACTACATACTACTCCTCTTGGCGCTCCTGGCCCCGCTTGCGGCGCATGCCCAACTCAATACCGACCGTATTACGGCGATCGGGCGCAACGCCTTGTATTTCGAGGATTACGTGCTCAGTATTCAGTACTTCAACCAGGTCATCAAAGTCAAGCCCTATTTGGCGGAGCCCTATCTCTATCGCGCCATCGCCAAGATTCAGTTGGGCGACTTGAGCGGCGCGGAGAAAGACTGTACGTCGGCCCTCAAGAACAACCCGTTCCTGCCTGGAGCCTATTACACCCGCGGCTTCGTCTATCGCCAAATGAACCAACCCGACAAGGCCGAGAAAGACTTCTCCGAAGCGCTCGTTTTCTCGCCGGACAACAAGACGTATCTTCTCCTGCGTGCCGATGTACGCGCGCAGAAAAAAGATTATGAGGCGGCGTTGGAGGACATTGATTTTCTGCTCCGCAAAGAGCCTCAGACGGCTTCGTTTCACTTCGAGAAAGGCGTTATCCTGATGAACAATGCCGACACGCTCGGCGCGCTCGCTTCTTTCAGCGAGGCGGTTCGCTTCGAAGAGCAAAACGCGGCCAACTGGAGCGCGCGCGGACTGACGAACAGTCTGTTAGGACATGACGAAGACGCACTCTACGACCTTACGCAGGCGATCAACCTCGGCAGTAAATGGGCCGGCGATTATATCAATCGAGGCGTGCTGCAATACAAGCGCCACAATTTCCGCGGCGCCCTGCTCGATTACGACAAGGCCATCGAACTCAACCCGCAGGACGGACGTTGCTACTACAACCGCGGCTTGCTCCGTCAGGAACTCGGCGACTACAACCGCGCCCTTGACGACTACAACCGCGCCCTTGAACTTGCGCCGGAAGAGGTGGAGGTCCACTATCAGCGCGGAACGGTCAACCTGCAACTGCGTCAGTGGAAAGACGCGGTGGCCGACTTCGATTCGCTCATAAAGGTTTATCCCTATTTCCTGCCTTCCTACTATCTGGCCGCACAGGCCAAGTCGGCGATGGGAGATACCAAAGGCGCTTTCGTCTATCAGCAGAAAGCCTCGCTTTTGGAGAAAGACAAAGAGCGTATTCAGCAGGCCAAGCAGGTCAATACCGACGCGCAACTGGCCGAAAATCAGCCACAGAAAAAAGACCATCGCAAAGAGTTCTCCAACCGCGCGGCACAGAATCGTATGGATGCCGCCGATAGTGACGATTCCTATCAAAGCGAGGCGCGCGGGTCGGTTCAGAAACGCTATGCCGACGTCATCAACGAGCCGAACATCGTCCTCAGTTACTATGCGCAGACACCCTCGCTGCGTCGGACTAGTTATTACCACTACATTATTGACGACTACAACCGCACGTCTGCTCTACCCTCGCCGCTGAACGTCTCTCTCATTGACCTGGCACTCACGGCAGAAATGGTCAGCAACCATTTCGACCAGATTGACCACCTCTCGCAACGGATTGACCAACTGCAAGAGTCGCGCACACGCTCCGACCGCGACGCCGACCTTTTCTTCGCGCGCGCTGTAGAGTTTGCGCTCGTACAGGACTATAATTCGGCCATTGAGGACTGCAACCAGGCTGTAGCCATCCGCAATAAGTTCCCCATCGCTTTCTTCTGCCGCGCCAACTGGCGATACAAACTGCTGGAATACAAGCGTGAAGCGGGCGAGCCCATTTCGGCCGAGCAACTGAAGATGGAGTTTGAGATGATCTTGCGCGATTACGATTACGTCATTTCACTCCAGCCCGATTTCGCTTTTGCGTACTACAACCGCGCGAATATCCTCTGCTCGGAGCGCGACTACGAGGCAGCCATTCGCTACTATAATCTCGCCATCGAGAAAGATAACGACTTCGCCGAAGCCTGGTTCAACCGTGGACTCACGCGCATTTTTATCGGCCAAAACGAGCAAGGACTTGACGACCTCTCCAAAGCCGGAGAACTGGGCATCTATCAAGCCTACAACCTCATCAGTCGCTTCAAATGACAAAACGCCGCGCACATACAAGCCCGTTTCGGCGGATTGGTCTGATTGGACTTATCGTTGTTACAAGCCTGATTAGCAGCCTGCCATGCCGCGCGCAACTCCTTTACCAGATTAGCGGAAACGGTGCACTCAACAAATCGTACCTTTTCGCCACCAACCGCCTCACCGATATTGCTTTCCTCGACAGTGTCCCGGGACTTTTCAAAGCCTACGCGGCCTCCGACAAAGTGATCACCGAGTTCACGATGCTCGACTACGAGGCCACAGCCGCCCTGCGCACAGCGGCCTTGCTGCCGGACACTGTTCGCCTGCAGGACCGCTACACCGGCGAGCAGTACGACCTCATCGACCAGTCGCTGCAACTCACGCTCGGAATGGGACTCGACAAACTCGGACGCATGAAGCCGCAGTACCTCACCGAGATGTATCGCACGGAAGTGCTACGCAAATGGGCGGGCTACGATGAGTCGCGCAGCAGCGAACATTTCTTCGAAGATGTGGCCACGCAACAGGGGATTCCGGTCTACGGGCTGGATGAGATTGGCGAGGCCATCTATATGATGTTTGACCGCGAACCGTTTTACTGGCAATGCAGCGAACTCCTGAAAGTTGTAGAATATCCTGAGCGGGAAATCAAGCAGGAGAGGGCCATTCGCGACCTCTACCGTCGTGGGCGGCTGCTTGACATCACTTACGTGGTCAGCAGTCCGGACAATCAGTCAACCGTCTCTTTCTCCGATTATAAAGTCTTCTGCGCGCGCAACACAACGTGGGTACGCCGCCTTCAACCGTTCCTGCACGACGGTCACGCCTTTATCTGCCTCAATGCTATCTATTTGGGTGGGGAAAACGGCCTAATCGCGCAACTCCAATCGGCCGGTTACCGTGTGAAGCCGGTGAAAGCCAAGTAAATCTCCTTTTAGCCGATTATCTCTGCCGGGCTATCGACGATTCTATCTATGCCGGCATCGACCAGTTTTTCGCGCGGCACAAAACCCCATGAGCAAGCGATAAACGGTACGTTTGCGTTGGTTGCCGTATCTCTGTCGACCAAACTGTCGCCGACGTATACAATAGCATGCAGCAGGTCGGAAGCCGGCATATTGCACGCAGATTCCAAAGAAGAACAGATGTCGTACACAATCTGCGGATTGGGTTTGCGCTCTATTCCTTCCCGTTCGCCGAGCACCACATCAAAGACACAGGGGAAGAAATGCTCCACAATCTTTTCGGTCGCCGCCTGATATTTGTTACTTGCGACAGCAAGATGACACCCGCGTTGTTTGAGTTTCCCGAGCAATTCGGGAATGCCCTGATACGGACGCGTATAATCGCAGTTATGCGCATCATAATAAGGCACAAAATGAGCCCGCACACGCAAGATTGTTTCCTCCGAACGGTCCGTTTCCGGCAAAGCCCGACGAATCAGATTATTGATGCCGTTCCCGACCATCGCAGGATATGCCTCAATCGGATGAGTCGGGAATCCGGTCTGCTCCAACGCATAGTTGCAGGCATAACCCAGGTCATCTATCGTATTGAGCAGCGTGCCGTCCAAGTCAAAAATATAGCAAACGGGAGTAACCGTTTTAGTATCCGGCTTGAGTATATCCTCCATTCGTTTGGCCACCTCTTCGGGATGGTCGACGAGCAACTGGCCATGATTCATGCCGTCGAAGACTTGTATATGCGCGTTTGGATAGATGGAAAGCAAGTGCTTCGCCTGTGGCTTGGCGACAAACGCTTCCTTGGTACCATACCAAAAATGGATATCGTCCCCATATATATGCTCCAGACGATTGGTATAGACCGACTTGTAGCCGTCCAAGACGGCTTGTTTTCCGCCAAAAGGCCATACTTTCTTGCACTCGTCTAAGAGCACGTCGAAATAGTGGGAATGGAAGACCCGTTTCCAAAAGCCGGTCCACTGATAGCACGTCCACACATTGACTGCCTGGTAGTAACGCAACGGGTCAACAGACCACTTCGGCAGTGGCAACAACGGTGCGGCGTCCATGATAGCATGGTTAATCGTCAGTTCGTTACGCTCCAACATGCGCGAGAGGATTTTTCCGCCGAGTGAGAGTCCGTAAGCACCATCAAGATGACCGTCGAAATGTGTTCGTACATACGCGATTATTTGCGCGGCCTGATCATCTACCGAAGTAAAACGCGTGTACTTGCCGAGGGTGAATCCATCCACTTCCACCGCTAAAATCCGAAACCGATTATCCAGTAAACGAATTAACGGAAAAAATATCTCGTACGAGACGCCCAATCCCGGAATAAGCAGCAATGTAGGGGCTTTTTCGTTGCCAAAGAGTTGAATATTCATGTGATACGCCAAGCAGTAACTTATATACAACGCCTATCGAATGTACTCGACCTTGTTTCCCACACAAGCGAGGTATTGCTGAAAAGCATCCTGCGAGATAACCACGGTTCCGCGGCAGTCATTTGGGTGGAAACTGAGCGAGTCTGCATCTTTGAGGCGGCTATCCAGGAAAAGGATGACGTGATGGTCAGTATCGTTAATCAGTCCGAACGGGCTCACGCTTCCGGGCTCCAATCCCAAATAACGCATCATTCGTTCCGGAGAAGCAAACGACAATTTGCCCGGGGCTCTCAGTCCTTGTGAAACAAGGACGTCCTTAAGCCAACGTTCGATGTCGTGAATAGCCAGGTCATCGTCGCAGGGGAAACAGATAAGATAGTGCTGGTCGCCTTTATGATTGCGCATGAAGATATTCTTGCAATGCACACTCCCGTCGTGATGCCACCATCGTTTGGCTTCTTCTATCGTCTTGCCCTCCGGATGGTTATAGGTTGTGAACGGGATACCATGCTCCTCCAAGAAACGGAGCACTTTTTCCTGTCTTTCGGATAGTATTACCCAGTTGCTCATAGTTGCTTCTTTTGCGGTTTAGGCATACGTTTGGCAAGGCCGATCGCACCGGTCGGGCAGACAAGTCGGCAAAGATGGCATCCGACACATTTCGTACCGACGATGTGCGGTTTGCGGTCATCAAAGGTGATTGCCTGATGTCCGCCGTCGGCGCAAGAGATGAAGCAGCGTCCGCAGCCGATACATTTTTCGCGGTCAATCAACGGGAAAACCATCGTCTCGCGATCCAGCTCGGACGGCAAAACGATATTCTTCAGTTCCTCGCCCACCAGTTTCTTGAGCTCTGTGATTCCGCGCTCTTGCATATAGTGCTGCATACCGAGTTTTAGGTCGTCGATGATGCGGTAGCCGTATTGCATGACTGCGGTACATACCTGAACGTTCCGGCAGCCGAGTTGGATGAAATCGAGCGCATCGCGCCACGTTTCGATACCGCCTATACCACTAACGTCCATGTGCTTCTCGATGCCGGCTTTTTTAAACAGCGAGTGACCGGTTATCTCATAAATCATACGCAGCGCAATAGGCTTGACCGCCTTGCCCGAATAGCCGCTGATGGTCTTTTTGTCGCTTACCTCCGCATCGCGGGTCATCGTGATAGATTTGATGGTATTGATGGCGCTGACGCCGTGTACGTTTGCGTAGAAACAAGCCAGCGCGTGAGGCGTCATCGAGGCGACGTTCGGCGTCATTTTCGGGATAACCGGTATCTTCACCGCATCTTTCACATAAGACGAGTAGAAGAGGATGAGTTCGGGGTTCTGGCCGATATCACTGCCCAAACCGGAAAGCCGCATTTGCGGGCAAGAGAAATTGAGTTCGACGGCATCGCACCCTGCGTCCTCCGCCATTTTGGCGAGCTCGATCCACTCTTCTTCCGTTTGGCCCATAATAGATGCGACGATGATTTTCTTCGGATAATTCTGCTTGAGCCGGCGAAGGATGTCAAAGTCCACCGTATAGGGATTTTCGCTCAACTGCTCCATATTTCTAAAACCCACAAAGGGCGTGCCCTCTTTACGAAGTGCATCGAAGCGCGGCGAAACCTCGCGTATATCCTGTTTGCAGATTGTCTTGTAAAACACACCTGCCCAACCGGCTTCAAGCGCGCGGGCTACCATATCGTAGTTGGTGCAGATGGCTGACGATGCCAAGAAAAACGGGTTCTCGCACACGATGTCGCAAAAGTTGATCTCCAACGACGGCAACTTAGATTCTTCGGCGAGAGTCACTTCCTGCGATTTTAGCGTTTCCTTGGCAAGCTCGCTGATGCGGATTGGCCTATCGTAGTGGATACAAGCTGCTTCGGCTTGCTGCAGTTCCTTTTCGGTCATCTGACTGAACAACTCTGTGGCTGTCCACTGATTATCAAATCGCAAAGCGCGGAGCGCGCGAGCGGCCTTTTGACCGCAAGGAGCGTCAGCACACAAAAGGCAACGCGCCACTTCTTCGTTGATGTGTATCATAGTCGTATTGATTGGTTATTGCTCCAAGTAGCGTTTTCGGAGCAGGTGAATATCATCGTGTGTGAGGCAAAGAATATCGCGGAGATAATTATCCATACTTCCAAACTCGCGGTCGATTAGGTCCAACGTGCGAATGAAATTGGGCGTTGATACTCCCATAAAGGCCTGAATAACGGCCATTTCGGCTCCGCCGCCACCACGTGCCAGCACCTCCGCATTCAAGCGGTTGACAAGAGGCCGATAAGCCGTGTTACTCTCTTCAAAATCGGCAATGACAGTCTCCCGCTCAACGCCAAGTGCAAACATCAGAAATGCTGCACCCCACCCTGTTCTATCCTTGCCTTGGGCGCAGTGCCAGAGAATGCCGCCATCCTCGGGTGTCTCAACGATAAGTCGCAGGAAAGCAGCGTATTGCAGCTGCGAGAACTCCGAGAAAATCAGCGACGGATACATATTTGCCGCCATCTTCTGTACCTCCGGATAGAACGAATAATTAACGATGTGCCGGTCCAATTCGAGAAAGGCCTCTTCGGGTATCGGCTTGCCGGTTTGCTGTTCGGCGCGCATGTCAATGGTCGGCAAGAGGTGATGCTCAACGCCTTCAATCTCGCGGTCGGGAACGGCTTGAAACTCCCCCATCGAACGAAAATCGAAGATGCGGCATAGGTTGTACTCCGTCAAGAGACGAGCGATATCGACATCCGTTGCATCGTGGAGGTGTGCCGTTCGCAACAACCGGTGCGGACGAATTCGTCTTCCGCCGGCTCCTACAAGACCGCCAAGGTCACGGGCATTATCAATTTTGTCGAACAACACTCTCATACTCAAAACGTATCTTCCCCTTTTACTTTAATATCGTCGCTTCGAGCACAGCATGGAACTGAGGCATTCTACGATGTGAATCGCGCTCGATAATGAGTACTTTCAGTCCTGCGTAAGGAAGTATCGCTTTTTCAACCTCTTCCAGGTCAGCATCCGGGCCGAAATACTCGCGGGCAAAGGCGTCCCAAAAGCGCGCTGCCGTTGCGTTGGACATGTGATACTGCTCTTTCGTCCACGCTTCGTCGTTAAGTTTGCAGCACAGATAAACCATTCCGAGGTCGAACATCGGATCGCCGTAGCAGAAATCGCCCAAATCGATAAAAAGCGGGTTGTTGGTACCCTCCACGAAAATGGCATTCGAGAACTGAAGGTCTCCATGGATGGCCGCATCTTTCTCCGGAGCTTCTGCGATAAAGTTACGTAACTTTTTTTTCTCTTCGGGCGTAAAGAACGGGTTGTTATCCAACATGTGGAACAACCGGTCTTTTACGTTCTCAAACTGGGTCGTATCCACTTTTGTGGCGTGCAAGCGCTTGCAGAGTTGTGCGAACTCGCGAGCATACTCTTCTGTTCGCTCCGGATTGTCGCCGCATGCGCGAGAATATGACTTCTTGCCCTCAATACGCCGAAAACGAATTCCCATTCTCTCGCCGTCGGTCACAAGATCACCCGGTTCGGGCGTCGGAATACCCGCAGCATACACTTTCTGCGCCACCTCCAGTTCTTTTTGGGCCTCTTCGAAATTACGGAAATACATCTTCAGCATGATGCTCTTATCCGTCTTATGATTGTAACTCGCACCATTAGCGCCCTCTCCCGTGCGTACGTAATCGTTGAGGTCTATCCGTGTCGTCGTCATAATTGTAGACTTTTGGCTTGTTCGTAAGTAATTCTGGCAATTATTTCGTTTTGACTGCTCGGGCCGTTCAGCACTTCAAACAAGTGCACCAATCCCGTTTCTCCTCCGCCGTTGGACATGATATAAACAATACAGATGTTCTGTATTCCTACCGCTGAGGAGATAATGTCCAAGTCGGTATTACCCAACTGATGGCGTGCGAGGCGATACGCATTTTCGTTGGATTGCTTGATGATGCGGCTGACATCGCCAAGTGTTTTGCAGCCGAAAGAGATAAACACGCGCAGGTAGTCCATCAGCGGCACTTCTTGTATCTCCGCTTGGTTAATGGCCGCAATGCGTCGGTTCAGTGGATCAAACGGCCGCGCGTTCAAGAAACTGCGGAACGTATCGCCGTCTAGCTGTACATCGTCCAACTTGCCGTTTTGCACCAACTGCTGCACGCGTCGACGATAGTCGCTTATCTCCGTACGGATACGGCTGAATTCATCGTCCGCCAACTCAAGCAAACCGGCCAAACGGTTGACTCGGCGAATATACTCGCGCGGAATTTCAATCCCCGATTTATAGCCTATGTCGTGGTTCATGGATGCCCACGCGTGCTGGAGCGTCGTGCGCAACTGCAACTCGAAGCGTATCTCATTGAGTTGCGGACAGTCAGGCTCATCCACGAGAGATTTAGGCAAACGGCAGATATAGTGCAACGAATTATAGCCGAAACTGTCTGCATCGTGCAGTTTGCGCTTGTCCACCGAGTTCTCCCAGTCGATTTCAAAGAGTTGCTCCGTCATCGCCGCAATGCGGTCCACATCGTCGGTGTAGTACGTGATTATACGCGCCCCGAGTATATCCGTCACATCGCTCAGCGAGCGGTACTTATCGCCCTTCATAGCCAGTTTCCCCATCAAAGAATCCGCCGTTTTGATACGCGTAACAATAGCTGTTACGACCAAGCCATTACGCGCCAAGGCATTTTGAAGCGTCGTCTGCACAATATGCTCCGCACGCAGATAGAGCGGCAACTGCGCGGCATACTCATCCATGATGAGTTGACTGTGAAGGTCCATAATTTATTGAATTTCGAACAGGCTCACAAAGCCCGTCATCATAAACACCTGACGAATATCGTCGTTAATATTACGTACAATCACCTTACTACCGTGATTCGCGGCTTCCTTTCTGATTCCGAGGAAGATACGCAAACCCGACGAGGAGATATACTCCAACTCTGTGCAATCCAGCACAATTTCTTTGTTAGCGGCCTCAAGAAGAGGCTTCACGTCCTCAGCAGTCTGTACCGAGGCCGGCGTATCCAATCGGCCGATAAACTTAGCAATCAGTTGATTGCCGTTGTTCTCAATTACTGTCTTCATATTATATTAGTCTTATTAGTCTTATTCGTTTTTTGAGGCGTTTTCGCGTTTGAGTTTTTTCACCAGCGTCAGTACGTTTTGGTCGTCTTCGCGGCGGTAGGAGACTTCATCCATCAATTGCCGCACGAGGAAAATACCCAGGCCACCTATCGGGCGTTCCTCCACCGAAAGCGTCGTATCCGCCTCTGCCTGTTTGGTCGGGTCGAACGGTATTCCGCAATCCATGATGGTGAACACCAGTTCCCTGTCCTCTCCGGCATAATTCTCCACAAACTCTACAAACACGTGTCCGCTCTTGCCCGGATAGGCATATAGCATCACGTTGGTCACCGTCTCCTCCAGCGCCAAGTTGATTGGCATATTCAACTCAACCGGGAGGCCCAATTCCTCAATCCACTCCGAGAGTGTCGGAATCTGTTCGATGTCGTTTCGCATTTCAAGTGCAGGACGCTGGTAACGAATGGCCAACATGGTCAGATCATCGCTCTGCTCTGCGCCATCGACAAAAGCATCCACACTCGCGAGCATTTGTTCTACAAGTTCTCGCGGCCTTTCTCCTTTTAATTTTCTCTTCGCCGTTTTCAGTTCCTGAATCATCCGCTCTTCGCCAAACTGCTCATGCAAACGGTTCTCGGCCTCGGTCAAACCGTCGGTATAGAGGAATAGCACATCGCCAAAATGTATATGCGTCGTTTGGGCTTTGTATTCATAGTCACTCTCGATTCCCAAAGGCAAATTCGGCAGTATGGGGAGGCTCTCACTTTCCACCACCGGTGCATTATGCCCTGCGTTGCAATAATTGAGCAATCCCGTCTTGCAATCCAGCACACCCAAGAAAAGGGTCACAAACATGTTTGCCATATTTTGCTCAACCAAGGCCCTGTTCATCTCTCCGACTATCATTTCAGGGCGCTCTTCGTTGGCTGTCGAATTACGGAAAAGCGAACGCGTCATTGCCATCACCAGCGAAGCCGGCACGCCTTTACCGCTCACATCGCCGATACAGAAAAACAATTTGTCGTGTCGCACGTAGAAATCGTACAGGTCTCCTCCGACCTCCTTGGCGGGGTCAACCATTCCATAGATGTTCAAGTCCGGACAGTCAGTAAACGGCGGGAATACTTTTGGCAACATCGCCATCTGAATGGTCTTCGCGATATGCAGTTCATCCTCCATTCGTTGGTTTTTCTCCGTCGATTCCAGCAACTCCTTCGTCATCTTGCGTGAGTGGAGAAGCATAAATGCCAGGACTATCAATCCCGTAATCATCATCAGCGTGATAATCAGGCCGGCACGGCGAAGCTCGGCAAATAGGACTCGGTCAGGAATAATAATCTCCATTTGCCATCCCGTCGCATCAATCTCTTCGCTGAAATTATAGTACTTATGTCCGGGAATCGTGTCCACCGCGTCCACGATGCTCAAGCCCTTGCTCGAACGAATTGAATAATAACTGTTCGGGAACACCCGCAAGTATTCTGACACACTCTCCAGATAATCCAACGACAAATCAATGCCCGCGACAGCTACCACTTCGCCCTTTTTGTTGTGTATCGGATGCGAACAAGTCACCACCATCGAGCGTGCGCCCGAATTGTCAAAG
>Ga0310786_10010897_pt1 | contig 11388 bp, 9 predicted proteins | sample AusTroGonzalo_MG_FD_203881 | JGI IMG/M metagenome (GOLD analysis project Ga0310786, IMG submission 203881) | Bovine rumen microbial communities from tropical cattle in Woodstock, Queensland, Australia - Gonzalo_03 (v2) (version 2) | ecosystem: Host-associated > Mammals > Digestive system >... | reverse complement strand
GGCCAACGGCTTTACCGACTCCTTCCGCTTCAAGTATCCTGACGAGGTAAAATATTCCTGGTGGTCGTATCGCTTCCAGGCCCGTCAGAAGAATGCAGGCTGGCGCATCGACTATTTTGTCATCTCTGACAGTCTCCGCGACCGCCTTGACGATGCCAAGATTCATACTGATATCTTCGGTTCCGACCATTGTCCCGTAGAGCTCGATCTTATGTAGTATAATTTGAAATATTGTATAATAGGACACAAAGAGTGACTGACTCTTTGTGAGGTACAAAACGTTACTTTCATGCCTGCAAAAAGGTAGAAAGTACCTTGCAAAAAAGTTGGAAGGTACTAAATAAAGTTAGAATCCTGTCAGTATTTGTTAAAATCCTGACAGGATTTATTAAAATTACGTCAGGATTTGATAAAATCACGTCAGGATTATAGCTTTTCCAGAGGCTTTGTTTATATATTCATGGTTATGCTGATTCAGGTGAAAATTTATGTAAAATAAAACATAATTATATAAGTTAAATCAAACTTGTAGAAAAATTAGTAAAGAGTCTGAAAATGTTTGGAGGTAAGCGTGGGATTGTATACTTTTGCCCTCGATAATTTGTAAATGAAATTGCAATGAACCTAACCATTCTGCATATCCTGCTGCTATTGGTGCCGTCGACTGTGGTTACGGCGCAGAACCACATGGTAGTTGTCAATGTGGAGACGAAGGTGCCAATACGCGATGTGAGGGTTTGTACGGATGCTAGGCAGGAAACACGCACTTCATGGGATGGGCGCTTTACTGTGCCAGACAGTTTTCTTCGTGTCGATTTCCTGCATCCCGATTTCGAACGCCGCTATGTCTTGAAATCTGAACTAAAAGGCGATACGATTTTCCTCATTCCCAACACAAATGCTATTCGTGAAGTGGTGATTTATGGCGAGCGGCGTTTCGAGAAGCGTATGGCCCAGATTCTGAAGCCCTCGCCCCAACAGATAGAACGCGACAAGATGCCAAAGGTTGTACCTGCGGGTATCAGTCCCCTTGGCGTCCTTGTGCTGATTTATAATCTGACTTTGCGTAAAAAGGTAGAGGACCATGCCCGTCGTAAGAAGGCTCTGAAGGAAGTTCGCAGGAAAGAAGAAGAATTTAAGCAGAAATGGGACTCGCTGAAAGTGCAGAAGCGTTGACTGTAAATGTTTCAGAAATATAAAATATGCTATTTTTTCTCCAAAAAGAACTGTCTTCATGAATTTTTTTGTACCTTTGCCGCTCAATGAAACGCTGAGTATTCAGGAAAGTATGTCAACCATAAATGAATTGTTAGAAACCTTTACACCCATCACATTGGAGCAGATGAGCAGTGTGAAGCTGATGAACCGTACTGATACGAAGTTCGTCACTAATCTCGACAAGCTTCGCCAACTCCTGGAAATGGCCCAGGCGGACTATTACGTGCAGGATATCGATGGCGGGCGCAACCTGGAATATGACACCACTTATTTCGATACCACCGACTTCGATATGTACTGCCAGCACCAGATGGGGCACACCAACCGCCAGAAGATCCGCTTCCGCACCTACTGCGTCAGCGGTTTGCAGTTCATGGAGGTGAAGACCAAGAATAACCATGGGCGCACCAAGAAAAAGCGCATAGAGGTGAGCGATATGGATCTTGCCGACGAAGAGAAGCGCCAGTTTCTTGCCAAACACCTGCGCTATGTCGTCGACTCCCTGCAGCCTGCCCTTAACAACCACTTCTCGCGCATCACGCTGGTGAACAAGGCAAAGACCGAACGCCTGACCATCGATTCTGGACTACGGTTCCGCAACCTGCTGAACGGTTGCGAGCGCGATATGGACGACCTGGTGATTATCGAACTGAAACGCGACGGACTAGTATTCTCGCCCGTGCTGGAAATGCTCAGGCGGTTGAGGATTCATCCCCACGGATACTCGAAATACTGCATGGGCATGGCGCTGACCTGCAACGGCCTGCTGCCCGTGAACCGCTTTAAGCGAAAACTCATCGAAGTGAATAAACTCGTCAATCAATATAACTCGTCAATAACTTTTAATCGAATAAGAATATGATTAATTTAAAAGAATTGTTCTCCCCTGATTTTGGAGACACTCTGCTGAGATTTGTTCTCTGCTTCCTGGTGAACTGGTTTATCGTCCACTTCCTTTATTTCAGAAAGGCCAAACGGCGTGATTTCTTCTTCACGTTCATGATCATTTCCGTAGCCATCTTCTTCCTGGTTTACCTGATGATGGGTATGGATCGCGGAAAGGCCACGATGGGCGTTGGTCTCGGACTGTTCGGCATCTTCTCGATCATGCGTTATCGTACGGATGCGATGCCTGTACGCGAGATGACCTATCTCTTCGTTGTGGTCTGTCTGTCAGTGGTTCACGCCATGGCCGATGCCTTAGGAGTGGACGCGGCAGGCGCCATGGTGGGCACACCATTTGCCGAGCTGCTGGTGATTGATGTGATTGTCATCCTGTCCATCGTCATCTTCGAGCATTCACTCAAGGTTCAGGCGTCGAAACTGGTGCAGTACGACCGCATTGACCTGATAAAGCCTGAGCGCAGGGAAGAGCTGATTGCCGATTTGGAGGAGCGCCTTGGGCTGAAGGTGCTGCATGTCAGGGTAGGAGCCGTCGATTTCCTGCGTGATATGACGGTGCTGCGCGTGTACTACGAAGGCAACGACAGCGGCGATGTGAAGAATATGTTGAAAATCAAGAACTCTGAATATGCGAGCGTATAGCCTTCCATTCGTAAAGCTGCGCTACCTTGCAGTCCTACTGTTCGCTATTTACTGTTCACTATTCACTCTCCCTGCTTCTGCCCAGCAGGATGACTTCGGACTCGACTTTTCGCTGGAGGCCCAGAAGAAGATCGACAAGAAGTGGTCGGTGAGTCTCGAAGGCGAGTTGCGTACCCGCAATAACGCCCAAACCAATGATCGCTGGAGCGTAGGGCTTGGCGCAGACTATAAGGCCACCAAGTGGCTGAAGGCCTCGGTAGGGTATTATTACCTTTACGACAATAATGAGCGCATTTCTTATTATGAAGAGGATGATGATGCGGTTGACGATGGCGATGCAGAAGTGGGCGATCCCAAGAAATGTGGCCGGTACTGGCAGGGGCGTCATCGCTTCAACGTATCGCTGACGCTGAGCAAGAAGCTTATCGGCGACTTCAAGTTCTCGCTGCGTGAGCGCTGGCAGTATACCTACCGTCCGGAATATACCGTCGATGAGCGCTGGAGCTATCTGAAGAATGCCTACGACGGCAAGCCGCATACCTATAGTGGTAAGGGAAAGAACGTGTTGCGCAGCCGTCTGCAGGTGGAATACGACAAGAGCAAGATGCCTGTAACGCCCTACGCCAGTGTGGAACTCTTCAATGCCAGGTCGTTGGAGAAGATCCGTTATCAGGCAGGTGTGGATTGGTCGATCTCGAAGCTACATGCCGTTGGCGCCTTCTACCGCTATCAGCATGTCAGCGATGAGGATGAGGCGGAAGAACCTAACCGCCATCTCATAGGCTTAAGTTATAAATTAAAATTTTAGGGCGCCGATTTGACGCCCTAAAATTTTACATGACGGTTTACTTCGCCGTAATCTTCACGCTCTTAATAGCTACCCAGTTGAAGGTGGGATCGGTAAGATTGACACCAAAGGACAGGTTGCCATCACCATCAACAACGCCCTCGGCCGTATAAGTGCCATAGATACCCTTCATGCCATTGTACTCGAACGGCGTACCGGTAGCGAGATCGATATTGGTTGTGCCAACGAAGAATGAGGCACCGCTGATGTCGCTGCCAGATTCGCTATAGGCACGGATCAATGCCGAAATCTCATACTTCTCACCAGGATTCAATGCAGAAAGTGAATAGAAAATGATGCCAGTCTCGAGAGGACCGGGCTTGCCAACCCAGTTCTCGATGAACGGTGTTACCATGCCTGAAGGATCGTTGCCGGGGTTACCCTCTACTGACCACGTGTTGATGTGGAAAGCGTTATTGTTTGTGCAGAACCAGTTGTCGATTTTGTCGTCGGCAATGGCACCGGCAGCGATGACCTTATAGCTGTTGACGCTGATCTGTGCCAAAAAGGCTGCTTCAGCAAGCTTCTGGAGGTTTTCACTGCTCATCGGAGCGGCAATGGCTGCGCTCAGAATACCCTCTGCCTCTTTTGACATCTTCTGCTTCAGCAATTCCTGTGCTGCGGGCAGAATCTTCTCGTATGCCTTGCTGATGGGCATCATTGTTGTCAGAGACTTGATCTGGATGGTGTGCCAGTTGGTGCCGGGCTTATCCTTGCCAAGACCGATGGTCAGGGTGCCGTCGGTAACCTCTACCTCAATGGTGTATTCACCATTCTTGGCTGTGGCTGTAGCGATCTGACCTACTAAATATGTCTTTGCATCGTTAGCAAACACATAGGCCACATCGGTTGCGCCATCGGCCATGTCAGAGGCAAATCCGCGACCGTCGGTATAGAAGGCGTTTGCATACAGTTCTACGATGTACTTGCCATTTTCAAGGCCTTCGATGGTCTGCTGGAGGAGAACACCTGTTGCGTCGACATTACCCTGATAGTTCTCCATCATCTGAGATGTACGGCCGTCGCTGGTTGTAACGGCAGGTGCATATTGGGTAGCGCACCAGCCACCGCCCCATCCGTCGGTAGCCACCAATTCCGTAAGATCAGCAGGAACCAATTCTTCCACTTCGGGCTCAGTCGGTTCTTCTGGAATAACAACTGGTTTGTCACTCATCGAACAAGCGGTGAAAAACAGTGCTCCTAACAGCACCATAAATAAACTTAACTTTTTCATACTTCATTTTCTGGCTCACTTATTAATAATTTTCTAAACAGTGGGCAGAGCTTTTTCCCACATGCCAAACATTTGTTGATAATTATTTTCTTGATTACATGTCCTCGTAGGTGTCGAGGTAGGTGACATGGGTGACAAGGTATTCGTCGACACCATGCTTACCGTCGGCACCACCGATACCCGACTTCTTCACACCAGCGTGGAAGCCCTGGATGGCCTCGAAGTGCTCGCGGTTGACATAGGTCTCGCCGAACTCCAGTTCGCGGCAGGCCTTGACGGCGATGTTCAGATCCTTGGTGAAGATTGATGATGCCAGACCGTACTCGCAGTCGTTGGCATACTTGATGGCCTCGTCGATGTCGGAGAACTCGATCAGCGGAATCACTGGGCCGAAGGTCTCCTCATGGATGATGTCCATATCCTGACGGCAATCGTCGAGTACGGTAGCAGCATAGAAGTAACCCTTCGTGCCGACGCGATGACCTCCGCAGAGCAGCTTGGCACCCTGCTTGATGGCGCGCTCCACCTTCTCGGTGACACTCTCCAAGGCACGGGCCTCTACCAACGGACCCATGTCGACGCTCTCGTCAGCGCAAACATCGCCCACTTTCACCTTCGACATCTTGTCGACGAGGATCTTGGTGAACTCGGCCTTCACCTCCTTCTGTACATACACACGCTCAGCATTGTTACAGATCTGACCATTGTTGCCGATACGGCTGTCGACGATCCACTGGGCAGCGCGCTCCAGGTCGGCATCCTTCATGACAATGGCGGGAGCTTTGCCACCGAGTTCGAGGCTGACCTTCGTGATGTTCTTCGAGGCAGCAGCCATGATGCTTTCGCCAGCACCGACGGAACCTGTCACGCTGACGATGTCGATCTTAGGCGAGCCAGCCATCTCGTTGCCGATGACAGAACCCTTACCCGTGACGATGTTGATGACGCCTGCAGGCAGACCGGTCTCTGCGACGACCTTGGCGAACTCGGTACAGTTTTCGGGGGTGAGCTGTGAGGGCTTGATAACAATGGTACAGCCAGCAATCAAAGCGGCTCCGGCCTTACGGGCGATGAGGAAGAACGGGAAGTTCCAGGGGAGGATGCCTGCCACCACGCCGATGGGCTTCTTGGTGAGCAGGATGGTCTCGTTGGGACGGTCGCTGGGGATGATCTCACCCTCAATATGACGGGCGAAGGTTGCCATATACTCGAAATAGGCGATGGTGGCGCCAACCTCGATAGCAGCCCAAGTACGCGTCTTACCCTGCTCACGCATGATAATCTCGGTAAACTCCTTCTCGCGCTTCTTGATGCCGTCGGCCATCTTCAGCAGATACTGCGCACGCTCGATAGCGGGCGTCTTGCCCCAAGCCTTCTGAGCGGCACGGGCTGCGTCGAGGGCGCGGTTCACATCCTCGATGGTGCCTTCCGGCTGACGGGAAATGACTTCCTCGGTTGAGGGGTTTAACACTTCAATCCATTTGCCGTTCGAGCTCTCGCAGAACTGGCCATTGATAAACATTTTCAAATCTTTCATATACGTTTCGTTTTAGTGTAGAGAAGTTTGTTGGTGCAAATTTAGTGAAAAAAACGCGGAGACGACAAGATAGAGTGATTAAATAATCTTAAATTCGGTGATTCTTATGAATAATTGTGTATCTTTGCGCCCTCAAAGTACGTCAAACAGAAGACTTATTTAAATATTATAATGTGTATGAAGAAGATTTTAACAGCTTCCTGCCTGATGATGGCCATGACAGCCATGGGGCAGAACTTTCAGCAGAACCTCGACACCTCGGTGCGTCCTGGTGACGATTTCTTTCAGTATGCAGCCGGTGGATGGATGAAGGCCCATCCCCTCGATGCAGAACATACCAACAATGGTGCCTTCACCGACCTGTATGATGAGAATCAGAAGCAGATTCAGGAACTGATCCTGCAGTATGCCAATACGCCTCAGGAGCAGGGTACACTGGGTCAGAAGATCGGCTCGCTCTACAAACTGATGATGGACAGCGTGCGCCTGAACCGTGAGGGCTGGACACCGCTGAAACCGACTCTCGAGACCATCGCCGCTATCAAGGACCGTCGCGAGTACCAGCTGGTTTGTGCCAAACTCGACCGTAAGGGTGAGAATACGCTGATGTTTGGCGTGGGCGTTGGCTCTGACATGCGCAATGCCTCGATGAACATTGTGAGCATCGGGCAGGGGGGACTCGGACTGGGCACAAAGGACTATTACCTGAACGATGACGAGCAGACCGTGCGTATCCGTGAGGCCTACAAGACCTATATGACCAACCTCTTCGAACTCGTGGGTACTGATGAGGCTGTAGCCAAGAAGAAAATGGAGGCCATATTGGCTATCGAGACGCGTATCGCCAAGGCCAGCAAGAGCCGCGTGGAACTGCGCGATGTGGATGCCAACTATCACAAGATGACCTATACGCAGCTGGTGCTGGACTATCCTGGCATCGACTGGGGTAATATGTTTTTGATTAGCGGATTCCCATCTTTTGACCTCGTTGACGTGGGGCAGCCTGAGGCTATCCATGAGGTGGAGAAGATTCTGGCAGAGACGTCTCTCGATGACTTGAAGGCCTATGCAGAGATCAAGGTGATTGCAGGTGCCAGCAGTCAGTTAAGTGATGCTTTCCGTGCAGAGTCGTTCAAGTTGAGTTCGGTGATGAGTGGTACACAGCAGGACCGTCCCCGCTGGAAGCGTGCCGTCAGTTTGGTAAGTGGTGTCTTAGGCGAGGCCATCGGCAAACTCTATGTTGAGAAATATTTCCCTGCTACGAGTAAGCAGCGTATGCTCGACCTGGTGCACAACCTGCAGACTGCCCTTGGTCAGCGTATCGACGAGGCCACTTGGATGAGTGCCGAGACCAAGGCTAAGGCCAAGGACAAACTCGAGAACTTTATCGTTAAGATCGGTTATCCTGACAAGTGGAAGGACTATAGCGGGCTGAAGGTGGATGAGAGTCTGTCGCTCTATGAAAACCTGGCTAATGTGGCTGAGTGGCGTACCCTCGATGAGTTGAACCGTAAGGTGAATAAGCCCGTTGACAAGACGGAGTGGCACATGACACCGCAGACCGTCAATGCTTATTATAACCCCACAACCAATGAGATCTGCTTCCCCGCTGCGATTCTCCAGCCGCCATTCTTTGATCCTAATGCCGATGATGCTGTGAACTATGGTGCCATCGGTGGTGTGATTGGTCATGAGATGAGTCACGGCTTCGACGATCAGGGCTCGCAGTTTGATAAGACTGGTAACCAGCGTAACTGGTGGACGGATCAGGACAAGGCCAACTATAACGCCCGCACGAAGGTGCTGGCCGATTTCTTCAGCAAGGTCGAGATCCTGCCTGGTAAGTTTATCAATGGTCAGCAGACGCTGGGCGAGAATATCGGCGACAACGGTGGTCTGAATGTTGCTTACCGTGCTTTGCAGAATGTGCTGAAGGAGAAACCTGCAGGTAAGATTGAGGGCTTCACACCCGAGCAGCGCTTCTTCCTGAGCTGGGCTCGCGTATGGGCTGGTAATTTCCGTCCTGAGTATGTGGAGTATCTGATTACAGTTGATGTGCATTCACCGTCAAAGGCGCGTGTGAATGCTGCCCTGCCGCAGATTGATGCATGGTATGATGCCTTTGGAATTAAGAAGAGCGATAGGCTTTTCGTTCCCAAGAAGAAGAGAGCACAGATATGGTAAAAACAATAATCCCCGCCAAATCGGCGGGGATTATTATTTATTTGATAATCACTTTCCTGATCTCGCTACCATGTCTGATGATAACGATCTGTCCTTTTCTGATATCTTTCAGTTGACGACCCCTCACATCGTAGATCACTTCACCACCTGTGGTGTCGTTAGCACGGGTGTCGTCACTACGTACAACGGTGATAGCTGTGGCAGGATTGTTATTCTCTGATACAGCGTTCGTGTCATAGTCCTGCTTACCACCACTGATAATCACCTGACCATCGGTCTTGATGGCACTCTTGCCTAAGTCTTTAATCGTCAGGGTTCCGTCGTCCAGATAGCAGTTACCGGTATCCTCGTCGATGTCGGCATCAGTATCTTCATGGTCGGGAAGAATACCCGTAGAGGTCTTGCCGTCCAACTCAACCTGAATACCATCGTCCTCAGCACCTTTAATGGTGATTGTGCCACTCTGCATCCAGAAATACTGCTTGCAATGGATACCGTCTTTCTTGGCACCTGTGATATTGAGTGTCAGGTTCTTGACCTGCATATACTCCTTGCTACTGATGGCATGAGCCGTATTGCCGACAATATTCAGGGTGCCTTTACCTTTCAACTCAAAATGGCCTTTGGTATAGACGCAGGCTTTCCAATCGCCGTTTGCCCCGTCGGAAAGCGTGTTAGCACCGCCATCTTTGTTGGCATTCAGTTCGATGCGCTTACCATTATCGACATTGATGGCAGGACCGCTGGGATTGTTCAGTGTCACCCCCATGAGTTTGACGGTACACTTGTAACTGCCTTTCATCTCGAATCCGCCGTCATCGCTGCTGCCGGAGAGTTGATAGGTGATCTCGCCTGGTGCACCATCAGCAACTGCGTCCGACTGTACGAGCTGCACGTGTGATGACGTACCGCTGGAACAGGTCACATAAGCGGCCAGATCACCGGGAATCGTAACAGTAGCCGTTGCTCCGTTGTATTCGATGGTTACTACATTAGCAGCCCCCACAACCATGCAGGCCATGAGGGCTGATATCATTAAGACTAGTTTCTTCATTACAATTCCGGATTAGATTCCCAGTGCTTTCTTTGCGCCATCAGCAGCAGCATCGACAGCCTCACCTGCCTTCTCCTTAGCAGCATCAGCAGCATCGCTTGCTGCATCCTGAACAGCGTCGGCAGCATCGTTTGCTGCGTCAACAGCAGCATCCTTAGCACCACTGAGTGCCTGCATCAAACCGTCGACGACACTCTCTGCAGGAGCAGCAGTCAGTGCTGTCAGAGCACTCTGTATAGCCTCGTTCTCACCAGCGAAAGCCTTGATCTTGTCGGCATTCTCTTTCAGGAAGTCCTGAATCTTGGTCACATACTCCTTAGCTACAGCGGGATCAGAACCGATGATGTCCTTGATCTTCTCCTGGATAGCGGTAAGCACCTCCTGGAACTTGCTGGCATCCTGAGCCTCAATCTGCTCGGTCAGCTGGTTGATAGAAGCTGCTGCCTCTTCCTCTGCGTTGTAAACCATAGCCTCAACTGCGTCAGCGTTGTCGGCGGGAGCCTGAGTTTTGTTTCCACATGCGGTGAAACCGATGGCGCACATTGCCATCACAGCAAACATGATTTTCTTCATAATCTTTTTTTTAATAGTTAATAATGTAAATTGATTCTTCTCTCAAATTGAATCCCCACTATGTGGGGAAATTGATTTTCGGCAACAAATTTAGGCTATTTTTAAATAACTTGTTTATATTTTTTGCGCTTTTTAACTTTTTTCTTACTTTTGCACTCGTTTTCAAGATAATTAACAGTAAATGACAACATTAGAGTTCAAACCAAAGCTGTTTTCGACGTTGAAGAATTACAATCGGAAGCAGCTGACAACAGATTTGCTTGCCGGCATCATCGTCGGCATTGTGGCTTTGCCGTTGGCCATTGCCTTCGGTATTGCCTCAGGCGTGACCCCTGAGAAGGGTATTATCACTGCCATTGTAGCCGGACTGATCGTTTCTGTCTTTGGTGGTTCCAAAGTTCAGATTGGTGGCCCTACAGGCGCGTTCATTATTATTATTTATGGAATCATCCAGCAGTATGGTTTCGAGGGTCTGACCATCGCGACACTTTTGGCAGGTGTATTCCTCATTATGTTTGGTGTGCTCCATCTGGGCACTATCATCAAGTATATCCCGTATCCTATTGTGGTAGGTTTTACTTCAGGTATCGCCCTGACCATCTTCACCACACAGATCAAGGATCTCTTCGGACTGACGATGGCCTCCGTGCCCAGCGATTTCGTTGAGAAGTGGATTGCCTATATCGGCTCTTTCCCCACCATCGACTGGTGGAGTGCGGGGGTGGGTATCGGCTCCGTAGCCGTCATTGCCCTTTGGCCTAAGATGGCTCGTTATAATCGTGTGCTGAAGAAACTTCCAGGCTCGCTCATTGCCATCATTGTGATGACGATTGCTGTCCTGCTGCTCAAACAATATATGGGCGTGACGAGTGTCGAGACCATCGGCGACCGTTTCAGTATCTCTAACCAGCTGCCCGGTGCACAGGTACCTGAGTTGACGTGGGATGTAATTAAGGGACTTGTGGCTCCGGCCTTTACTATCGCCATCCTCGGTGCTATTGAATCGTTGCTGTCGGCAACGGTAGCAGATGGTGTCATTGGCGACCGTCACAACTCGAACACAGAGCTCATTGCACAAGGTTTTGCCAATCTGGCCAGTCCCATTTTTGGTGGTATCCCTGCCACAGGTGCCATTGCCCGTACGATGACCAATATCAATAATGGCGGCCGTACACCTGTGGCCGGCATCATCCATG
>Ga0310786_10010896_pt1 | contig 11388 bp, 7 predicted proteins | sample AusTroGonzalo_MG_FD_203881 | JGI IMG/M metagenome (GOLD analysis project Ga0310786, IMG submission 203881) | Bovine rumen microbial communities from tropical cattle in Woodstock, Queensland, Australia - Gonzalo_03 (v2) (version 2) | ecosystem: Host-associated > Mammals > Digestive system >... | reverse complement strand
CGTGACAAACGACCTAGAACACATGTCCCCCGAGACCGTGAGGGAAAGAGCGGTCGACATGGTTCCTACAAAGGATTACGTCGAGCAGTTCGAGAAGATCCCCAAGTGGGACCAGGAGCAGATGATCAAGGATTGGGGAGACCCGCCCGGAGAGATCTGCGTCGACGGGAAGAAGATCATCATCCCCGGTCTGATCAAAGGGAACGTCTTCGTCGGATATCAGCCCCTGAGGGGATGGGCCGAGAAGATGGAACAGAACATCCACGACCCCATCCTGTTCGCTCAGCACCAGTATCTCGAATACTACCGCTGGCTCAGAGAATCCTTCGGGGCCAACATCATCTTCCACATGGGTACCCACGGTACCATAGAATGGCTTCCCGGCAAGAACGTGGGAATGTCCCAGAAATGCGACCCCGACGTGGTCCTGGACGGAATACCGAACATCTACCCGTACATCATCGACGATCCGGGAGAGGGAATACAGTGCAAGCGCAGGATAGAATCTGTCCTGGACGGCCACATGCCTCCGGCGATGGCCCGTGCCAACTCTTATCCGGAATTGGACGAGGTGTATGTCCAGCTTCAGGATTACTTCAAACTGCGCGGAGGCAGCCCAGACAGGATGAAGCAGGCCGTGGCCAACATCTACGATGCCGTGAAACGCAACAACCTGCTCAAGGACCTCAACATCGAGGACGACAACGATCCCGGACCAGAGGGATTCGAACCGTACATCATTCCTCTGCACGAATACATCGAGGAAGTCAAGGACGCTCTGATCAGGGCCGACCTGCACATCATGGGAAGGGTCCCCCGCGAGGAACACTTCGATGAGATGGTATATTCCATCACCCGTCTCGACAACGGGGACATAATGTCGTTCCGCGACGCCTTCGGATTCAACCAGGGAATAGATGTAAGGAAGGCCTTGGATGACCCTGCTGGCACATGCCCTACAGGAGAGATGAACTCCGAGGCCGTCGGAAGGATCGACAGGGAGCTCATGGAGCTGCTTGTGTGGATGAGGCAGGACGGATACGATACCGAGAGGACCATAGCCCACATCGGCAATGCGTCCGATGACCTCAAGAAAACCATCAAATTCGTCTGCGAATCGCTGGTCCCGAGGATCAACATGATGAGCGATGAGATCGACCATCTTGCAGATGCATCCAACAGCGAGTTCGTGGTCCCCGGACCGTCCGGAGCGCCCACCCGCGGTGGCGCATTCACGCTCCCGATGGGAAGGAACTTCTATTCGCTTGATCCGGACACGATCCCCACGCGCACAGCCTGGGAGATCGGTAAGCATATGGCGGACCAGATGATCGAGCGCTACGTCAACGAGAAGGGCAGTTATCCGAGGGAGATCGGATTCGTCATCTGGGCGACGGACACCATGAAGACCTACGGAGACGACGTAGCATACATCCTCTGGCTCCTCGGAGTCAAGCCTGTCTGGTCCCGTACCGGCGGTCAAGTCACAGATCTGGAACTGGTACCGGTGGAGGAGCTAGGAAGGCCCAGGGTGGACGTTACCGTGAACATCACCGGTCTCTTCCGCGACACGTTCCCCAACCTCATCGACCTTATCGACAAGGCCGTGAACATGATCGCAGATCTGGACGAGAGCGACGAGGACAATGCCCTGGCGGCCAACCTCAGAAGGGATGTACTCGAAGGCATAGTCGCCGGACTTACGCCCGACGAGGCCCGCAGGCGCAACGCGGTCAGGATATTCGGAGCGCCTCCGGGAGGATACGGTACTGGAGTGAACAAGGCCATCGGCGCCAGCTCATGGGAGAGCGTCGAGGATCTGGCCAACGTCTATCTCGACTGGTGCAGCAACGGATACTCCCAGGGACACTTCGGAGAGAAGATGAAGGACGAGTTCGTCAGAAGGTTCAGCAACGTCTCGCTGACCGTCAAGAACATGCCCGACAGGGAGATCGACCTTCTGGACTGCGACGATGTCTACGAGTACCTGGGAGGCATGAACGCCTTCGTCAGGGCCTACGGAAAGGACAAGGACTTCCTGACATTCATGGGAGACGACTCGGATCCCAAGAAGTCCAAGCTGCGCAGCACCAAGGAAGAGCTCAGATACGTCTACCGCAGCAAGATCCTGAATCCCAAGTTCATCAACGGACTGAAGGAGCATGGATACCGCGGAGCCGGAGAGATGGCCAACATCACCGAGTTCACCATGGCCTGGGGAGCGACATCTGATGTCGCAGAGGATTGGATGTACGACGGTCTTCTAGAGAAGTTCCTGTTGGACAAGGATACCAAGGAATGGATGCTGGACTGCAACCCCTACGCGATGATGAACATCCTCAACCGTCTGCAGGAAGCTATCAACAGGGACCTGTGGAACGCATCCGAGGAATATCAGCAGCTCATCAAGGATCTCTTCCTCGAAGCCGAGGAGAGGATCGAGGATCTGATGGACCGTTGAAAAACAAACGACCTTTCGATCCTAGAAAGGTGTAATGGATATTATGCCCCAGATGCGTTTCCGCATCTGGGGTAAAAACGGGTTTTCCGGTTTAATACCAAATCTTCTTGGCACTCTTGACCAGAATCAGTATGAATAATGGTCCTCCGATGACCGAAGTTATTATTCCGACCGGTATTCCGCCCAAGGTAATGGTCTTGGCGACCGCATCCGCAATCAATAGAATCGTAGCACTGATGAAGGCTGAACACGGAAGAAGGTATTTCGGATCGGATCCAACCACTATCCTCGCCAAATGAGGAGCGATCAATCCCATGAATCCGATTCCTCCGGTGACTCCGACGACAACGGCAGTCATCGTCGCTGTGATGAACAAGGCCAGATTACGATAGAATCTGACATTGACTCCAAGAGTCGTGGCAGTTCTCTGTCCTGCATTCATCAAATGGATATTCCTGGAAATCATCTGCAATGCAATGATCGAGATGATTACAACAGCGATTACGATCGGTATGTTTTCCCATGTAACACGCCCAAGAGATCCGATCGTCCACATGTATGCTCCTTCGACTGTCTCGGCATGAGGTGCCAACAGCATCAACAACGTGGTTGTTGCAGAGAAGATGTACATCATGGCAATTCCTGCCAGGATCATTGATGTCGGCGTAATGTGTCTCTGACGGGCCACCAGAAGAATAGCCGCAGTGGGGATCATCGCAAAGACAATTGCATTTATGGCAACGGTCGTATTGTAATCTCCGGTCCACATCAGTGCGACATCCAGATATATGAACAGAGCCGCTCCCATCGACGCTCCAGCAGAAACTCCTGTTGTATAAGGCGTGGCCAGAGGATTGCGCATGATGATCTGCATGATGGCTCCACCGACCGCCAGAGATGCTCCTACGACGACCCCCATTATTGCACGGGGCATATTGTAATTCCACACCACTGTATCGATGTAGGAGACTGGTCCAGTCCTACCGGAAAGACGTGCAATCAGGACATCCCATACATCTTTGTTTGTGATGGTCTCTGACTGACAGGCGAAGAGAGAGAAGAAGAATCCGAATACGGTTGTGACCATGAATATGATTATCCACAGCTTCTTCCTCTTGAGATATTTGAAGTATTGATCCTCCGCCTCATCTGCCGATACCGGATCAGGAATTGTTGAGAACGCCATCAATACACGCTCCCGTATCCGCTCTTACGACTTACTATCATGTACAAGAAGATCGGAGCACCGATCACAGACATTATCAGTCCTACTCTGAGCTCGTCCGGATAAATGACAAGACGAGCTATCAGATCAGATATCAGAAGAAGGAAACTACCCACCATCATGGAAGCGGGTATCACAAACTTGTTGTCCCCGCCGATTATCATACGAACGATGTGCGGTCCGACCAGACCGACGAATCCGATGATTCCTACAAAACAGATAAGGGCTGATGCCATAACAGCAACCAATACCAGGCAGAGTGTCTTGAACTTCTCAACATCAAGACCCAGACTCTTTGCGCTCTTCTCTCCGAGAGTAATCAGGTTAAGATACCTGTACAAGAAGATTGAGATTATGGATCCTACCAACGTTACAATGAATGGTATCCCACAGTCGTCCCAATGAACGCTTGTAAAGGAACCGATTCCCCAACGCAATGCGGCCGTCAGGGATTCAGGATCTGCGAGATAATTGATCAAAGTCTGCAATCCGCCGAACACGTTGGACAATGCTACTCCGACCAATATTGTGGTCGCAGGAGTCATTCTGATGAATGCTGACAATGCTATGATTATCAATGCAGGCACCAAAGCACCTATGAATGCGTTTACTACGATTCCCATCTCACCGGCCAGACTAGCATAGCTGAATCCGGTGACTATTGCAACCGTCGCTCCTAAGCATGCTCCATCAGAAACACCAGTTGTGTACGGATCGGCCAAGGGGTTAGCCAGAACACTCTGCATCACTACACCACAAATTGCCAATCCGCATCCGCAAACTATCGCCATGACTATCCTTGGAGTGTAGAAATTCCAAATCATGAAATCGACCTTTTTCTCGGTCGAAGTGCTGAAATCATAGCCGATAATGTGTTTTATGAGATACTCGAAAGCCTCTAAAGGCTGTAATCCGAGGTCGTTAATCGTCAAAGAAACTGCTATCGTGATAACGCAAGCTATAAAGAAGCCGGTAATCAAGAGAATCTTACGGAAAATGTATGCGTGGTACTGTTGTTCTATGTCATTGCTAGCTTCAATAACTGGCTCAGTCATAACAGCACCTCACGCCTCTACTGATTCTCCAACGGCGTCATCTGTGGATTCTTCATCCTCTTTGCGATGAGCTTTGGCTACGACGGTCGCACCCTCTGGAAGCATTGCATCCTCTTCCGTGAATTCATTATCCAGAAGAATGGTCAGAGGCCTTCCGTCGTGCATGATGACTTCTGCATCCACATCATAGACTTCTTTGATGCTCTCCCTCGTGATAACGTCCGCAGGCCTGCCGACATCATATATCGTTCCGTGCGCCATCATGATGATATTGTCTGAATACTTGGCCGCCAAATTTAGATCGTGACTGATCATGATGACGACGATCTTCTTCTGTACAGACAATTTCTTCAGTATCCTGATCACATCCATCTGATGTCTGATGTCCAGATTGGCAGTAGGCTCATCCAGAAGCAGAATCTCGGGTTCCTGGGCCAGTCCCCTTGCGAGCATGACCCTCTGATGCTGTCCCGCGGACAACTCATTGAACGGACGCATTGCCAGAGGAACAATGTCCATCAGTTCTAGAACCTCCTTGATGATGGCCATATCTTCCTTCGTATTCGACCTCATCTTGTTATGGGGGTTACGTCCCATCAGGATGGTGTCGATTACAGTCAATGGGAATGCATCGCTTGAGGAATATGGGACATATCCCATCTTCTTTGCCAATTCTTTGACCTTGATCGTCTTTACATCGACATCGTCAACCATTACTGTACCGCAGGTCGGCTCCAGAATCTTGTTCATACAGTGTATGAGTGTGGATTTTCCTACACCGTTGGGCCCTATAATCGATATCAACTGTGGATTCTGAATGTCAATGGTCACATTCTTGATCGTCAACTTTGAGTTCTTTCCGTAAGCGAACCCAATGTCTTCCATTGAAAGATGGTGCATGTTCACGTTCCTCTTAGTATTATAGCAAAGAAAAAGGACCGGGCATTGCCCGGTATGTTTAATCAATCAACATTGATTTTCTTCATACAAAGATCGTCGTTGACCTCGTAAGTTGTCTTGAAGAACTTGTTGACATACTCCTGGTGGAGGTTGTGTCCGAATCCTTCCTCGAAGCAGTCAGGATACATGGCCTCTGCGTAGTATGCAACCCTTACGACCACAGGAATGCTGGTGCTGTAGATGTTTACATCACCATTGGTCCAAGCGTTGTGATCCTTGTACAGATTCTTGTAGCTGGTGATATTAGCCTCTTTGAATCCAGAATCACTGTATCCACAAGATGCTCCAACGAACATGATGTCCACAGCGTACTTGGGGTCAAGGAACCAGGTATCTCCGGAGTTGATCTTGATGGAACTCTCTTCCATATCAAGAGCGTTGTATCCTCCGGCCATTTCAATCATCGTGGTGTATCCTGATCCCTGTCCAGACATGTTGCTGGTAAGGCTGGTGATCAAGACTCCAGTGGAACCGAACTTGCTTCCGATCTTCTTCTCGATGTCGTCGTATACACCCTTGATGTATTTCTGGTAAGCCTCTACGTTGGAAGACTTGTCGAGAAGTATTCCGAAGACGGCGAGAGACCTGAGATCCTGACCGGGATCCCTTGCCTCCATACGGACGACATCGATTCCCATTGTGTTCAGGACTTTGACATTATCGTCACTGTCCAGATCATACATGCTGCTGAGCTCGGTCATCATGAAGTGACAGTCCTTGTTGTCCTTGAGATCGGTGATGATGTTGAAATCGGCAGCTGTTCCCTTAGTGGTAATTTGCTTTATGGTACCGTTTTCTACACCGGTTGCGACAGGGTAGTCACGAATAGGGTCGAATTTCTCGCTCGTGTAAGCAGCTCCGACGATCTTGTCTGAAACGTCAAGGACATTCATCAGAGGAGCCAGGTTGGATCCGCACAGAACTATGATGTTGCTGATAGGGTAGGCCACATCGATGACCTTCTCTTCGCTGTCCAGAACCTTCAGAGTACAGGGTTCTTTCTTGATGTACTTGTCCACAATCGCGATGTCGGCATCGTCGACTTTTCCATCGAGGTTTGCATCAGCCAGAGGGTAATCCTTAAGGGATGCCTTACCGTCCATGATTCTCTTCATAATCTCCTTGTCTGTTTCATTGATGTAACAGTTTCCGTCTGAGTTTCCGTACACAGTTCCTGTACCTTCCTCAAACTCGGGAAGCGGTGCTTCCTTACCGTTATTCATGAATATGGCAAGAGCAGCTACAGCCACAACCGCAACGACTATGACTGCGACAATTGCTATCATCACATTCTTTTGCATGTTATCACTTTATCATTGGCCTAAAAGACCTGACGTCGAACCGATTAACTTCCCTATATATAACCAATTGGCATACCCATCCAATCAACTTTTTTGACCTATTTTTTATTCTTCACATCCAGCACTAAATATTGTAGTGCATGGAAAAGAATCGGATCAATACAGAAACATCCAACCGTTGACTTGTCAATTGAATAACTCTATGGACATATTCCAGATGTTGATTGTCGAAATATCATAGGCCATGTGTAAGAGACATACCCCCAAGGTCGACGTATCGTTCCTCTGTACCCTTTAAGCAAAACGAGTTTGGAGTCTAATTTAAATAGGTTCAAAAAAATATTGGCGAGACAAAGGTGAAAGGATGATAATCGACATAAACGGATTACAGTTCGGTTATTCCAGCGTACCGGTATTGAAAGATGTCACTGTAAAGATGGAGGGTCCCAAGTTCATTTCGATCCTCGGACCCAACGGAGTGGGGAAATCCACTCTTATACACTGCATCAACAAGATCCTCACTCCCACAGAAGGAGTAGTCATGATCGATGACAGAGAGGTCAAGGACATCACCATCAAGGAGATGGCCAAGATGGTCGGATATGTTCCGTACTCTGCCAACGATACTTTCCCTCTCACCGTTGTTGACACCGTCCTCATGGGAAGGCATCCTCACAGCCACAGAGGTTCTCTGGATTCGGACCTCGATATCGTCTACGATACGCTGGAGATGCTCGGCATCCTCGATCTGGCCATGCGTTCATTCAACGAACTGTCCGCCGGTCAGCACCAGAAGGTCATGCTCGCCAGAGGACTTGCGCAGGAACCCAAGATCCTGTTGCTGGACGAGCCCACATCCAACCTCGATGTCCGCCACCAGCTCGAAGTGGCCAAGATGCTCAAGAGACTGTCGAGAGAGAAGGATATCCTTGTCATCATGATCTGCCACGACATCAACATCGCCGCGAAGTATTCCGATGAGATCATCCTTCTGAACGGAGGAACCGTGTATGCTGTCGGAACCCCCAACGAAGTGATCACCGAGGGCAACCTGGAGGACGTCTACGGAGTCATATGCAGGGTCATCGATGACGACGGAATGCCGCACGTCATCCTGAAGGATTCCATCTCCGAGCAGCAGCCTGAAGTCAAGGTCGAGGCGACGAACGAGGAGATGGCCGAGAACACCGTGTGAACTCGACACGTATTCGATCCGGCATCCTTACCTTCTTTTGTGATACAGAACAGCTATGCTTAGGTCTGGCTTTCTGGCCGATTCTGTAAAGATCAAAAACAGGAATAGAGAAGATAATCGTTCCGCGCTTAGGCGCGGTAAATTGTTTACAGACAGTCCTTCAGAAGTCCTGTGAACTTGTCCTTCTGCTCATCGTTGATGATGAGCGGCGGGATAAGGCGTATCGTGTTGCCGTGGCAGACATTCACCAGCACGCCGTTGTCGCGGCAGTACTTCTGGATGCTTGCTGCGGTCTCGTTGGAGTCCATCTCTATGCCGATCATCAGGCCGTATCCGCGGACCTCCTTGATCTTATCGGACTTGATCGCCTCGAAATCCTTCTTCCACTTGGCACCGAGGTCATGGGAGTTCTGGATCAGGTTCTCCTTCTTCATGATGTCCAGCACGGCACATCCTGAAGCTGTCACCAGAGGGTTGCCTCCGAACGTCGTTCCGTGGGTCCCCGGCGTCATGACCTTGGATATCTCCTCGGTGGATGTCACCGCTCCGATGGGTGCTCCTCCTCCGAGGGCTTTGGCCATGGTTATGATGTCTGGCACAATGCCGAAATTGTCGATCCCGTACCACTTTCCCGTGCGTCCGAGTCCGGTCTGCACCTCGTCCACTATCATCATGGCCCCGTTGTCCGTACAGGCGTCGCGTATGGTCTGGAAGAACTCCTTCGAGGCCGAATGCACTCCACCCTCTCCCTGAACGGGCTCCACGATCACTGCGGCGACATCCTTGTCGATCATGCTCTTGACGGATTCCGGATTGCCGTACTCGTAGTACTCGTAGGCATCGCTGATCAGAGGCTCGAAGGATGCCTGATACTTCGTCTGTCCTGTGGCGCCCAGGGCCGCTGCGGTTCTTCCATGGAAGCCGTTCAGAGCGGCCATTACCTTCTTCTTTCCGGTGTACTTCACCGCGAGCTTCAGAGCGCCCTCGTTGGCCTCCGCTCCGCTGTTGACGAACAGCGTCTTGTTCAGATCGCCGGGGGTTATCGACGCTATCTTCTCGGCCAGCTTCGCCTGCTCCTCCACGTAGTACAGATTGGACACGTGGATCAGCTTCGATACCTGGTCCTGCATCGCCTTCACCCATTCCGGGTGCGAATATCCTATCGAGTTCACCGCGATGCCTGCGACCAGATCCAGATACTCCTTGCCGTTGCTGTCGTACAGGTAGCACCCCTTTCCATGGGTGAATGACAGGTCTATGCGGCCGTAGTTCTGGAACAGGTACTTTGAACTCAGTTCCTTCACTTCATTGAATTCCATTCTATTCATCTCACTATTATCGTTCCGTGCAGACTTCCTTCTTTCATCACGTCTGCGACTATGCATTCGGGATCGGTACCGTTCACCATGCGGACCTTGCCTACGCCGGCCTATATCGCCTTGCGGCAGGCTTCCACCTTGGGTATCATCCCTCCGGATATCACTCCGGATCCTATCAGTTCGTCTATCCTCTTCAGGTCCACCTGGTCCAGTTTGGAGGATGGATCGTTCACATCCATCAGTATGCCTGGCACATCTGTGATGGCGATCATTTCCCTACAGGGCACATTGGCGGCGATCCCCGCCACCATCGTATCCGCATTGACGTTGAGCTTCACGCCGTCCCTGTCCTTCCCTATAGGGTATATGACGGGGACGATGTCCTGTTCGAGCAGATCCATCAGGGATGTGGGGTCGCATTCCGACACCTCTCCCACCAGGCCTACATCGACGCTCTGCGTGACTCCGTCCTCGGTCACCTCCACCGGAGGCTTCCTCACGCACAGGGTGCAGTGGTATCCAGGCATCCCGATGGCCTTCACCCCTGCCCTCTGAAGGCAGGAGACCACTTTGGAATTAAGATCGGAGAGCACCTTCTCCGCCACTTCCAGCGCATCGGCGTCTGTCACCCTGATTCCAGCGACCTTCTTCGGTTTGAGCCCTCTCCTCTCCATCTCCTCGGAGATCTCAGGGCCCCCGCCGTGCACGAGGACGACCTTGGCCCCCTGGTCCGTCATCTGGGCTATCTCGTTGGCGAGGCGCATCATGGCCTCTTCGCCGCGGATCGCATTCCCGCCGAACTTCAGTACGAATATGTCCATGTCCATCACGTCGCGTATTCTGCGTTGATACGCACATAGTCGTATGTGAGGTCGCATCCCCAGCCTGTTGCCGATTCCTTGCCGACACCCAGGTCCACCATTATGGTGACTTCCTTGTTGTCCATCGCCATGCGGACGACCTCCACGGAACGCTCGTCCTGGAAGACGGGCGCTCCGGAATCCAGGATAGGTACCTCCATATCCCCGCCCTTGATGGTCAGGCGGACATCGTCCAGATTGAACTTGCATCCGCTGTTTCCAAGGGCCATCATGATACGCCCGTAGTTAGGGTCCGATCCGAATATCGCGGATTTGACGAGCGGCGAGTTGATTATGGTCTTCACCAGCTTGTTGGCATCCTCTTTGGTCTCGGCTCCGGTGACCTCTACCTCTATCAGCTTGGTCGCTCCCTCTCCGTCCGCTGCCACCGTGCGTGCGATCTTCGTCATCACGAAGTTCAGAGCGTTGTAGAACTCCGGATCGTCGTCGGCGCACTTACCCTTGGCCATTCCGTTGGCCAATAGGATGCTGGTGTCGTTGGTGGACTGGTCGCCGTCCACGGAGACCATGTTCAGGGATCCGTCGAGGATCTGCTGCCATTTCTCGCGGAAGGCGGGGGTCAGCGTAGCATCCGTCGTGATCAGCGACAGGGTCGTTCCGTGCAGCACCTTCATGTGGGGCGCGATCATCCCGCTTCCCTTGCATATCGCTCCGATGTACACCAGGGTACCGTCGGTGAGGCGGACACGGACCGCGCACTCCTTCTTGATCGTATCGGTGGTCATTATGGCCTCTGCCAGGTTAGCATCCGCCTGACGTCCGTCGAAGAGCTCCTTCGCCGCACGGGATATTCCGTAGCGGACCTTGTGCATGTCCATGAAACGGCCGATGAGCCCTGTCGACATCACGCCTACCATGAGGGGGTCCACTCCCAGCTCTGTGGCTGTGACCTTCTTCATCTCGAGGGCATCCTCTATTCCGCGGCGTCCGGTGAGCGCGTTCGCGTTACCGCTGTTGACAACGACCGCCTGCAGCTGAGGAGAGTTCTCCT
>Ga0310786_10010895_pt1 | contig 11389 bp, 6 predicted proteins | sample AusTroGonzalo_MG_FD_203881 | JGI IMG/M metagenome (GOLD analysis project Ga0310786, IMG submission 203881) | Bovine rumen microbial communities from tropical cattle in Woodstock, Queensland, Australia - Gonzalo_03 (v2) (version 2) | ecosystem: Host-associated > Mammals > Digestive system >... | reverse complement strand
CAACGGAACCGAGTTTGAAAAAGACTGAAAAAAAGTAGTATTCAGTTGCTATGACAATAAACTCTGCTATAAGCCATAAGAGAATCCTGCGGACTGTCACATCATGCCTGTTGCTGAAAGCTGACAGCAATATTTTACTCAAGATAAGAGTGCTGATGGCAACGACATAAAAAAGAGTGGTGATGCCTGCCTGTTTCCAGGAATGGAAGCCGAACCATGTAGTTGAATAAGCTAATGTCGGCTGGTACAATGACATGAACAGCATCGAGAACAATGACACAAAAAGTACCGTACGCAACAGAAAATTTCTCTGCAGCATCTGTTTTGGAACTGTTATGTTGCTGTTTCTTGTCATACGCTGCAAAGGTACACTTTTTTTGTGTAATTTTGCAGCCTGAAAAATTGAGAGAAACTTCAATACCTGTATGCAAAAGATTATAATACTGGATTTTGGTTCACAGACTACACAGCTTATCGGCCGCAGGGTCAGGGAGTTGGATACATTCTGTGAGATATTGCCTTACAACAGCTTTCCGGCTGATGACCATGATGTGATTGGCGTTATTCTGAGCGGTTCACCCCTGAGTGTATATGCTGATGACGCTTTCCGCCCTGATCTGACAGGCATAGTAGGAAAGTACCCTGTACTTGGTATCTGTTACGGTGCACAGCTGCTGAGCTATACTTACGGTGGTAAGGTGGAGCAGGCCGGTACTCGTGAGTACGGTCATGCCTCACTCGGTTACATTGATCCTGCCTGCCCGCTGTTCAAGGGTTTTGACAAGGGCTCGCAGGTGTGGATGAGCCATGGTGATTCCATTACCGCAATACCGGCCGGCTATCACGTTACAGCATCAACTGACAGTGTCAAGTATGCTGCTTTTGAAAATGCGGAGAAACGTGTCTGGGGCGTGCAGTTCCATCCTGAGGTGGTTCATTCCCTGCAGGGTAAACTGCTGCTTGAGAATTTTGTCATTGGTATTTGTGGCAGCCGTAAGGAGTGGACTTCAGATTCATTCATTGAGAAAACCGTGGGTGAACTCAAGGCTGAACTGGGTAATGACAAGGTGGTCCTTGGACTTAGCGGTGGCGTTGATTCATCAGTAGCCGCAGTGCTGCTTAATAAGGCTATAGGTAAGAATCTGACTTGCATATTCGTAAATCACGGTCTGTTGCGTAAGAATGAGTTTACAGATGTACTTAATGATTACGTTTGCCTAGGCCTGAACGTAAAGGGCGTGGATGCATCGGATATGTTCTTCAGGGATCTGGAGGGCGTGAGTGACCCTGAGAAAAAACGTAAGATAATAGGCCGCGATTTCATTGAAGTGTTTGATGCCGAGGCCTCCAAGATAACTGATGCAAAATGGTTGGCTCAGGGTACGATCTATCCGGATCGCATTGAGAGCCTTAACATAACCGGCAAGACTATTAAGAGTCATCACAATGTGGGTGGCCTACCCGCCAAGATGGGACTCAGGCTTTGCGAGCCGCTCAAGTGGCTTTTCAAGGATGAGGTCCGTGCCATAGGACGCCGTCTGGGTATCCCGGAACATCTGATAGGCCGCCATCCGTTCCCGGGTCCCGGTCTGGCTGTACGTATCATAGGTGATATCACTCCACAGAAGGTGGCTGTGCTGCAGGAGGCTGACGCTATATTCATAAACGGTCTGCGTGAGTGGAAACTCTACGATAAGATATGGCAGGCTGGAGCAATTCTTTTGGCTGACCATACTGTAGGCGTAATGGGCGATGAGCGTACTTTTGACAATGCAGTGGCTCTGCGTGCAGTGACCAGTGTTGATGCAATGACAGCTGATTGGGCTGAACTGCCATACGAGTTCATGCACTGGGTCAGCAACGAGATCATCAACAAGGTGAAGGGCGTGAACCGCGTCTGCTATGATATCTCATCAAAACCGCCAGCCACAATAGAGTGGGAGTAATTATGTTTTCAGAACCTTAAAAAAACAATCATATATGAAAAAGACAATTGCCGCCAACGGTGCTCCAGCCGCGATAGGACCATATTCGCAGGCTGTAGAGCTTAACGGAACAGTATTTGTATCCGGTCAGTTACCCGTAAATCCTGCTACAGGTGAGATGCCGCAGGGTATTGAGGCGCAGACCCGCCGTGCGCTTGAGAATATAGGTGCAATCCTTGAGGCTGCCGGGCTCACATATAATGACGTGGTAAAGACTACGGTGCTGCTGGCTGATATGGCGGATTTTGCCGCTATGAATGCCGTCTATGCCGAGTTCTTTACTCAGGACAAACCTGCCCGCGTATGCTTCCAGGCTGCCGCTTTACCTAAGAATGCTCTTGTCGAAATTGATGCCGTAGCCGGTAAGTAAACAGGTATCTGTAGCCTATATTTTTTATTTAAATAAGAAAAAATACATTCGGTTCATAACTTTTTTGACAAAAACGGTTTGCTAACTCATTATTTGATTGTACCTTTGCGGCGTCAAATGAGTTTTGAAATAAAAAAGGGACAAAATAATATTTGAATTATGAAAAAAATCGCATTGCTTCTTTTAGCTGTAGCATTGATGGGATGTGAAAAAGTTTCTTATGAAGGAAACGAGCAGACCAGTTCTAACTTGCCTGAAACAAAGGTTTTTGCTTTAGGACAATCTCTTAATTTTGATGCAACAAAGGGTTACGCATGGCCCTATGTTTCTGAACTTGAAGGTTGGGAAACCGCCCGTTTCTCTATCCGTGCAGACCGCTCAATTCCTGACTATACTGACAAGAGTTCAGCTCTCTATTATGGCCGTCCTGCAGGTAAAGACGGAAAGAACAGAGGTCGCGTTTATACAGCCTATCCTTACGGACACTATAACGACCGTGATCTTGACTATTACAAGAAAGACAAGAAAACAGGTGAGAACATAGGCTTGTTCCGTTATGTTTATGACAAGAAGGGTCTTAAGACACAGTTGGCAATTGCCGAGGCTCCGGCTGTTGAGGATATACTGGATGATGAGCTGACTGATTTGACTGCCAAGAAGGCTACATTGGAGGCTAAAGGACAGAGCACAACTAAGGTTCAGGAACAGATTGATGATGTAAATTATCTGATAGGTTTGGGTCACGATTACCTGAATTCACATGTACTTTGGTATGTAGTGAAAGAGGTTGGTATGAGATACGGTTGGCACGTTAACGGTACAATCGTTGATTATGAAGTAGGTGAGCCTGACAATATTCCTGATAATGTTGAGGTTGACATCCATCAGCAGGAGCATCTGGAGTGGAGTGAAATCAAGACATCAATCCATGTAAGAGCTGATGTTGAGACTGTTGAGATAAATATTCCTCTTGATTTTGACGATATAGTCGAGCAGGATGATTTCGATATCAGAGTCTATAAGACTTATACAAAGGCATACGCTAATGTTGATATTACTATTACTCATGATTCAAAAGGAATAACAATTAAGGTAAGTAATATCACTGCTGCCATGATTGATGACCTTAAGGATAAATATGGTGATGGCCTTACCGTTGAGGTATTCAGCTATACCAAGTCAACAGATGTTGCTGCAGTATGGGAGAAGGTCAAGAAGAGCACCGTAAAAACCGGCAATCCTTGTACTGTGGTAGGACAGATTACAAGCGCGTATGATATTGATGGTAATGGAGAGACAGAAGAAGCGCCTCTGGTAAATAACCGGTAGTCGAATCCTTGAATTTATCGATATATAAAGAGCCGGCTCTCATTTATGGGAGCCGGCTCTTTTATTATATTATTATGATTGATCAGAATGAATGTTCATCAACAACCTGCTGAACCTCTTCATTGAAGTTGGTTCGCGGAGTAATATATGTATCTGTGTAATAGCCTTTCTGGCTGGGCATTCCATCTACGAAGTCACGCAGAGACTCCGCTCCTGTGGCTTGTTCATGCCACAACTGCTCATAGTCATGGACATAGTCATTCTGAGGAACTACGTTTGTATCAAACTGCAACTCAATACAGGTGGTATCCTGGAAATTACCGTAGCAGTAAACAAAGTGTTTGACGTATCCTGTGTTCTTGATTGTATTGAAAGAGAGAAATACTGCACTTGATTTATTGGGAAGTATCACTATCGGCAACTGGTTACGTGGCACGATGCAACCGCAGGTGGTCTGTATCTCCTGAATAAACAACGGATTGCTGGAAGTATTTTCCATTTCATAGGCTATACTCATCATCTCACCTTGTAAAACAGGGTAATAATGGCGTACCGGATCAACAACAATGACGGTAGCCGGCTTTAAGTTCTTATGGCATGATGACAAGATGAGTACAATTAATGCCATCACCACAAATTGTCCGCGTGTGAACTTATTTTTCATTTCATTCCTTTATTAAAATCCTTCAATTTCATCGAGTGCCATAGTCCGTTCTTCCTGATTGCGGACAATGGTAAGTACCAGGGTTCCCTTGCAATCAGACGGTATGTTGAACTCTACAACAGCTCTCTGAAGATTATTTGACAATGCTTTTGGAGTAACCTTTCCTATCTCACGTTCTTCAGAACTAAGTGATACGCTTAATGGAAAAGCAATGTGATATATTGAGTTTTTGGCCAGGCTTACACGAATGCGTTTTATTCCCTTTACGTAGGGAATGGCAATCCTGAGTGCAGGCGTGGCCGATGATAACATGAGTCCGCAATGATAATTGGATGGCAGACCGATAAGTCCGTCAGTGAGTATGGAAATATCATTATACTCTTCATCAAGTGCAGTTAGAGGCTGAAGTCGTACCCCTTTGAGCAGGTTCTTCTTACCGGTATCCTTAGCCTGATTAAGCATATAACGGTATTCTTTGATATAACTGTCTATGTTTGCGCCGGATTCACTATATGTCACAATGCCTTGACTTTTCAGTCTATCAAGTCCGTCAAGCAGACGGGCGCATCCTACAGTATCGGAGTTGATACGTTTCAGCTCAAGGCGGGTAAGCATCATGGACTGGGTCATTCTACGAATCTCAGCACGCTCAGGGTCCTTGATCTGCATGATAAGGCTCATCAGCTCATCATGGAACTGCTCAAACTCAGCGGCAGGCAGATATATCTTGGAGGCCTTGGCGACACCTTCATATAGGGGGAGAGCCTTTCCTTTTTCCTTGAGCATATCCTCCTGCAGAATCAGGAACTTGCTGATGGTCTCTCCTGTTACAGGATACAACTCGTTGCACAGCTCCTTGAGGATAGGACGCCAATCTGTTTCAGGATCGCGCAGCAAAGCGGATATTATGTGGGTCTTGATTCTGAAGAACGTACTGTAGTCAGTACCGCTTCCATTGAAGAAAACGCCTTTTACACCTGTTCTGGCATAAAGACTGAGCCTACGCTGGATGACATCAAATACGGGGATTGGGGTAAAGTAGTCATCAAAGTTATTCATGTAGTCCCATATGTATATGCGCTTGGTGTATTTTGACCACTTAAATAACAGTTCTTCAAATGCATCTTCCTGGGCAGTATGTACAGGAGAAAGCGGATATGACATGGCGCTTATCAGTACGCCAGCATTATCCGGTAGTTTATGGTGGGGCAGGCTAGTGGTGGTGCGGTAATATGATGAAAAGAAGATATGTTCAGGGAACCGTTCCGTCAGACGCTCCAACAGAAAATATACGGCTCCTGATGCATCACCTGCTTTGTTGCCATTTTCTACACAACGGTCGCACAGGCATACTATGGAGTTGTCATTGGGTAATATGGCAAATCTTACCGTCTTGTCGCGGCCATAGTTGTCAGTGATATAATCCTCAATGTATTTGAACAGGGCATCGGATGAGAAACAGAACTGCTCACTGTTTACGCTGTTTCCTGATTTGGCATATACTGACTGTGAAGCATTCTTGGGAAGCACCTTGGAGAGATTGTGTCCCCAGATGCCCCAGTCACGGTCCACATTGTTCATGTACAGATCATGTCCCTCATCAAAGGGGAGTTCCGGCAGATAAACCTCACGATACTCAAATGGAGAGGAATGGTCTTGCCGTCCTGAAGCATCATCGCACTTGTAGAGCGCGAATGCACTTAAGAAAAGCATTATATAAGCGGGGTTTATCATTGATCAGGTGATTAAACGGTTAAAAAGCTATATGGGCCTGAAGTGTCAACGCATATATGTTCCTGTAAGAGTCAACCCATGAACCGTCTTTCATACGGTAGGGGTTGTAGCACGTGTTCCAGGTGCCAGTAAGACCAAGGCACAACTGGCGCGAGCAGAGATACTGAATGTCAAAGCCTACCATTGCATTCGTGTGTGAAAGATTGCGTAGCGCCGTCTGTTCAAAGAATGTCAATTCCGGGAATGAGCCAAAACCGGTAAGCAGGGTTATGGATGATATGTTGTCATTGTTAAACAGGAATTTGCCTTTTAATCCTACGTTGTAGTACAGATTGCTTACCATCAGTGTCAGATCCGTACTGGCTATAAGACTGATCCTCTCCCAGGATTTTATCACGGAGGGAGTAAGGATGTATATGTTGAACTCATCCTTGGTGGATTGTCCTAAATAGTTCCCTCCAAGATAAAGGTATGTGGGCGGAGTACGCCGATAACCTAAGCGCAGTGAAGGAGTCCAGTTTTGTGGAGCGGCGTAGGAGACAGACAGATTGGCGCTGTACTTGTTGAAATAGCGTGTGGAAGCTGCAATGTTTGCCATTCCGGTCCAGTTGCCACCGAACTCATGTTCCCATTGCGCCATGAACTCCAGGCCTATTCCTCCGGATTCGATCTCGTCACCCTCATGGTAACCGTCGATACCTTTATAGCTTATCTGCCCTGTGTATGTGTTGCGTTCAGCTATTCTGGAATAGCTGAGTGTAGCTACAGAATATAGGTGACCGATTGTGGATAATGATTCACTGTGGGTGTCAAAGAATGCATGTGTATATGAAGCATCTACCCTGTTTCTGTAACTACGGAAAGCGAGATAACGCATGTGCTGAATGAAATCCTCCTGTTCTGCATTGCTTGGTTCATAGTAGCGCATCTGATACTTGTATGCCTTCTCATACATCTTGCGTGATTCATAAATCAAGCCTTTGGTATAAAGGAGCTCGCGGTTGTTTGAATCATGTATCAATGCGCTGTCTATCACCTCCATGGCAATGTCCGGCATCTTGTTTTCCATAAGATGGGTAGCCCATTCCTGGCTTATTCCTGAATATGCGGCCGTGAGTTGCGGGTTTGCATATTCATCGCTGTTGTTACGCGGATCCAATAATGCCAGGGCTTCTGTATTCCTGCCCTGTTCCTGTAATGAAATAGCTTGCTTGACAATGAAATACGGCACTTCAGGATAAAGATTATATCCCAACTCAGCGTACCGGTGGAACTCGTCGTCATATTTCAGCGTCTGGCTCATGTTGATGAGGCAACGTAATGCCACTTCACTGTCAGGTATCACTTCAAGCAAAGATACGGCCTCGTTGTAGGCTTTGACGTACTCTTCTTCTTCAATCAGGTATTTGAGGCGAACGGCTATGATATCCTCATATGCCGATGCAAAACGCTTGCGGTTGGCCGGGCTGCGTCTTGCAGACTGGACAAACAGACGACGCGCCTCAGTAAGACGGTTGAGATGCCCTAATACCATTATCTGACGTGAGACTACGGCTGGCCATGCTTCGGCGGTATCAGGCAGGATTTCTAGCAATTTATCCAAATGAACGTAAGCTTCATCCCATTGCTGCGTGGAAAAATCATAATCGGAGAGCTGAAGCATCATGTTGGCGTAAGCCTCCACGAGATCTTCATCCTCAGGATTCATCTCGTATAGTTCAGTCAGAATCCTTAAGCAGGCCTTCTCATTGCCTGCCTGTTTCTCGGCAGTATATAATTTCATTAAAAGCGCCGGAGTGCGCCCATCCCGCTTAATGGCTTCATTGACGTAGAATATGGCGTCATCATAATAGCCTCTTGTGAGTGACGCATTGATCATATAATTCAATGCCTCACGATTCTTTGTGGCTGCATAAAGACGTCCGTTGGCTTCATAGGGATCATTCATACGTGCGTCATTTGCCACATCATACAGAAGAGTGTTATATGCATAATTGCCAGTCCTCTTGTTCTTTACAAAGTTCAATGCCTGGGCGTAAAGACCAAGTTCCGACATTATACCTGCTACTTTGTTGATCAGTTCCGGATCATTCGGGAAACGGTTGAGACCTCTGTTTGCTGCGCCGATAGCCTTCTCAAACTCACCCATCTTTTCATACGTTGAAGCCAGTTCGAGATAATATTCACGCTGATTGGGGTCTTTGTCAATCCATCGCTCCAGATTGTCGGCCGCTTCACTAAGCGAACTCTTCTTGATTATGTTGTCCCAATTCTCATAATTACGACGTCTTACATCAGATAATACCAGAGAATCATTCGGATAGATATGTGCCAGACGTTCAAGAGCGGCATCCGCTTCCACGTCATTTCCCAGCTTTCGGTACAAACCTATCTTACGGCGCCACAGGTCTCTGTCATATGGTTGGAACTCAAGCAGTTCGTTGATATAGCAGATGGCACTGGAGTAGTGTTCCAGATTATCTTCAATGTCAACCAGGATTCTCTTGGCTCTATAATGCTGGTCATTTGCCTGAGTGGCACGGACCAGATTATAACGCGCCTCATTCATATCGCCGATGACGTAGTAATACCGGCCATTGTAATAACGCAGGTCAGGGTCATCAGGATAATCCTCCAATCCAGAATCAATCTCTCGCTTGGCGGAGTTCCAGGCGTTTGAGTTGACATAGCCTTCAATACGATATATGTAATATCGCGGCAGATGCTTTATCTCACGGGTTGCATGCAACTCTCCTGTCAGGGAGAATAACATGATAAAGGCTGTTAATATGACGTTTCTTATTCTCATCTCTATCTCTTTTTAACACCCTTACGCTGGATAGGCGTCCATACGGCGGTTGTGTTTGCAATGAATCGCCAGTAGCCCACATTTGAGCAATAGGTTATTATCGGGTGATATATGAACGGCTCAAGAAGCGTGGCAATCATTAATTTCAAATAGCTGGATTTGGTGTGTTTCCAGTTAACGGCTTTAAGCTTGTAATCAAAGTAAAGCACAAAGAAGGATATGAACACTGAGAAAATATAAATCATTCCAAATATAAGGAAAGCTGCGCTCCAGTTAACACCTCCTGTAAGTGTCAGCCAAATCATAAACAGGAAACCTACTATTTCAAATAACGGGGCGATGAACTCAAAGAGGAACAGATAGGGTAAGGTGAGGGCACCTATCGGACCATAGTGAGGATTGAAAAACAGTTTGCGGTGATTTGATACAATCTCAAAAAGACCACGGGCCCATCTGGTACGCTGACGTACAAGCTGTTTCAAAGAACCGGGACCCTCCGTCCAACAGCAGACCTTGGGAACAAGTGCCAACTGGAAGTCCTGACCGCTGTTTTTCATGTATGTAACCATACGAAGCAGCATATCTACGTCCTCAGCCATACTCATAGGGTCATATCCTCCTGATTTTACAGCTACGTCAGTGTCAAACAGACCAAAACCACCGGATATGTTAGGCAAGGCATTGATGCGTGACCAGCCAAGCTTACTTATGAGGAATGAACGCAGATACTCCAACTGCTGGAACATGGGGATAATGGTATTGGGGACATGTGCCTCTGCCACCTTTCCGTCTTCAACGATACAGCCGTTACTCATAAGCATGGTAGCACCGACGCCAATCATCGGCTTATGGCTGTTGATGACGAACCACATCATTCTGTAAAGAGCCATAGGCTCAATGATACAGTCCACATCAGTACATACAAAGTATTTGTTACTGCATACGTTGATTCCGGCATTTGAACCATCGGCTTTACGTCCGCCGTGAACCTTGTCAACTACTATCAGTTTGCTGTAACGCTCATCAGTTGATTTAAGTACCCGCTTGATGGGCTTGGACTGCACCCTCATGGCGATATCGTACGGGACCTCAACCAGCTTGTACTCTTCAATGAGCAGTTCCATGGTGCGGTCGGTACTTTCATCGTTCACGATGATTATCTCATAATCAGGATAGTCTATCTGCATTATTGAGTTGACGCTATCAATAATGGTAACCTCCTCATTGTAGGCAGGTGCTATTATTGAAACTGCAGGTGTAAGCGGTGATCCCTGCATGAGATATTTTATTGTATCGTCGTCAGGCAGATTGATATCGAGCTGTTTCTGGGCCAGTCTGCTCATAAACACCAGCCAGACGTATCCGACTAAAAGCAGTATGGTGTATGCAAAGACTAGATAACAGAATATATAATATATCGTTAACCACATATCTTCTTGTCTTTTTTATCCGTTGAAAACTGTTTCTACTGATGGATGATATGCCTGCTCCTTGTCAAGACGTATCTTTTCAAGGGTAATGGGATTATGGAAAAAGCTGAAGAACTTTTTGTCCGCATCAGAGGCATTTTTCTCCAATTCCTCAAACATGGCACGTCCTTCAGGCCCGTAATTATATATGCATCTTAAGGCTTCATAACGCACGTGCGGATTCGTGGTGTTCTTGAAACCGTCAAGAAGTGCATTCATGCTTTTTCCGGTGGCAAGGCGTGTCATGGCATGCATGATTGCAACCTTTGTGTCATCGGGCTGGGTAAGCAGGGCATCTATCAGCAGATCCTCACAATCTACATAATGAAGATAACCCCATGTCCTGGATATCTCCTCTATGAGTTTCTTCTTTTTTGTCTGGTTGTAAAGATCCTTAAGCTGTCCGCAATATTCTATCTCATTGAAACGGCGCATCAGACGCACAAACATGCATTGGGTCTTTTCATTGCTCTGGATATGAGCCCAACGGGCAAGATTGGGTAGCTTAAGGCCCATTTTGCGGCGGCGCTGAAGTGAGAATCCAAGTTCTATCTCGTCTTTGATGCAACAGTTGTTGTCAAAGAAGTCTGTCTCAAAATAATCCAATGCGCTGTCAGAGCTGGACATGATGTTTGAATACATGGCCAGTCTCTTTACTCTCATGTATCTTGAGTTCAAAAGCTTGTTGATTACCCATGGGCTGATGGACAGCTTGAGAGTACGCATGTAGCTCAAGGCGTTTACTTTGTGTTTCATGCTTCCAAGGCTGACCTCTTTTTCAAGATATTCAGGAATGTTGAACATGTATAGCATGGTATGGGTGTTTTCTGTATGGGAGAGTTCTGATCTCTTGGATATGAAGTAAAGGTAGAATACTTCAACGAACATGCGCTTTTCACGGCTGGTCTTCAGCAGCGGTCCTTCAAGGTCTTCGTCATCCAGTTCAAAAACTTTCTGGATTTCTTTTTCGGACATAATCTCAGATGCCTCTGAAGAAACTATGTATTCCATTCCCTTGCCGAACTTCTT
>Ga0310786_10010893_pt1 | contig 11390 bp, 6 predicted proteins | sample AusTroGonzalo_MG_FD_203881 | JGI IMG/M metagenome (GOLD analysis project Ga0310786, IMG submission 203881) | Bovine rumen microbial communities from tropical cattle in Woodstock, Queensland, Australia - Gonzalo_03 (v2) (version 2) | ecosystem: Host-associated > Mammals > Digestive system >... | reverse complement strand
CAGCGAAACCTTCCAGTCGAGCTTCTCGAACAGCGGCGCAAACAGCTCCTTCTCGCCCGGCACCGGCTTGTACGAAGGGACGACAGGCGGTTCAGACTGCGTGAGCTCGGCGGGATCTGTCGTGCCGCCTACGACGCATGCGGAACTTCCGTCGGCCATCAGCGCGCGGTTCCAGATCCAGAGCACGCGACTTCCGAGCGGGACGCACTGGACGTCGTAGCGGCGCATGTCTCCAGGCTCGCGCCAGTCCTTGCGGCGCCCTAGCTTCTGGCTCTCGGCGAAGATTCCGCTGCCCGTTAGGCGACCGAGGCACACCGCCTTCATTTCGCGGTCAACCTCGCGCCGCTCCGTTCCGCCCGGCTTGGACTTGACCCCGAATCCGGCGTTTCCGATGAAGTCCTTCTTGAGCTCGTAGCCATGGCCCTCTATGCCGAACCACGTGTCCTTGCCAATGATGTCGGGAGCGTCGATCGCTATTGCGCCGTCGTTGTCGGTAACGCAGCGCATGGCGAACGACGTGTGGAACATGAGCGCGGGAACGACTCTGCCCGAGCCCTTCTCGATTATGGTGAGCCCACACGGCGCGGGAAGTTCCGCGCAGTTTGCCGCAAGTCCGATCACGGCCGCAAGAGTGGCAGTAATGTTCCTCATCACTTCAGGTCCTTGAAGTCGAGCCTGTAGAGCATCTGCGTGTAGTTGTAGCGAGGCGTGGGGTTGGGGTTGTTCACGAACGCATCGGTGTATGTAGCCTCGAAGAGGATGTAGGGCGCGTCCGCGCCGCACTCCAAGTGTATGACCGGGTTGTAGAACGTGTAGTTCTCGTGGCGCACGACCACCCGGCCTCCGGTCCACGGACCGAACGGCGAGTCCGCCTCCATGTAGACAAGCGACCCGAAGTCCAGCTTCCGCTGGCAGATGCCTACCCACTTCTTCCGCGCGGAGCTCCACATCATCTGCCCGCTCGCCGACTCGATCCTGCTGCCGTCGGCCATCTTAGCCACCTTCTCGCGTCCGCTCCAGTCGACCCTCTCCCAGGTGTTCGTGTCGCGCCAGGCCTCGTACGAATCGGGAATGCGGTGATGCGGGAACGGGAAACCGTAGAGAAGCCACTTCTTCCCCCTGGGGTCAGTCCATCTTACGGGGTTGCTGTCCGGGAAGAACTCGGGGAAGACCTTGTTGTCCTTGTCCATCAGCTGGAGCGTTACGTCGAAGTTGTCCTCCTTGGCGTTCCACTCGCACAGTCCGTTCTTGTAGGCATCGCAGAATCCCCTGATCTGGCTCCACGCCCCTCCGAGATGGTCCCTTCCCGCCCTGTCCTTGAGGTCGATGAGCCCGAAGACCCATATCGGGCCCGAACCCTGAGCCTTTATCACGCCCCTCACTTTTCCCTTGTCGTCCCTGATCTGGTCGTACGGCGGATAGACTGGCGGCTTTGGGTCGCGCGGAAACGCGGGGTTCTTCGTATAGGCGGCGGTCGTGTTGAATATGCCGATGGCGTAGTGCTGCATGGAAGTGTCGCCCCAAAGCCAGAAGAGCCTGTCGCCGAACTGGCGGCACTGCACGCTGTCGCGGCCGACTTCGCCCTGGTCGACCTTGTCGAGATGCTCTCCGAACTTGCGGCTCTCGACGAAGAGCCCTGTGCCGCCGATTCTGCCGAGACGCCTCGCGAGGACCGACCGGTTCATCTTGACCACGACCTTCCCGCCCTGCCTGACGTCGAGCACAACGGCCTTTTCGCCGGCGGAGTCCTTCGGGACGTCGTAGCCGTGGCCCTCAACAGAAAAGCGGACCCTCCGCCCGAAGAGTTCGGGCGAGTCAACGCCGACGACGCCCGCATTGTCGCTTACGAACACCTGTCCGTCCAGCGTGGTGAACTGGACGAGCGGCACAGGCCAGCCGCATTCCGCGTCGACCACGTTTATGCGAAACGGCATCGCCGCCGCCACAGCGGCGCCCGATATGACGATGGCGGATAATGTCAGTCCAAAACGCATTGCGCAACTCCGGAGCAACCCCTTCAAGAAAGCTACGCCATTTTACCAAAACGCCCGACCCTGCGCCATTACCCTTTAGTGTCAATGCAAGTATCGTGTCAAGAGTTGCGGAAGCCTATTCCAGAGGGGCGCAGTTGACACCGGCGCGGATGAGCCAGCTCCTGTGGACGGCTGCGCGGTTCTTGAAGTCTGCGAACCCGGGCTTCGCCTCCCCGAGCCAAAACACCTCGGCAAGCGCGAGCATGCGAGGCCAGGCCTTCCACGCGAGGTCGTATTCGTTCCAGGTGTACTCGGTCCAGTTGTTGCCCTGTCCGCCGAGGATATGCGCCTTCGCGTCCTCCGGCACTCCCGCACACGGGTCGAACGAATAGCAGCGCTCAAGCGTCACCCTGCCGCCGATGTAGAAGAACGGATCCTCCTTCAGACCCTGTCCGTAGTCGAGGTAGCAGTAGCTGCAGGGCGTCATCACGACGTCGTGCCCGCGCTTCGCCGCCGCGGCGCCCGACACGAGCTCGTGTCCCGCCCCGCTGCGGCTCTCGCGCCAGCTCATGCCGATTGCGCTCTTCGGGATGTCGCCAAGAAGGTACTCGTCCCAGCCGAGCGTACGCTTGCCACGGTCGGCAAGGAACTTCACGAAGTGGCGCGTGATCCACGGCTGGAGCCCGTGATGGTCGCCAAGCCCCTCCTTCTTGATGCGCTCCTGGCACTTGGGGCATTTCTGCCAGCGAACCTGCGGACACTCGTCGCCGCCGATGTGGATGACGTCGCCCGGGAACACCTTGCAGACCCAGTCGAGCACGTTCTCCATGAACTTGATCGCCTCGTCGTTGCCGAGGCAGAGGACGTCCTTCTCGATTCCCCACGCGAGGCGGGGCGTGCGGTCCTTGAGATTCTCGGGGAAGCACGCGAACTGCGGATACGCGGCAAGCGCGGCGTAGACGTGCCCGGGAAGCTCGATCTCCGGCACGACCTGAATGTGCCTCTCGGACGCGTACGCGACGATCTCCTTCAGATCCGCCTCGGTGTAGTAGTAGGGACCGTACTTAACGCCGTTCATCTTGTCGGCGTCCTCCTTCGAGCCGCTAGCGGCCTTCTTGCCGTGCGCGACGCTCGCCGGACGGACCGCACCGTACTTGACGAGCTCGGGATAGCCGGGAACGTCGAGACGCCACCCCTGGTCTTCCGTAAGATGCCAGTGGAATCGGTTGAGTTTGTAGTGCGCCATGAGGTCAAGGATCGACTTGACCGTTTCCTTGCCGAAGAAGTGCCGGCACTCGTCGAGATGGAACCCGCGCCACGAATAGCGCGGCGAGTCCTCGATCTCCACGCACGGGTACTTCGTTCCGTCCTTTCCGTCGGCCTCGGCGAGCTGCGCAAGCGTAATAAGCGCGTAGTAGCTGCCTGCATCGTCCGACGACACAACCGTGATTCCGTCCTTCGTCACGGAAAGCCGGTAACCCTCCTTCGGGATGGCCGAGTCGGTCTTTAAGTTCACGGGCAAAGCGGCGGCGTCCTTGCAGACGAACGAGCCTTCGCCTTCCACGACCTTGCGCGGCGCCGGCACAAGCTGCAGCGCGGCTGGCGCATACGACGCCGCCAGGGCGACGGCTGCCATCAAGCTTCCTCCTACGAACTTATTCATGGTGCGATCCTTTCTGTTGTTCTGGGCAGTCATCCTGCCAATACGTGTCTCCTGCCGGCCATAAGCCGTTTTGGTAGCGTTGCCGCATATTATACCATATCTCCCCGCCGATACACCACTACGGCCAGATTACGGTCAAGCGTCCTCGCCGTCAGGCAATATAGCGCCCTCAGTTCCGCGATCGCATCTTCTCTCGTGTCGATTTCCATGTCGACTGCTCTTTCCGTTATTTAAGAATCAGGTGAAATGCTTGCCGATATTGTCGCGTGCGAAGTAGGACGGGCAGAAGAGCTCGTTGACGTCGTTGGCGATTTCGCCGCCAAGATGCTTTTCGTTGCCGTTCTGCCTTATGACGGAAATCTTGCCGGTCTCAATGGGAGTTTCCTGGACATTGATCCAGCCGTCTTCTTCGACGATCTTGTGCTCGTTACCAAGTTTTTCCGCGTGGGCGATAACATCGTCAAGGCGGCTGACGGCGGCATTGTAGCTGGCCTCCGAGAGACGCGGGCGAATGGATTTGAGATACTCCGTGCGGGCCGGATCCTGCTTGAGGGCCATCAGGGCGTCGTAAGTAGCACGGTCGATCTTGTCGGGAATGGCGAGGCTATGAACGCCCGACAAATTGGCGATGGCATGCCCGATGGCCTTGTTGCCGAGCTTGGCGGCGTCCACGGTGATTCTGCCGTCATTGTGGACGGTGATGCCGGGGTCTGCAAGCAGGCGATTGTATTCGGTCTTGACGTTGCGCGAGTCGATCTTCTCTGCAATGAGCTGGAGCTGTATCTTGAAGGCGTCGGAGCGATTCTTGTCGAAGGTGTACCTGACGGCGCCGGTGCGGGACTGGGAATAGCCGGCGTCGTTGTCGATGCCCTTCACGGTGACCTTGTGTGTTTCGCGGTCCACGTGGATGAAGTAGTTCTCCCAATGGCGGTCGTTCTGGCCTGTCAAGAGATCGAGCCACTGCAGGCGGTTTAGCTCGCGCATGATGTCGGCCTTGACCTGCTGGCGTTGCACGGCGGGCAGGCGATTGATCTCCTTGGCGGACATCCCTGCACCGGACGCGGAGGACGACTTGCCCGCCCCGAAATCCCGTCCCGTAAGGCCCTTGGCCTTCTCCATGAAGAACCCGAACACGCCCTTGTGGGTTCCCGCCGAGTAATTGACGATCATGCCGCCCATGCCCAGGGCCTCGGCGGCTTTCTTCGAGGCGATGTTGAGGTTGACGGCCTTCTGACCCATGTCGTAGCTCTTGCCACCGCCCGCCGCGATGGCGTTGAGTCCTGTTCGGCTCTCCATCTCGCCCTTGAAGACAACGCTCGTGCCGTCGCGCCGCTGCAGCTCATAGACCGTGCCCACCACGCCGGAGCCCAGTTCGCGCTCCGAGACGATGTTGGCGTCCTCGTTGGCCGGATCCACGTCCACACTCGCCAGGCCGCGCGCGCGCGCCTCGACAAGCGACGAGACCGAGATCTTTCCCTCAAACACCCCCATCGCCTCCGAACCAGTGAAGAACCGGTCGCTCCCATGCAGCCGGATGACGGCGTTGGCAAAGTCGGTGACGACGGTTCCGATGGCCCGGCAACGGTCTATGAGCTTGTTGAAGCGCTCCGCCGACGTCCCCGGCAAGTGCCTCGCAATGTCCGCCGCCTTCCACAACATGCCGGCCGTCTTCTGGAGGTCGATGAGGGACGGGTCCAAGTCCTTTTCGGCGGTCTTGTTAGGGTCGAGCGAGGCATCGCAGAGATTCTTCATGGCCACGAGCGTATAGTCGCGCAACTCCAGCATCGTCGTGAGCTTTTTGTCGCCGTTGGCTTTTTGGAATTCGTAGCCAGAGTCCTCGTTGAACAGCGAGCCCACGGTCTCAAGGTAGTTCTGGAGAAGCGTCTGCGCCACATCCTTGCGGGCGGTCTTGAACTGTACCTCGACCTTGGACACCTCCGTTTCGAGGGCCTTCATCATGTCATCGGCCACCATCAGGCGTCCCTCGCCGACGGCGATGCCGTTATTGCGGATATCCTCGATCGCCGCCTTCATGTTGGCGATATCGCCTTGCAGCTCGAGGTAGGCCTGCGAATTGAGGGTGATGGACGGATCGCGCCGGAAGGCGTCGATCTTTTCCGCGAGGGGACGCAGCCGTCCGGAGACCTCCTCGCTGACCGTCGCGAGCGCGTTCGCCGTGCCGTGCATAGCCAGTGCCTGACGAGGCAAGAGCTCGTTCACCTTTGCCTTGAGAATGGCAACCACGTTAGGATCGGCGTTCTGTCCTTTCGCCGCGAGGTGCACTGCGAAGTCCTTCATCTGGCAGGCGAGCGTAATGATTTCCGTCGCCCGGCGGTCGCAGAGCAGCCGCATTTCGTCCGCCCCTTTGCGGGCACCAGGACCGAGCGCATCTCCCAGCTGCGCGAGGAGATCCGAGAGATCCTGCTGTGCTGCCTGCGCCGCGAGGACCGCCTTGCCGGCCTTGGTTGTCGCGTCGAGCTCCCCATTCGCGCCGAAAGCGGCGGCGAGCTGCTGGCCGGTGAACTTGTCGAGCGCCTTGAGCGTCTTCGCGGCGGTATCGGCCGCCTTTTCGAGCGACTTGAGCGAGCCTCTCTCCAGCACACCGCCGTCCACAAGCGTCTTGAACGTCTGCTTGACCGTCTTCCCGTCGAGACTCTGCGTCGAGGCCTTGGCGGCCTTCATGAGAAGCACATCCAACTGGGCCACCAGCTTGCCCGCTCCCTGCGGTTCCTGCGCCACAGGCTCGTTCTCGGCCTCAAACCCCTGTCCCTGCACCTCTTGTGGCTTCGCGGCCGCAACGCCGCGAAGGAAATAATCCATCGAAACATTGTTGATGTTCGTGTTAACGTTTGGCAAGGGCATAGTCTTCTCCTTTTAGACTTCCTGACTCACATCTCATCCTGTGTCTTGTCTCCATTCCTTCCTGACCTGTCTACGCACGACTCGGCACAAAGTTACACGCAAAACGTAAAAAGGCTACACCTGGATGAATGCGCTCGGGTCGAAGAACGCCTCCTCTTCCGCAGTCTGCGCGTCCAGCGTGTCTTCCGCCACGCGCAGTCCGTTGAGCATCTGCTGCCAGCGCTCGACCTGCGCCAGGGTTTCCTCGAGGATCGCGCCCACCGCCTCCTCGCCCTCAAGATGGGCGAGCGGCACGGGACGCATCATCACGTAGGCGTCCGTTTCGGGGTTCTGGCAGAGGGTGCCTCCGTTCGTGCCGAGGAAGAGATGATTTGCCTTCAGCATCATCTCGCCGAACCTGCCGTTGGAATCGGGCGGCGGATAGCCGATCTCGGCGTAGATGACGACGCATCTGGCCTCTTCGTCGTCGATTAGCTCCACCTTCACGCCGTCGATGACCATTGCCGCCACGCCGTTCTCGGCTACGAGGCCGTCGATGCCGTATTTCGCGGCGAACCTCTCTATCAGTTCTTCGTATGACATGTCCGATTGCCCTTGCTGTCAGTTAATCATTCTCGATCTGGATCGGGGTCGAAGTGACCTTGCCGTCGACGTCCACGGTGGCGGTCCAGTTGAACTTCACCGGGCTGCCCTCGGGGTTGGAGTACTTGATGTTGATGCTGCCCGTCTCGGCGTTCTTGGTGAGCGTGTACGTGACGGCACCGTGGTCGCCGCCCTTGTAACCGTGGTTTTCAAGCGCCGCCTGCGGTGCGAGTCCGCCCTGCGACAGGGCTAAGAACACCGCGTTCGTCTGGATGGGGTGGGCGTTGCTGTTGCAGAATTCTTCCACCGCCTTGGCGATGCTGGTGTTTTGTTTATTGGTATCCTTCTCGGCGAAAGAGCAGAGCGCTGCCTCATACGCCTGACCGTCGATGTTGAAACGGAACACGGCGTTCTCCTCGCTGATGAGCGCCTCGTTCGTCCTGGGGTTGGTCGGAGCGGCGGGCCGGTAGATGTCGTTCAGGAACTGTGTTCTGCCCGCATCGGCAAGTCCGCTCGCGCCTTCCAGGCCTGCGGTAACGTCGGTCACTCCAGGAGCATTGGGAATGGTCCGCCCGCTATTTACCGCGCGACGGCATTCCTGGATGGTCGCACCGGACCAGTTGAACAATTCGCCGCACAGGCGAGCCTTCGCGCGAATGGGCATCTGGACGGACGGATCGTCGCCCACCGCCTCCAGTTCGGCTTCGAACCCGTTGTATGTTCCCACCTCCTCTTTTATGGTCCTGTTCGAATCGTTCGCGGAGAGGCCGATGCTCTTCAAATCCGAGAAAAGCGTGTTGAATGCGGTGGTGCGGTTGAGTTTCCCGGAGTAGACGAGTTCCGCGGTCTTGGTGAAGTTGAGGAGCGTGCGCGACAGCAACGCGACGTTGAAGTAGGAAAACGACAGCCCGCCCGTCTTCTTCTGGCTCAATGCTTCGGCCATCGCATAGACGACGGAACGCTTCTCGGGGGAGATGCCGGCCATCGAGCCGCTGATGCATTCCATCATGTTCGCCTTGATGAACGGGACCGCGAGATTCCTCTCGTCGCTGAAGAGGTCCCTCAAATTGGCCGTGTTGAGCGAGAGCTTCGGATTGCAGGCGACTTCCTCTAAAACGAATTTCTCCACGGAAAGTTTCTCGGAGGACGTAAGGTAAGGCACCCCCTGTTTAATCTGCTCGTCGAACCAGGAGTCGAACTCCTTGACGAGCTCAAGCCCCTTATTGAAGTTGTCCGCGTTTACCGTGAACGTCCCGCCGTAGCGGAACAGGCGGCTCGCGTCGCTCTTCGGGTCGAGCGCGGCCTCCTGGGCGTCTTTCAGGGAGCAGTTTGTCGCCTTCTGGTACAGATCCGCCACAGTGGCAAGTTTCTGGAGCTCCGCAGGCGCATAGCCCTTTGCCAGCACCTGATTGAGAGACACGGGCCCTCCCTCCGGCCATGCCGGCCTCACGTGCGCGGTCGGCGAGCTGATGTGCGGCTTGTCCGGCGGGAACATCTTCTGCATGGCCTCGTCCACCGCGACCTTCACCGCCAGGATGCGCTTCGCCGTCAGCGGCTTGCCCTTGCCGTAGTCGTTGAGCTTCATCGCCGTCTTGACGTTATCGGGGATGTTATTCTCGCCGCCGAACATCGCCGCCACCGAATTGCGGAAGATCGCCCGTGTCGTGTCGTTGGCGGTCTTGACGCCATCGGAACGGAACAAGGTTTTGCCCACCCAGTCGCTCTTTGTTACGGACACCTCGTGTACCGTGACCGCGTCAGACGAACCGAGGAAGCGCACCACATTCGAGGATTTCCCCGCTAGACGGGTGAACTCCTCGAACTGGAGCGACATTCCATTGCCGTTAAGCCCATCTATCGAACTTGACATCTCCTGTCCTCTTTACGTTTTTGTTTTGTATCTTATCAAAACCGGCGAAACGGCTACAGGGGAATCCGAAAAGCCGTACTTGAGAATCCACTCGTCCACGGAGCCAAACATTGGATGGCAGTTGGAATAGACGTTGTCCGATTCCTTCCACGTCTCCCAGAGCGTCGTCGCGCCGCGATCTATCATGTGGAGCCAGCCGGGGAATCCCTTGTGCAGCACTATCTTCCGCGCGAGGTCAACGCGTCCGTTCTCCGAAAGGTACATCAGCATATAGCGCGTCGAGAATATTCCGGTAGTGGGCCCGCAGTCCTTCTCTTCCACCGCAGCGACAAGCTTCGCAAGCGCCGCCTCGCGCTGCTCCTCCGGCACAAGGCCGAGATAGAGCCCTATCGCCTGCGCGGACTGCGTTCCGTTGGCGACAACTCCGTCCTTCACGTATTTCGCAACGAAAGCACCGCGAATCTTCTCGGCGAGAGCCGTGAACTCCTTTTCGTCTTCCGCGCGTCCAAGCATCTTCGCGAACTTCGCAGTCAGCTCCACGAAGCGGTGCCAGTGCGCGGTCGCAGTGCATCCGTCCGGCGCGCGCTCAAGTGCCTCGTGGTCGCCAATGCAGTTGGGGACGAGTCCGTCGGGGCACTTCTCGGCTACGAGCCGCACGTATCGCGCGCAGACGGGATAGAAGTCCAATGCGCGCTTGTCGTTGTAGTGCCGGAGAATGCCATCCATCAGCTCCGGAACGGCAAGCGACCACGAAATCGGACCCGAGCGTCCGCCGAATCCCCTGTCCGCGATGCCGACGTATGGCGCGGTCTCGGTGATCCATCCGTCGTCCTCGGCCTCGTCCGCGAAGTCGCGCAGGATCTTGAGGTAGATTTCGCGCATGTCCCAGTTCATCATGTACGCCTCGTAGGTCGCGACTATGTCGCCGCCATATCCAAGCCGCTCGCGTCCCGGGCAGTCGCTCTGCACGCCACCTATCATGTTCGCGCGAAACGTGCGAACGCAAATCTCGTGCAACGCGTCAAGCGCCGGGTCGTCCGCCTTGAACGGTTTCGAATCGGGCAGCAACGAGATTCTCCAGCGGCTGGACTCCTCCAATAGATGCTTCGCCCCTCGTACTTCTGCGTAGCGGAACACATGCCAAGCAAACATTGGCCGGAACAACTCCCATTTCCCGCAGAACACAGCCCATTCCCAGTCATCGCCCTCCTCAGGCTCGATTGGCCCCCTGCAAATGTAGGAATCACGCTGGCAGGCGATATCTGGGGCACCCGGGCCGCCCATCCCAGGACGCTTGATCTGTCCGGCCGTCTGGGTGAGCGGATTGACCGTTCCATCGGCATTGAGCCGCTCGCCGTAGATTATCTCGATGCGCGTTCCCCGCGCCTCTTTGGCGAACTTGAAGCTCGGCACGCCCGAAGCGTTTGTCCCGAAATCAACAATCTGGACTTCTCCCTCGCGTAGCCAACGCGCCTTTCCATCATCGACGCCCTTATAGTGACTGGACGGATTCTTCGCGGGCCATTCAACAATCTTCCCCTTTGGCCCTTCAACGACGGCAGCAGGCTTCCACTCGGCGTCCTTGGGACGTGTCGCGTCAATTTCCGAGCCTAGATAGACGCTGTTGCGGATCACGTTTGTCTTTCTCCACTTCCATTCGAGCGGCTTGTCCAGGCCTTCAATGGACATCTTGAAGCATGGCCTCCCTTGCGCCAGCGCTTCGCGAAAGCACTTTGCCCCCCAGAATCGCAGCGGCGGCAGATTGTAGAATCCGTTGCCGAGCCAGACATATACGGTGTTCGTAGCTGGATATGCCCTGGGATACCACACAGGATCTGACTTGGTACTGACTCTGATTGGACGAGTTACCATGTCGTACACGGTCTTGTCGTATGGGGTCCAAAAGGTGTAGGGCATGCCGCCGTATAAGCGAGCGCCTATGCTCCATTCCCCAAATCCCGCGCAGGCGAAATGTACCTTCGTAGTGGTGACGCCTTCCGGCAGCACGAACTCCGCCATGAACTCGGGGGCGGGGTCTTCGTCGTACCAGTCCGCGCCGTTGCGCTCGGGCTGTCCGTCGCCAATCCAAGGCACATCGTCGAGCGTCGCCGCTTTCGACGCACATAACGCCGCCAACATCGCCAAGTGGATTACAGCAAAGGCAATTCCGCTTTTCATGCCCTCATTCAGCGTAAGATTAATGGCCATTTTATGCTCTCTTGTTAAAGTCCACTTTCATCCTGCCTACTCTTTAGACACGCAAAGGTTACAGTCTGTTTAATTGTCGCACGTATTGTACAATATTTGCGGAGATTGCAAAAGAATTTTCAAATGATGCGACTTCCCCGAATGGCATGGGCGCTCCAGCTTGAAGCGGCGAGGGCGCCGCTTCCCCGAATGGTAGGGTCGCGCGTCCCGCGCGACCGCGGGCTACCGGCAG
>Ga0310786_10010892_pt1 | contig 11390 bp, 2 predicted proteins | sample AusTroGonzalo_MG_FD_203881 | JGI IMG/M metagenome (GOLD analysis project Ga0310786, IMG submission 203881) | Bovine rumen microbial communities from tropical cattle in Woodstock, Queensland, Australia - Gonzalo_03 (v2) (version 2) | ecosystem: Host-associated > Mammals > Digestive system >... | reverse complement strand
GCGGCTGGTCGATGATAGTGACGAAGAACTTGCGGTCCTCGGCGGCGAAACGGCTCATGTCCTTGTCGCGCATCTGGATGCGAACCTCGTAGGTGCCCGCGTTCGGGAAGCTGTACTGGAAGGACGCGGTGTTGATGCTCGTGCCCGCCGCAACGATAGTCGGAGTCGTCTTGGAGCTGGCATCGTAGGTGTCGGTAGCGTCGTCGTGGCGGACAATGCCGTTGGTAACGTCCTTGCCGTCCTTCTTGATCGTCCACTTGTAGACGAAGCCGTGGTTAAGGTCATACGCGGCATCGGAGAACTCGGGCTGGATGGTCTGCGGCTGGCCTTTCGGGTACTCGTTCGGGAACGTATAGCCATCGCCGTCAGACTCGAAGCCATTAAGGTACAACTGGAGGAACGTCGGCTCCCTGTTGTAGACCGTGATGTTGAGGAGGTCTGTCGTCGGGTAGCCCTCGATGCGGTTCAGCGGGTTGTAGCTCTTGCTTGTGCAGAGCACGACGCCGAACGTGTAGGTTGCGCCTTCACTGGTGCCGTCAAGGACAAGGAACTGGCCCGTCTTCGAGGTGCCGACAGAGGTGATCTGGATGCCCTGGCTTCCCGTAGCTGCGGTGTCAAGGTCGGTTATGATCGCCTTCGCGCCGGTGCCCCCGAAGGTACCGGCGGGCGCATCCTCGTAGTTGTAGAGGAAGGCATAGACGGTGCTTCCCGGCGCGTCGCTGAGCGTCACCTTGTAGCGTACCGTGCCGCCTTCGGCGCCGTCGACGTACTCAACGTACTCGTCAGAATCGTCCATAACCTCTACTGCCGAGGTCTTGGCAGGCGTCACCGTGACCTTGAAGGTGGCGGCGGTGCTCCAGAGCTTGCGGATAGGCGAGTAGACCTCGACGGTCGTAACGACATCGCCCGGCGTCGAGGGATAGGTCACCGACGGCGAGGTGTGGGTGTCCATGCTCTCGAGAAGGCCACCTTCGCCGCTTGCGGTGTAGTTGACCGGCATCGTGATCGAAGTGGAGGAGCCGCTTGCTTTGATGCGGACCTTATAGCCGGTCGCGGTGTCGGTCATGTCGGCGTAGGTGTCGTTGACCGCCACGGGTATTTCGAGCTTCTCGCCCGCCGTCACAGTGTAGATCGGATCGTCGCCGCCAATTGGCGCGGTGATGACCGGCGAGTTGGCGTTGATGTTGATGCCAGTCTGCTCAAGCGCGGTGATCTCGGCGGCGGCCATCTCGGCGGCGGAGACTTCGGGCTTGAACTGCACCTGCTTGCCGGTGCCTATGGTGAAGGCGGTCTCCGCGCGGAGCGCATAGACGTAGATGTACTTCTTGTAGTCGGTCGGGGTGAGCGTCACCACGGGTGCAATCGGGTCGGGAAGCGTGTCGACGGTGTTGTCCGCCGAGAAGCGGACGTAGTCGCCCCAGTTCGTCTTGGTGGGATCGATCTGGAAAACTGTGTTTATCGTGACGTGGACGTCGGCCTTCGGGGCCTGGGTAGCCGAAATCGTGAGGCGCGTGACGGCGGCAAGATACTTGTCGTCGCCTGCGGTCGGCGCAATCACCGTCGCGTCGTCGCGCTCAATGCGAATCGTCGTCGGCATCGGCTCAATGCACTTGACCTTCGCCGTCAGATAGTCCTGGAGACGATCACCCGTAGCGAGCGAATAGTTGTAGTGGTTGTAGGCGCTGAGGACGATGTTCGTCGTCTTCCCCTGCGCGCCTGAGACGCCCCTGATCTGGAACTTCTGGCTCAGCTGGCCGCCAGTGAAGGTAACGGCGCCTACCCTGCGTTTCACTGTCGGATCGTTAGGTTCTACCGAAGTCTCGGTGCCTCCTTCGATGTAGACGATGCTTTCGTCCTCCGACCACACGTAGAGCGTCGTCGTCTCTTCAGGGCCGGCATCAGCGTCGAGACGCGGATCGGCGGGGCCGCCCGTGATCGTCGAGTCCTCGTGAATCGAGCGCCAGAACTCGGGATCCTCGGCGTCGTCGGAGAAGTCAATCGTCTTCACAAAGAACCCGCACTTCTCGAGCGAATAGTCGCGCGTTTGCGTCATAGACTCGGGTATGAAGCCCTCGGTCTTGAACGTCCAGTTGCAGTGTTCGATCGTGTTCGTCGCCACGCCGGTGTCGTCGAGCAGGTTGAAGCTGAAGTCCCAGAAGTTGCGAAGGGGATTGAAGAAGTAGGACGTGCTCGACGCCGCGTCGCCCGCAGGCCCCGTCGCCGTCGCAAGACGGATCGGCATCGCAAAGTCGCCCGGCTTCGTCATGTACTTGAAGATAACGGCCGTGCATGCCTCGCCCTCGGGTTTGTCCGTAATGTAAGTAGCGTAGTCGAGCCGACCAGATACGTAGATGCCGATCTGCATCGGAGTAAGGGCATTCGCGACAATTTCGCTGGCAAGGCCGAAATAGTTCATGTACCAGCGGCTGCCTTGCGCCGCCGAATCGGCGTCTCGCGCCTGCAGGCGTATCTTGAAGTAGAGGGGCTCGCCCGCCGGGAATGGATCTGCCGCAGTCGTCGCCGCACCTGTCAGGTCGTTGCCGAACTCATCGCATCTGGTGATGCTCCAGATGTCGCCACTGGCCGCTATGGCCGCGAGAGAGGCGAAAAGCCCGAATGCGGCGGTAAAGAACAGTTTGGTCATTGTCTTTTTCATATTATTTGCCCTTCTGCTTCAAAGCTTCGTTCTTGGCCTTGATGGCCTCGTTTTCCTTGTTGATGCGCTCGCGGACGATCGCCTGCGACTTGAGATTGTTCTTGTGAAGCTCCTCTGCCTCGCTCTCGAGACGGGCCCTGAGCTCCACATATTTTGCTGAATTCGTGTCGTCGCCGAGCGCGGCGATTTCGTCGCGCGTCGCGGCCATGCGGCGCATAATCTCCTTCTGGTCGTCGCGCTGGACCTTGAGCTGGCGGATATAGTCGGGGTCTTTCATGCGCGCATACGGCTCATTGTACGGATCGGCCGGCGCAACGTCACCTCCGCGCTTCGCGAAGATCAAGACAAGCGCAACGGCAACGGCAGCAGCCGCCACAAGCGCCAGAATTGCTATAATCGTCGTTCTTTTAGTTGCCATAATAGTTCTCCTGCTTGAGCGCCTCGACTCCGATTGGCTGCAGACGGGTGTCGATGGACCAGAAATAGACCGGATTGCTGAGGCCGTTCTTCTCCCACCACTGCCCCCAACCGGTGTTGTAGCCGATCGAGTCGGGCGAGTGCGGGTCTTCAATCTCTATGCGCGAAATGCCCTCTTCCGTGAACGAATTCTCGCGGAACACAAACCACCTGAGCGGCATCCAGTTCGCGATGTTCTTTGGATTGGTGTTGCCGGTAAGCAAAAGCCCCGTCAACTTGAACGTGACGCTCTCCCAGTCGTCTCTCGCCTGCTCGTACCCGAGCGAGTTCGACCCCGGATCAAGCCCGCGAAGCGCGTATGGCGTCCAGTGGGTGTATTTGTCGTTCGGGCCGCGCCACCGGTGTTCCGCCGGGGCCGGGAGGATGGCGTTCTCGTTCGTGATCATCAGGTAGACGCCCATTCTCAGGTACGTGTTCGTCGCCCCGCTAGGGAGTGTGACCTCGCGAACGCTCGGCGCCTCGGCCATGCCGCCGAGCAGCGCAAGGCCGCCGACCGTCGGATCCATGTCTAGCCAGTACATCTCGGTAAGCGTCATGTTCGTGACAAACGTGTTGTTCATCGTCCTGAACTCGGCAAGCGTGATCTCGCCAGTGTCGTCGCGGGCAAACGGATTGCCGTACAGATCCATCCCGTCGCCGAGCCAGTCGATGATCGCAGAGCGGTAGGGATTGTCCTCGTCGACGCCGTAAAGCGTCGCAAACCGGCTGTCGGGCGCAGCCGTTGCGACGACGGTCACGTTGTTCGACGCGCCCTTGCCAATGCCCTCCAGTGTGTAGCGTCGCGGCTGGGCGTTGCCTACAGAGGTCTGGACGAGGTTCCCCGCCGCCGAGACGCCGTTCGTCGTCACCGTGCCGACTTCGTACCACGGCGAGACTTCGTAGACGACGTTGGTGCCGCGCTGGCTGCCCTTCGTAACCGTCGTCATGATAAGCCCGTTCGTGAACGACACGCCGTCCCACTGCAGGATGTTGTCGCCGGACACCGTCAAGTAGACGAGCACGTTCTCGCCGCTCGGGACGGGATGGTCGGGGTCGATATGCTGATCTGGATTCTTCCGGCCCGGTGATTTCTTCATCGTGTTGTTCCAGTCGTTCGTCCTGCCGTTGTTCTGGAAGACGCCGAGCGACTTCGTCTCGCCGCCGTCATCGTCCATGCCGACATAGAAGAACTGCGCGCCGGGGATGTTCGCGTTCAGGAAATTGACGGCGTTCGTCGGGTGGTACTGGCGTTGGTAGATGATCGAAAGGTCGTTCCACCAGTTTGTGCCCATTGCGACGATCTCGTGCTCGACGATGCCGCTCTCGCGGACGAGCTGGAGGCCAAACGGCTTTGTCGCGCTGATCGTCGTGTCGCCGTTGGAGTCGCCCGACATGTTCGTAAGATAGGTGTTATCGAGCTTCCAGACGCCGTCGAGAGTTCCGTCGGACATCTTGAGCTGCCCGGTCCTGCGCGCCTGCTGGTTGGCGATCACCCGGAAGACCATGTTCGCCTCTGGGTCAATCCACTGGGCGTCCTTGGTTCCCTCAAGTTCTGCACCGAAAGTCGCGAGCGTGTTCGTCTCGACCCGGCCGTTGCTCGTCTGCGCTTCGAGTATGCGCACGCTCCAGCCCGAGAGGTCGGCCTCAGGCGGCTGCGCGATTTCGACATACTGGCAGTTCTCGTCGGAGTTCTCGAGGTACGAGTTGAAAAGGCCGAAGACATTCACCTCGTTTATCCACGCCCATCCCGGCGCCACGTTGTCGAGGATGTTGTAGGCGGCGAACGAGCCGGTCGATCCGCCGTTCTGAGCATTGAGGTCGAGCGGACGGTACCACTCGGGCCCCTTGCCGTCGTCGCCCCATTCGGCGCGGGAAAGGAAGTTCGTCACGGGCACCGACGAGCCCTTCGTGTAGAAGATCACCTCAAGCATGTACTGCACGTACGTCGGAGCCGCAGTAGACATCGATATCACCGACTCGGGGCTCTTCATCAGGCTCGAGCGGTACACGTAGCGACCTTCCTCGATGCCGGTTGCCTGAACGAGCCACGCCGACTTGTGGTAGGAGCCCTGGTCTTTCCACTTGTCATAGCCCCACGGCGACCAGCCGCCGGTAACTACGCCGCTGCCCTTGTCGAACCAGTGCAGACGCACGCGCGGCGTGTGGTCGAAGTCGATGTCCGACGCGAGCTGGGCGCCATAGATCTCGCACTGCACGCCCCACGCCTCGCCGCACATCGGCTGCTCCTTCCTGCTCGGGACGTTCGGCACCTCGCCAAGCCCAGATATGTCGCTCTTGAAGCAGCCCACGTTCCTGAAGCCCATCCTGGCCCTTACCGCCTCGGATACGAACAGCTCGTCGAGCAGGACGCGCTCGGGCTTGCGGCCATCGTCAGGAAGACCGCCGTTGCCGCCACCGGAAATATCCGAAATGCCCTCGACGCCGACGACCGCAAGGCGGAATGCCTTGTAGTTCTGGCCAGGGTCGGTCTTGTAGCTGTATGTCTCGTACCAGGTGTTCGTAACCGAGAACACCGCGCCATCAATCCTGTGCCAGGTGCCCTCGTCTTTATCGGAGGCGTCCGTCGAGCCAAATAGCACAACCGTGGCAATGCCGTCGGTCGACGAGTACTTGCGTGCCTTGAACGATACCTCGCCAACTATGTTCGAGGTGAACGTCGGCGTCTGGACGAACGGCTTGTGCGGGATGTACGACTCGCGGTCGTTCACGTCGATCTGGGAGATGTTGAAGTTCGCGTCCACCGAGTTGTTAAGCGCGAGCGAAAGGCCCAACCCGCCGGCAAGAGTCGAATAGTCGCTAAGGAGCATCCTGCGTTCGGTGTCATCGTCGCCGCCGACTGTGCGCATGTTCCAGCCCCACCAGCTGTGGATGTCGACAGGCGGCTCGTCACTGCACGATATAGCAGTGATCGTGACGTCGCCGAACCTTTGCGGGTTTGTCTCGTTTGCGACGGCTGCGATTGCATTGGTGCTCACGACGATGCGCACCATGCCCGTCACCGAGTGAAGCCCGAGGTATGTGTTGATCAGGCCGGTCTTGCGCTGCGCAGCCGTCATCGCGCCGAAGTTGAAGTTCGTGATCGTCGTCCAGATGCTGTCGCTGAACGACCTGTCGAACGTGTCGACGCTCATGTAGTCCACGAGGTTCGTCGCAATCTGCAGCTGCAGCACGGCGTTCTCCTGGGCGTCCTTGTATTCGAAGGAGAGCATGCCAAGCCCGAGGCCGCGGACATAGCCGTCGCCACCGTAGCCGTTATTCGCCTTCCCGTCCATAAGCGGCGAGCGTATCGCGCATGGCGTCACGAAGTCCGACCGCTTTGCGCTCATCAGGATGTCCTGGTCCTTGGTCCAGCACGAAGTGAAGACGAAGTTGGTGTATATGGGCGACATCTCACCGCTTCCCGCAGACGCCCACGAAGGCGAGATATGCTCGGTCTTGACGTCATCGCCATTCCAGTCGCCGCCGCGCCACTGCTTCAGCATGACCGAGTCAATGACGACGTCAGTTCTGACGTCCTCTATCGTTCCCGCGACGGCGAATTTCACAGAGCAGTTTTTGGTCGTGTAGAACGGAAGGGTGAACCCGCTGCCGCCGAAGCTCTTCAGCGCGATGTTGGTATACGGCGTCGAGCCCCAGTCGGTACGTCCGGCCGTGCCGATGTATATCTGTAGATACTGCTCGAGCGGGGCGCTCATAACGGCGTTGACATTTCCATCTGTGTACGTAGTCGTAAGCCGCCCCGGGATGATATTCCATCCCGGATACTCTGAATCCCTGAGATCTTCTGTCGCACAGTTCGTGATGTTCTGCAAGTTGTCGACTTGGGCAATCTCCTGAAGTTCAAAAGAGTCGGTCGTCTTGTTGTTAATGTATGCCGTAGTGTGCGAGAACTCGGGACGCGCGAAGACGCCGTCGCAGTTGGCGGAAAGGACGCCATAAGAGCCTCGCGTAAGGCGTTTGGACGTTGTATCGCAGAAGACCACACCAAACCACTTGTAGTCGTTGCCTGGAATGTTCCCGGTCCAGGTTTTCAGCGGCGACGTACCGAGCATAGCACCCGACCTGCGTACGGCAGCGACGACAAACGTGCGATCCACGGCGTTGGAAACCGAGATAAACATCGGCAGGAACGGCTGGGAACTACTGTTCTCAAGCGCCGTAAGCCCGCTGATGTCAAAGGGGTTGTTCGTCTTGCCTGTCAAGTTGGTCCTCGCAACGATCAGCTCAGCCGACTTTGCGCCAGAAGGCGTCACGTTCCAGCGGTAGAGGCAAAGCCGCTGGCCACCCTTGTCGGTCGATTTTGTCTTGCCGCCGATCCACTCCCACCTTGCTTCGTACGCGCCTTTGTTTGGCAGGTAGTTCGCGACGAGCGAAAGCGAAGCGTTGCCGCCGAAGCCATTGTTGGAATTAAGGTCGAACGCCGTACGCGCCATGAACGTGTAGTTAGAGATGTTGAGTATGTTACCTGCGTAATAATAGGCGAAATCGTCGAAGCGCACAAACTGGCCGAGGCGGGCATTGAACGAAATCGACTCGAGGCCGCGCGGCGCCTTGGGCTCGTCGTAGAACTGGAAGTAGCCCTTCCCGTTGCCCTCCATCTGCAAGCCGACGCCAGCGTTGTTCGTGGCGACCATGTACTTCTTCGCCACCCACATGCCCTGACCGACGTCCCAAAGCCCGTTTGTCTCGGCGGTAAATGTCACGTATGGCTTGCGCCCCTCCATGTGGTGGGATTGAATGTCGGTGAGCCCGATCGGGAAGGTCCATGACTCGTTCGTCGCCGCCATGTTCCCCCAGCCGGAGAAGTCGTCGTTAAACTTCTGCTTCTTGGGCGAGACGCCGATCTTGTACGCGTTCGTCGTAGAAGTGCCCACGAAGATTGGCCCACGGCCGAGGCCATCGGTGCAGCCAAGCGCATCGCTCCAGCCGTTCACGTCCTGATAGTCTGCGTGGACGATGGTAAGCGCTATGGAATCCCTTGACTTATCTTCGACCTGGAACATGACGTATCCAGTCACGGCGTCAGAGGTCACCGTCGACCAGCTGTCGGCATTGCCCGACTCCAGCGAATCACTCACTGGGAATTTGGGGTTGGCCGTCTTACAGCAGAAGTAGTTGGTAGTCGCCGCGTATTCCGCGAACTCCGCCGTCTGCTCGTCAAGCGCCTCGATACGCCACGAAATCTCCCCTGCCTGGTTCTCCTTCGTCTGCACGAAGCCACGCCAGACATGGTCGCCAACGGCCGTCATATGAACGCGTTCGGGCGCGGCGGATGCGCCGCGGCGGAACACGATATCGAGCCCCGAGTAGTCGCTCTTTCCTTCGCGCACGCGGAAGAACCAGTCTGTGCCGGCGCTCGCAAACGTCGTGCCGCTGAGCCGGTTCGTCTGCATGCCGCGCTCTTCTGTGTAGTCTATCTGCTTGCCGATGCCGGAATAGTCAACATATTCGTAGTACGGCGCCTGCAACCTGTAGTCGTACCAGTACTCGACGTCGCATGCGCGACCGGGGAGTTCGAACTTAGAAAGCGCCTTGAAGCCGTTATGTGGGTTAAGCTCGATAGTGCTCCACGGTCCAACCGTTTGGTTGAGGTAGCGCCAGCGGTAGTGCATCGTCGCAGACTGGAAGAAGTCATTCGTGTTCCAAGTCGTTCCATCGCCGACGTTAATAAAGAACTGTGGTTTCGCGCCACCGTAGATCTCGCCGTCGTAGATCGACGGATACGGCACGCTCGTCGCAAGTTCCCAGCCAAGTATCTCGTGCCCAGTCTTCGATTCATCGAAGTGCCCGCGCGACTCAAGACTGCCTCCCATCGCCGGAACCGAGGCAATTATATTGTCGAGAATAATAAAGCCACCTTCATCAACTCCAAAAGATGAGCTAGGAACACGTGTTATGCGGCGAATCCTAAAGCGTATGTAGCCGTGATAATCAATCGGCACAGCAACACGATAGAAATTGTCCATTGTCCCGCCATTGGTGACGGAGAGCGCAAGCTCGGAAGTCCCGCCCAATCTGTCAAACGTTCCCGTGCCAGCCGCCGTATCGCGCACAAACGGAATCATCTCCGCCGCCTGCCAGCAACCTTCAAGCTTGCCGTAATCGTTAGTGACGGTCACGTAATAATTAGTGCTAACCTCATCATTGTCGTTAGTGACAACAAAATAGTAACTGCTTTCTCCCTCGCCGACGATGTTTATCTCGCGAGAAACACAGTTGACGTCGATTGGTTCAAGGTGTTCAACCGTATTCGTTGCATATTCAACAACAATCTTATAGTTGTCGTAATCTTCGGAAATGCGGCACCAGCCATTGACTGCGTCAAAGTAAATCGTACCAATGCCATTAGTAAAACAAGACGAGTATACAACGGCATCTGTTGTATTCAACATTACCAACTGGCCGACAGTCATACGATTGGCAGCAATCTGCTGGTCAGTTCCATCACTTTTAGGTGCCCTATGGGCGGCAATTGTTTTGGAATAAGTCGCCTTCCAAGGTAAGTAGTTTTGGGTTGTATCCAAATCAAGATTCAACCGGTTGGGGAATGTGTTGCCGTGTCTGCAGTTTTCGAGATGCCAAAGGCGACGCCCGTCGCGCGCATAAAGTACAGACTCGGTGCTATTCTTGAGATTGTAAGTGGAAACAGCTGGCGCTATCAGGTTCACATGATGCCAGAATGTCGAAGTCTCGGAATTTCCCGCAAATTCATTCCTGGCACCATTTTGATTGTCAGCGTCATAGTAGCCCTGGTAATTAATGTCAGGTGCGTCAGGGTCATAAATATGGTTGTTCATCAGAAGGACGCGCCCAGAATCGCCACCGTTGCCAACAATATCGGAATACGGCTTGCTCTTCGTCACGCGTATTTCGAACACCTTCTCAATGCGCTGGTATCCGTTCGTGTCGACCTGCGTGAAGACTACGCGGTAGTTGCCAGCATTCGTTATCGCGGCAGGTGTGCTGTATGTCTCGCTCGCGTCATACACGGAGTATGTGTAGTTTGTAACTGTACCGTAGCGCAGCTGCCCGGGATTCGTGATCTGACCCTTAACGGTGTCCGTAACATCCCAGGTCGTCTTGTCCATCTCGGGCTCAACAACCCAGTAGTCTACCTTAAGTCCGTCGAGGTAAACGACGCCATTAGTAGACATCGTCGGGTCGCTCTGATACTTGTATTCGGAGGCGATCTGCTCGGCGCTCATGGCCGCCGGCATAAGTCGCACTTCGTCGCTGTAGCCGTTGAGGGTGCTTGTCGTGCCCGATGGCAATCCCGACGCCGTCGACTGGTGGTTCATGCCGCCGATCGTAAACGGGTGTGCACCACTCCGCGAGGCTTTATTTGTTGTCTTTTTTTCAATAAACTTGCCATTGAGATACAACGAATAATAATTCGCACCGACTTCAAAATCATACCTCGTCCATGCGTCTACGGCAAAATAACTGGACACATCAGCGTTTAATGTGTATTGCCCGTTATCAGGGAAATAACGAATCTTTGCGCTGCCGGTTTGTGCAAACGAGGCTCCCCATCCATTATAGCTGTCCGCGTCCTTTCTGGCAAAGAAATAGCCGTAATTTGCCGTCAATGAATTTAGCTTCACCCATCCAGAAATGGTAAATATGCCATTTGTAAGGGCATCCAACTCTTCGTAGACCGGCACTGTAACCGCAGGCCCCTTATCGCCTGTTACATTGCGCCCGCGCGCCTTGCCCAAAATGCCGTCTGCAACCAAGGAGCTCGCGTGCCCAGTGCCATTCTGATGTCCGGAGGCGTCGGCTATGCTGACGCTTCCGGGCGTCTTTTCACTCATATGCCATACGCCAACATAGTCGCTCCAGACGTCGGTCGAGGTGTTTTCGGGGGCGACCTGCCCTTCTCGGAGATTCCAGTACAGTGTGACAGGCATACCCTCCATTGGGAGCGTCACGAGCTTCACCCAGACGACAGACTCGCCCGAAGTATTCCATGTATCGACATCGTAGGCGAGCAGATTCCCCAAGTCGTCGATAAAGACGAGGTTGGTGGGACTGGCCTCATCGTAGTAGAAGCCCTGCATGTTGTCTTCTGAAATTCTTATGGGAACTACGAAGTTCGAAAGGTCATTCGTCGTGCCCTTGACGAAAATCTCTATACAGTTGTGGAAGAGCACTCCAGGATCATCCCACATAAGGAATGTCGTCGTATTTGTGGCAGCCGTCCAGCTTGACGTCGCTGGTATCACCGCGCGGAGCACCCACGTACCTGGAGTCGTGA
>Ga0310786_10010891_pt1 | contig 11391 bp, 12 predicted proteins | sample AusTroGonzalo_MG_FD_203881 | JGI IMG/M metagenome (GOLD analysis project Ga0310786, IMG submission 203881) | Bovine rumen microbial communities from tropical cattle in Woodstock, Queensland, Australia - Gonzalo_03 (v2) (version 2) | ecosystem: Host-associated > Mammals > Digestive system >... | reverse complement strand
ATATTGAAACGAATGGAGCTATAGACCTTCTTTATTGGAAAGAATATTTCAAAGGCAACGATGTTATTTTTATTATGGACTGGAAAGCTCCAGCATCTAAAATGAATAGATTCATGATTGAAAAAAATCTTTCATATCTGGATAAAGGGGATATTGTAAAAATTGTTGTGACTGATTCTGATTTTGAAGAAGTTGAAAAAGTTCTGAAAATTGGAACAGAAGCTGAAATTTATATTTCACCGGTTTTTGGTCAGGTTACAATGTCAAAGATTCCAGAGTTTGTTCTGGAACATAAAGAAAATAAAAATATTAGATGTCAGATTCAGATACATAAAATATTCTGGAATCCTGACAAAAGAGGAGTATAAGTCATGGAAAGTACTTATGAAGTTCAAAAAGTGGTAGACAGAGAAAATCCACAATTTGACAGAAAGAAAATCATGCAGGCAGTTACCATGTTGATTGAAGCGATAGGTGACGACCCAGAAAGAGAAGGATTAAAGGGAACTCCAGACAGAGTTGCCAGAATGTATGAAGAAATTTTTGAAGGTATGAGATTTACCAACGACCAGATTGCAGAAATGTTTAACACCTGCTTTAAGGCTGATTCAAATGATTTGGTTGTGGTTAAAAATATTCCTATCTTTAGTTATTGTGAACATCACATGGCTTTAATGTATAACATGGAAGTTTCTATTGGTTATATACCAAATGGAAAAGTAATTGGTCTTTCTAAGATTTCCAGAGTCGCAGAAATGGTTGGTAAAAGACTTCAGCTTCAGGAAAGAATTGGTAGTGATATTGCTGAAATTATCCAGAAAATTGCAGGAACGGAAAATGTGATTGTAGTAATTGAAGGTGAACATTCTTGCATGACAACTCGCGGGATTAAATCCAGAGGTTCAAAAACCAAGACCGCTACACTTCGTGGAATCTTCAAAGACAATGTAGCTTTGAGAAATGAATTTTATAATTTGATTAATCAATAAAAGGAGTAAAACATGATTATTCAGAAAAAAGAACTTCTTGAAAGTTTGAAAAGATGTATGCCTGGTATTGAATCAGGAACAAACACAATTCAGGGTGCGGACTCTTTCATTTTCCATAATGGAAAGATTTTCACTTACAATGATAATATTTCAGTCACTGTTCCGATTAATCAGGAAGGATTGCTGGAAGAGGGAATTGAAGGAGCTGTAAAGGCAGAAGAATTTTTCAAAATTGTTTCTAAGTTCCCATCCGACGAAATCAAATTTTCAGTCAAGGAAGATGGTGGCTGGCTTTTGAAATGTGGAAAAGCAAAAGCAGAGATGGTTCTTCTTGATTTTGATTTTGAATCCAGAATAAATACAATTACTCCAGATGATGAAAGCTGGGTTGATTTGAATGAAGATTTCATTCTGGGTATTGGTTCTTGTAAAATGTCTGTAAACAAGACTCAGGTTTCAGGAGTTTATGTTTCTGGTCATGATATTGTTTCCACCGATGGTAATCAAATGAATTGTTACGGAATGGAAGAAACAAAGCTTCCTGACTTCTGGATTTCTGACAATTCTGCAAATGAACTTCTGAAGTTGAAAAAATTGATTGCTATGCAGATTCAAGGACCATGGGTTTATTTCAAGGCAGAAGATGGAACAATTTTCAGCATTAAGACTTTGCAGGGTCAGTACCCATATAAAACAATCAAAAATGTGATTGATACATCTGACCCAGAAAAAGCAATTCTGCATGCAAAATTCCCGAAGGAACTTTTTAACGCTATTGATAGAGCGGTTTCTTTCAGCATTGATATTTCTGAACATTCTGCAGTCCGCCTTACAATCAGCAAAGAAAAGATTGAAGTTTCTTCAGAAAGAAATTCTGGAAAATACAATGAAAAGGTTTCATGGGAAGAAAATATTGATTCAGATTTTGAACCATTCACAGTTTATGTTGATGCTCAAATGATGGAATTTGTAGCGCAAAGAACAGTGGAATTTTATCTGCTCAAAGGTCCAGTTCGTAACGGAAAATCTCTTCCACGACTTCTTTTTGTTACAGAATCTTCAAAGCATCTTCTTTCTACTCTTGATGCAAGAAAAGATGAAGAGTAGTACTAAAATAAAAATATAATCTGAAAGGCTGGAATTTCTGATTCCAGCTTTTTCTTTCTAAGGAGTTAAAATAATGGGATTTGGTTTATTAGATGAAGAAGATGTTTCTATTCTTAGGGGAACACAGAAAATCAAACAAAAGAAAGAAAAGGTTTCTGCTCACAAGGTAGACCTTACAATTAAGAAAAAACCTGAAGTAAAAATTGATTATGATTACATTATTCCAGAGGATGAAAAGGTTCAACTGAATAAAAAGATTTCTTTGAATCCTGAATTATATCAGGATTTCACAAAGGAACTTTACCCATATTCACTTAACTTTTATGATTTTGAGGTTTTCGTTCATGATTGGTTTATTACAATTATAAATCCGATTGAATTAATCATGCGGGTAATTGTAAATGATTTGAAAGCCCTGACTGACTATTATAATAAACATAAGAATCAAATCTGGGTTGGTTATAATTCCAGAAGTTACGATACTTACATTATGAAAGGTCTGCTTCTGGGAATGAATCCTAAGAAGGTTAATGATGATATTATTCTGCGCGGACTTAAAGGCTGGCAGATTTCCAGAGAATTCAAGAAGAAAAAATTTCTGGACTTTGATATTTATACAAAAGATTCTCTGAAAACAAAAGAAGGTTTCATGGGTTCAGATATTCGTGAAACTGAGGTTGATTTTAACCTGAATAGAAAGTTGACTCAGCAGGAAGTTCGTAAAACTGTAAAATATAATATCCATGATGTAGAACAGACTCTGGAAGTTTTCAGACGAAATAAATATCTTTATGAATCACAAATTCAGTTGATTGAAACTTTTGATTTACCTATTGAAATGATAAGTCTGACACAACCTCAACTGACCGCAAATATTCTGGAATGTGAAAAGCAGGAACATAATGATGAATTTAAATTCAAAATTATTGACCAGATTCACTTGAAAAAATATAAATCTGCAAAAGAATGGTTTGAAAATCCTGACAATAGAGATTACAAAAAATCTTTTGATTTGAATGTTTGCGGAGTTCCGCATAGATTTGGCTGGGGTGGTCTGCATGGATGTCCAGAACTTCCACTTCATTCTAAAGGCAGAATTTTCCATGTGGATGTAACATCGTACTATCCATCTCAAATCATTAAACATGGATTCATGACAAGAAATTCAAAGAATCCTGACCGATACAAAGAAGTTTTTGATATTCGTGTAGCTTTGAAAAAGGCAGGAAAGAAGAAGGAACAGCAACCATATAAAATCGTCTTGAATGGCGCCTACGGAATGATGAAAGATAAGTATTCTTTGGCTTATGACCCAAAGCAGGCGAACGCTATTTGCGTAAATGGTCAGTTGATGCTTTTGGATTTGTTGGAACATCTGGAACCTTATATTACATTGATTCAGTCTAATACCGATGGTTTGATTATTCAGGTAGATGACGATGAAGAAAAAATTAACAAGGTTATGGATATTTGCCACCGCTGGGAACATCGCACCGGTATGGGTCTTGAGCAGGATGAAATTACAGAGATTTTCCAGAAAGATGTAAATAATTATGTTTTCAGATTTAAGTCTGGAAAGCTGGAAAGAAAAGGCGCCTATGTAATGGAGCTGGACGACCTTAATTATGATTTACCGATTATAAACAAGGCTCTGGTGGATTATATGATGAACAATATTCCAGTTGAAGAAACGATTAATAATTGTGATATGATTAAAGAGTTCCAGAAAATCGTTAAAGTTTCTTCCAATTATGAAGGTGGCTGGCATAATGGGGAAAATCTTGTAGATAAGACTTTCAGAGTTTTTGCATCTAAAGACCAGAATGATACCTACCTTGGTAAGTATAAATATCAGGGTGCGACAATCGAAAAATTTGCAAATACTCCAGAACACGCTTTTATTATGAATGAATGTGTAAATGGAGTTAAGGTTTCAAAGAAACTTGATAAACAATGGTATATAGATTTGGCTCTGAAAAGATTGGAAGATTTTGGAATCAAAGAAAATAAAAACATTGGAGGGCTTTTTTAATGAAATTTGAAAAAACTGAAGTCTGGGGTTTTGAACATTCAATTCGTGGTATGAGAAACCCGCTAGAATCCTGGTCAAAATCTGATAGTGGTTATTTTGGGTATTGTATTGAAGATGGTAAGTGGGTTAAAGAATCTTGTTCTTATGATGCTTGTCTGGGAGCTTGCTTAAAAAACAAAAAATTTATCATTGGTAAAAATGACCTTGAATTAATGCAGAAATTAATCAGGGCAGGAACTCCGCATAGAAAGTTTATGAGACAGATTTTTGTTTCTGTAGACATCACAGCTCCTGCTTACTTTTGGGCTGAAATGGACACTTACAAAGTTGGAGTAACTAGAAATAGTACTAGTTTTCAACATAAAGGAATGAGTAAAGAATTTGAAATTGATGATTTTGAAGTTGAAGAAGAAATAAAAGAAATTTTAAGGATTAAAAATAAAGTTTGTCCTGATTTATTTTACTCTTATGAAACAGATGAATTTAAAATTTATACCACTGAAAGTGGCAGGAAATACGAAATTTATAAAAATGGTAAAGTATTTTCACTTCCTTATTCATATTGTGATTCTTTTGGAAGAGTTAGAGATTTTCCAAAGAAAGAAGTTAAACCTAGTAAAACAAAATCTGGATATTTTGAGTTAAACTTAGGTGGTGGAAAAATAAAAGAGAGATGGTTACTTCATAGATTAATAGCTGAAGTTTGGTTAAATAATCCTGATAATTATAAAACAGTTGACCACAAAGATGGAAACAAAGCTAACAATTGCATTGAAAATCTTGAATGGGTATCTATTGAAGAAAATGTAAGAAGAGAGTGGAGTAATTTTGAAGGTTTTGATTTACAAAAAAAATATAAAAATTGGAAAATATCTTCAAAAGTAAATCCAGCTGATAAATTGAAAATAAAAGATTTATACTCACAAGGTTATTCTCAAAAAGAACTAGCTGAAAAATTTGAACTTAGTCAACCTCAAATTTCAGTAATTTGTAGAGACTTAAAATCAAGTTCTGACAACAAAGAATTATTTGAACATTGTTGGTATTGGGAACAAATATTAAAAATCTTAAATGAATTACGGGATGATTACTTGGAAACTAAAGATTATAAATATTTTCGTTTAATTAGACAAATACTGCCAATGGGATATTTATATAAATCTACAATTACAATGAATTATGAAAACATTCTGAATATCGTGGAATACAGAAAGAATCATAAATTAAGTGAATGGTCTGAATCTTTCATGAGCTGGGTAAAATCCCTGCCATATGCGGACGACTTACTATTCCTATAATAAATCAATGGAGGTTTAGAAAATGACTGAAAGTCAGGAAAAAATCAAAATGGTTTGTGATAATATGAAAGACCTGCTTCTTTATAAAAATGAAAAGTATGGTGATTCTGCATTACATCCTAACAATATTTTTTACAAAGGTGATTCTACGAACTCTATCAAGATTCGTTTAGATGACAAGGTTGGAAGAATCAAAAATTGTCAGGAAACAAGAGTAAATGATGTGGCTGATATTATTGGTTATTGTGTTTTACTTTTGGTTTCAATGAATGTTTCAGAAAAAGACTTTGAAAAATTAAAGGATTAAAAAGGAGTAAAATCTAAAATGGAAAAGGTAGAACTTTACAGAAAATATCGTCCAGAATCTTTGGATGATATGGTTGGAAACGAAAAGACAATTAAAAGTCTGGAAAAAGAACTTGAAAATGGTTCTCATGTTTTTCTTATGACTGGACCTGCTGGATGCGGAAAAACCACCCTCGCTAGAATCATGGCAAAAAAGGTAAATGCAGGACCACTTTCTATTCATGAAATAAATTCTGCAGAAAATCGTGGAATTGATACAGCTCGCGAAATCATGGAACAAATGAGATTCAACCCTAGCGATGGTGAGTCTATTGTCTGGATTCTGGACGAAATGCACATGATTACATCGGCAGGACAGAACGCCCTTTTGAAAGCCTTGGAAGATACTCCAGAGCATTGTTATTTTTTCCTTTGTACAACAAATCCTGAAAAACTCATAGCTCCATTAAAAACCAGATGTTCAATTATAAATGTAACTCCATTGAAAGATGAAGAAATGATTTACCTGCTCAAGAGAACTGCCAGAGCTGAAAAAATTAAAATTGATAATGAAGTCTATGAAAGAATCTGTGAAATAGCTCAAGGCGGAAGTCGTAAAGCTTTGAAACTTTTAGCTAAAGTTTTATATCTGGATTCAGATGAAGAAAGGCTGGAAGTCCTGAAAAATGACGATAGTTCAGAAAGTAAGGAAGTGAAAGAACTCTGCCAACTCCTGATGTCAGGAAAAGCAAATTGGTCAGGAATTGCGAGAATATTAAAAAATATTGATTTATCAGATTCAGAAAGAGTACGACAGGCAGTAATGGGATATATGGGAGCGGTTTTACTTAATGGTAAAAGTTCTGCTTCAGTTGTTTCAGCCATGCAGGCTTTTTCTTCCGCAGACACTTACAAGAATGGAAAGAATGCTATAATTGTAGCCTGCCTTGATTATCTGGATTTATTATCAGACCCAGAAGATGATTAAAAAGTAATTTATAATAATTACAATCTTTTGAAATTAGTTCCTATAATAAATACATATAGGAACTAATTTTTTCTAAGGAGTAGAAAATGACAAAAGCTGAATACCAGGCTCAAAAAGAAAAAGAGTCAGGAAACGAAGTTGATTTTGAAAAAGATATTTCAATCAACAAGTACAAATTGGATGAAGAATGTCTTTCACATTCCAGCCTTTATTTCAGATATTCTTCAATGCAGGCTGATGCAAAGACCAGAGTTTCAAAAGCAAAAGATAATCTGGAGTTGGTAGAAGCAGAAAGAAATCTGGCTATACGAAAAACTCTTTCAGATTCAGGAACAAAGGTTACTGAAGCTATGATTACCTCTGTTTTGATTACTGACAAAGAAGTAATTGAAGCTAAAAACCAGGTTCGTGAAGCAGAAGACATTTTCATGAAATTGTCGGTTGCCGTTCAGGCTTTTGAACATCGAAAATCAGAACTTGACAATCTGGTTAAATTATATTGTTCTGGGTATTACTCTGTACCAAATTCCGGTTCAGATGTAAAGAAAGATATTAACGAGCAGACATCAAGCGCTGTTCGCAGAAATCTTAACAAAAAATAAAAATCTATCACAAGGAGTTAATCATGGTAGACAAGAAAAAGAAGAAGAGCGGTTTGGCAAAAAGATACCAGGCCAGTTACGACAATCAGGGTTCCTTCGGCACTAAAGCTGGGGTCATGAATTGGAAAAAGGTTGATGGTGAAGTAGAATTCTTTTCACCAAAAGAGGGAAGAAACAGAATCAACATTATTCCTTATACAATCAAGACAAAGAATCACCCGCTCGTTAAAAAGGGTGAATTTGAAATTGGTGAAAAGGACTATGTAATGGACATTTTCACACATCGTGGAATTGGTCCATCTGAAGCCACAGTTCTTTGTCTGAAAGAAACCTATGGTAAACCTTGTCCAATTTGTGAGCAGGCCGCTATGCTGAAAAAGCAGGGAAAAGAAAAGGAAGCTGGAGCGCTCAAAGCATCACGCAGAGTCTTTTACAATGTTCAGGATTGCAAGAATCCTGACAAGCTCCTGGTTTTTGAAGCATCACACTTCTTGTTTGAAAAAGAATTGATTGACGAAGCCCGCGACGACGAGGAAGGCGGATTTGTTGATTTTGCTGATGAAGAATCAGGAAAAGAAATCAAGTTCAGATGTTCAAAGGTATCAAAAGGCGGTTTTGAATTCAATGAATTTAAATCATTCTCTTTTGAAGACCGCGACGAAAATATTCCTGACGAAATTCTGGAATCTGCAATTTCATTCGATGAAATCATGAATGTACCAACCTATGAAGAAGTTGAAAAGATTCTTTACGGGGAAGATGATGAAGATTCTGACGAGGATGAAAAGCCTGCAAAGAAATCAAAGAAAGCAGAATCAGACGACGAAGATGATTTTGATGAAGAGGAAACTCCAAAGAAATCAAAAAAGAAGTCTGAACCTGAAGATGATGACGAGGAAGATTCTGACGACGAGGAAGAAAAGCCTGCTCCTAAGAAGTCCGCAAAGAAATCAGCTCCAGAACCTGAAGATGATGAAGATGAAGATTCTGATTCAGATGACGAGGAAGAACCTGCTCCAAAATCAAAGAAATCAAAGAAAGCTGAACCAGAGGAAGACGACGATGAAGATTCCGATGATTCTGATTCAGATGAAGAAGATGAACCACCTGCTAAATCAAAGAAAAAAGATTGTAAGGGTGATTGCGGTAAGTGTCCTTTTGGTCATAAGTTCGGTGCTGATGCAGATGAATATGATGATTGTGACGACTGCGATGTCTGGGACAAATGTGTTAAAGCTTAAAATGAATTAACTATTAAAAAGTCCTTGTCTTTCCAGAAAAGAGAGCAGGGACTTTTTTTAGTTAAAAGGGAGTGGAAAAAATGCACTTAAAAGATGTTCTGAATAAATGTAAAGAAGAAGATTACCCTATTACCGCATCAGGTCTTTATTATGCAGGAGTTAAAAATGGATTTCTGACAAAGAAAGAAGGTAATAGAAATCTTGACTTTAATAAAGAAAAATTCTTTGAATGGCTTGAAAAAGCGAAAGAAGAAATTCCTGAAGGTTGGGTTTCTATAAATCAATTACATTCTGTTTTGAATATAAGTTTAGCTCAGGCTTATATTTTAACAAGAGACCCTGAAAGTGGCGCAAGATATTACGGAGCAGGAAAAGGAGTTTTATATGTCGACCCAGAAAGAGTTAAAACAATTATCTCAAAGCGTGCAAACCAGCATAAAGAAAAATGGTAAGGATGGAAAAATGGACAAGATTTATTTTCAGACCGGTTGTAGAGTTCTTGACCTCACGGTAGGTGGCAGTAAAGGTGTTCTTGGTTTTCCAGCTGGAAAATTTATCAATATTGTTGGTGATAAAAGTGCAGGAAAAACTTTCCTTTCAAATGAAATTATTACCAATGCCCATTATAAATACGGGGACAAATTTAAATGGGTTTATGATGATTGTGAATCAGGTTATTCTTTTGATACAGAATCTATGTATGGTTTTGAAATCATGCCAATAAATCCAGATGAAAGAGTTCATTCTGAAACCGTGGAAGAAGCTTTCTGCAATATTTCAGATTTTGCAAAGAGTCTGAAAAAATCAGAATGTGGAATTTATGTAATTGACTCTCTGGACGGACTCACTTCAGATGAGTTGGATGAAAGAGCTGAAGAAAGACTTAAACTTCATGAAGAAGGAAAAGACCTTAAAAAAGGTACCTATGCAATGGGAAAGCAGAAATATTTGAGTTATGAATTTTTCCCTCAGCTCTGCTCGGTGATTGAAAATAAAAACATTCTGGTTGTAATTGTTTCGCAGGTTCGTGAAAAAATCGACATGTTCAGCTTTGATAAATATAGACGAAATGGCGGTAAAGCTATGGACTTTTACGCCCACACCGTTTTGTGGCTGGCGACATGTAAAAAGATTGAAAAGAAAGAAACTGCCGTAGGCGTTGTGGTAAAGGCAAAGACAACAAAATCAAAGACTCCGCGACCTTTCAGAGAATGTTTCTTTTCTTTCCTTTATGATTACGGGCTGGATGGAATCGGTAGTTCTATTGATTATCTTTTCAATCTGCGAACTGATAAAGGGGAGCTTTCTACCAAAGCAAAAGCTATTGATTACTCAGGAGATGGAAAGCTGGACCTGAAGCAGTTGGAAGATTTTTTGGAAGAATATGAACTTCAGGAAAAATATGAAGATTCAAAGTATTTTGACGGAAAATCTGATGCTGATTCTATTTTTGATTTCATTCAATCAAAGAAAGACTATCGTCAGAAATTTCAGGAAAAATTTGGTAACACCATGACTCGCGATGAATTGATTTCATATATTGAAGACAATAATCTGGAAGAAGAACTTGACTCCAGAGTTTCGCAGAAATGGGAAGATTTTGAAGATTCTATCAAATCAAATCGTAAAAGAAAATATTATGCGAGCCAGCCCAGAGGTGAAGAGTAATGTTTGTGATTGAGCGGGATGGACATCTTGGTTTCTGGTGGGATGGTGAATCAACTATATTTGTAGAGCAGAATGCAGGAATATTTCCATCCCGCTCAAGTTGTCTGGAATATCTTCAAAAGTTTCATTCAAAAGAAAGAGCTGTTGAAATAATTATGTCAATAAAAAAGAATGGAAAATCTATTATAAGTTTTTAGGTGGAAAAAATGAAAGAAATGATTTTTACAAAAGATGAATCTGAATTTATTCAGGATTGTTTGCAGAATGAAATCATGAACCTGCAATCTGGATTCTTTGGTCAGGATATGGAAATTACCAAAAAGAATGACAAAAGAAAAAAGGAATGTGAAAGACTGATTAAAAAATTCCAGAGAGCAGAAAAGAAAATTAAAGTCAGCTCTGCAAAAGGAAAAGGCAGAAATCTTCAATATTGGGTTTGTGAAAGAATCGCTGAAATTTTTGGTATTGAGTTTAATCAATCTGACGACAATTGTTTGATTCATTCTCGTGAAATGGGTCAGCATGGAACGGATGTTATTGTTCGCGGAAGATTATATAAAAAATTTCCTTTTGATATTGAATGTAAATCTTGTGAATCACTTTCTGTTCCTGAATGGGTAAGGCAGGCAAGACAAAATAACAAGGAAGGCAGGGATTGGCTTGTGGTTTTCAAAAAACAGACAATAGGCGGGGAACCTCTGGTAATTATGGATTTTTCATGTTTTGAAAAATTATTTACAAAAGGGCTGGAATCATGAAAGGTAAAAATTACGCAAATAGAAAACCAGAATCACAAAGACCTTTGAATGATTTCTACCCTACTCCAGCTTGCATGGTGGAAGAATTGATAAAATCTAATTTATCTGTTTTTCATGAAATGATTGAAAACAAAATCATTTTAGACCCATGCTGTGGTAAATATGCTATTGGTAATGTTCTTAGGAAAAGAGGATTTTCAGATTATAATAGAATCATAGAAACAGACCTGATTTACGGAAATGATTTCTTGCAGGAATATAAAAAATATAAAGGTAAAATTGATTTAATAATCATGAATCCACCTTTCAAGTTATTTAATGAATTTGTAAAGAAATCAAAAGAAATTTCAGATGTGGTTTGTTGTATTGGAAAACTTAATTTCTTTGGCGCTCACAATAGAAATATTGAAGGACTCTGGAAAC
>Ga0310786_10010890_pt1 | contig 11391 bp, 23 predicted proteins | sample AusTroGonzalo_MG_FD_203881 | JGI IMG/M metagenome (GOLD analysis project Ga0310786, IMG submission 203881) | Bovine rumen microbial communities from tropical cattle in Woodstock, Queensland, Australia - Gonzalo_03 (v2) (version 2) | ecosystem: Host-associated > Mammals > Digestive system >... | reverse complement strand
CCCCATGAACCGGAGAAACGCCTTCCTGGGGATCAGCGTCCGGTTCCCGATGACGATCACGTTGAAGCCCAGCATCTCCGGGTATTCCCGCGCCTGGAGCCGAATGCTGTGGGCGTCGCATCCCAGGATCTTGTAAATGTCCGTCGGGAGCAACATATCCTTCTCCGACGCCTTGATCTCCGCCAGCGTCATGCCGCGCCTCCGTCATTCTTCCCTCCGTCCGCCTTCCCCTGGGTATCGGCGTCGGCCTCCCGCAGCGTCTCCAGCGCCAGGGCTGCACCCTGCGCCAGCAGCAGCAGCTTGTCCTGCATCTGCGCCGGGAGGTTCGTGATCTCCTCCACCAGCTTCTTCTCGTTTTGGCTCATGTTTGGCCTCCTTTCTGCCATTGTCAGTATAATATTCTCCCTCTGGCAGATTGTCAAGCGTTTTTCCTTGACATTGGCAGAAATTTTTGCTATCTTATTCTGCGGAAGGAGCTGAGCACAATGAAAAACAGATTAAAGGAGGTCCGAAAGGCCCTTAATTTATCTCAGGCAGAATTCGGCCGAAAATTGGGTGTCATGGATTCCGCTATCTCACGGTGGGAAAGTGGTGACCGTAACATCCCCGATTCCGCCATCATGCTGATGGTCAGCAAATTCGGCGTCTCGGAGACCTGGCTGCGGACCGGTTCCGGCGAGATGTTCCGGCCCCGCTCCCGTGAGGCGGAGCTGGGTGCCCTGATCCGCTCCCGGCTGATCGACCGGCCGGAGAGCTTCCAGGCCGCGCTGATCACCACCCTGCTGCGGTTTGACCCTGACGGCCCGGAATGGCAGGCGCTGGAGAAGATCGTGCAAACCCTGAAGAAAGAGACGGAAAAGGACCGGGAGCCTTGACGGCCCCGGTCCTTCCACATTCCCAAGCGCTTGGGATTTTTGCGCTCACCCCAGGAGGATGTAATAGATGGTTTCCAGCACGTCCGGCCCCGCTCCCCGCAGCAGCCGGATGATCTCTTTTATGATGCCTTCTCTGTTTTGCACTCTTGACCGCCCTCCTTTGCTCGTTTATAATTGCCGTAAGTGCTGCGGAGTGATTTCACGGGGCCAGCGTATCACGATGATCCCGCTGAATCTGTCGTTTTGTGTCGAGATTCCTCAAAACGGCCAGGGCGTCCATGAATCCATAGGTATATTCCAGGCTCCTCCCGCTCCCATATTCTCCGTAGAATTCGACCAGGGCCTCCATGGCCTTCTGCAAATTGTTTTCCATATGTTTCTCCGATCCTGTGATTTTATACGGCAAGGGCGGCCAGCGCCGCCAAGCTCCTGAGCCGCCCCTGCCTTGCCTTGGTTTATGATCTGATTGTAGCCCGCATCTGGACGCATCGCAATCTCCATATCATAACCAAGGAGGTCTATCTATGAACGCGGAACCGCTCAATTCTGAAGGAGGGCAATTTATGCCGGAAGCACGCACTGCCATCATGGAGATCAAGGAACTGCGCCGGGCCAATCCAAAGGCGACCTATGCTCGCATCATCGAAGAAGTCGAAGCCGCCGACGGGGATGATTCCGTCAGCCTGTCCACGCTCCGCCGGATCTGCGCCGACGGCAGCGAAGCCACTGCGGGCAGTTTCAACTATGAGAGGATCCTGATCCCCGTCCGGGACGCGCTGAAGCGCCTGCAGATGAAGGACCTGTCCGGCGTGGCCGGGGCCGACGTGGTGGACGCACTGAAGAGCATGATCCACATCCAGGACGAGGAGATCGCCAGCCTCCACGCATACAAGGACCATCTGGAGGCCCGGATCGAATTTCTGCTGAAGCAGATCGAGCTGAAGGATCGTCGCATGGACGAAAAAGACGCGATCATTGCCAAGCTCATGAACAAGGTGCTGGGATGATCTGCGTGAAATGCGGGATGAAGGTCCCCACAATGCCCTTCTGCGGGCTCTGCGGCTGGCAGCAGAAAAAGCCCGTCCCCCAGCGCACGAAGCGCGGGAACGGGCAGGGATCTGTCTTTCGTTTGGCCAACGGTAAATACAAGGCCGTCGTCGTCCTGGGCTATTACTCCGATGAAGCCGGCCGCCACAAGCGCACCCGCTCCGCCACGTTTGAGAAGAAACGGGACGCGGTGGCCGCGCTGCCGTCCCTCCGGGAAACGCCGAAACAGAGGGAACGGAAGGACATGACTTTCTGGCAGGTTTTTGAGGCCTGGCTTCCCACGCACAAGGCCGGATCCTCCACGCTGGGAAATTACAAGGCCGCCGTCCGGTACTTCGGCGACCTGTACACGCTCCCCTTCCGCGAGATCGACGTGGACGATCTGCAGGAGTGCATCGACGAGTGCCCGAAGGGCCGGCGGACGAAGGAGAACATGCGGGCCTGCGCCGGTCTCATGTACAAATACTCCATTCCCCGGCATCTGACCGCCGACGGTCTCAACCTGGCGCAGTATCTCACCCTGGATGGCGAAGGTCCCGCTCACCGTGACGCATTCACGGAGTTGGAGCTGGCCCGCCTCTGGAAGAATACCGGCGTCCCCGGCGTGGAGGACGTGCTGATCATGTGCTTCACCGGCTTCCGTCCTTCGGAATACCTGGCTCTGACCTCCGACAGCTTCGACCGGAAGGCGGGCACGCTCACCGGCGGCGCGAAGACGGAGGCCGGGAAGGGCCGGATCGTCACCATCTCCCCGAAGATCTCTGCCATGGTATCCAGGAAGGCGGCCGTCCCCGGTCCGCTTTGCCGGCAGCCAGACGGCAGCCCCTGGGACCTTAAGACCTTTACGGAGACCGTTTTTTATCCCGCTCTCGACGCCTGCGGCATCGACAATCCCATGGTGCAGGTCGGCGGCGGCGTTATGCGCCACAGGATTACGCCCCACAGCTGCCGCCATACCTTCGCCACGCTGATCAAGCGCGTCGAAGGTGCCGACAAGGACAAGCTGGAGCTGATCGGTCACACTTCGACGGAGATGCTGCGGCACTATCAGGACGTGGATCTGACGGACCTGAAGAAGATCACGGACGCGATTTGAGATTTCTGTTGCCCTTCCGTTGCCACTCTGAAAATCGAAAATCACGGTATACCGTGCTTTACAGCATCTTCCTCGCTGAATGGGGTTCATGGGGGAGGAAACGGAATGACCATGACGAACGAAGAGATCTGCCGGGAATACCGGCAGGCGAAGACGCCGCTGAAGCAGATCCGCATCCTGGCGGATCTTAACGGGTGCACCAAGCGGGAGATCGCGGATATCCTCCGGGAGGGCGGGGAGGAGCTGCCGGCACAGTTCGTGAAGGGGCCGCCCAGGCCGAAAGCGGAAACGGAGCGCAAGGTGCTGGAGGAAGCGGGTTTGCTTTTCCCGGTACCGACGGTCGGGGAGATCCTGGAGCCGACCGGGGAGCGGGTGGCCTGGGCAGCTGTGGACGTCATTGCCAGGCTGCTGAAGGAAACGGATGCGCAGAAGAACCAGAAGGCCGCCGAATACTGTTTCAAGGAAAACATACGGGGCGTGCTGGCCATGGTACACGCGCTGACAGAATCGGAGGGAGAGAAATGAAGATCAGAACGAAGAAGCGGATATGCCTGGTCACCGGCTGGGGATGCCTGGCCGCCATGCTGGGCGCCGTGGGAGGCATGGAGCGGTTTTGGCTGTCCACAGGAGCGGGGGCGGGCTGGGCCATCGGTTTAACGGCGGCAGGCGCGGCGCTGCTTTGGAAAGCGGGGTGGTTCCGGCGGTGATTCCACAAGTAGTGGCACAGATCCTGTCCACCATGGCGCTGCTGGGCTGCCTGACGCTGGCACCGCTGAATCAGCTGACGCAGTTTGAGGCGGCTGCCGCTGTGGCCAGGGAGCCGGACGCGGCAGACGTGGCGCTGATCTCCAGGACGATCTGGGGCGAGGTGCGGGGCTGCTGCGTGGAGGAGCAGCGGGCGCAGGCGTGGTGCATCCTCAACCGGGTGGATGATCCCCGCTGGCCAGACAGCATCGAAAAGGTGGTGACGGCGCCTTATCAGTTCCAGGGCTACAGCCCCAGCAATCCGGAGGAGCCCTTCCACGAGATGGCCCGTGAGATCCTGATTATGTGGAACAACGGGGAGCGGGAGATTCCGGCGGACATGGTCTACTGCTCCGGGGACGGGAAGCATCAAACATTCCGCAACACTTGGGAGCGGACAGCGGAAACGAGGTATTGGCCATGAATAGCGATTTGAAGACCTGCCCATTCTGCGGGGGAGACGCGCGGCTCCGGCCCTGGGTGGGGCCGGGGCGCAGTGAACGGGATCCCTTCTGGGTAGTCTGCTGCGACGACTGCGGCTCCATGACCTGGCCCTACACCGGGAAGGAAGAAGCGGTGAGATTCTGGCAGCGGCGGGTCGGGGAGCGGGCGGCGCCGGAGGAGCAAAAGCGGCTGTGCATCAGCTGCCGCTATTCGGAGTCGTCCTTCGGAAAGCTGTACTGCAAGGGACAGCGGGAAAAGCTCGAGGTAAGGGCGAGCGACCGCTGCGACGCATGGAAGCCGGAGGACGGGGAATGAGGACGCGGATCATCATGGAGATCGTCATGGAGGGCGACGCCCAGGGCTGCAAGGAGATCGTCGCCATGGAGCTGGAGCGGATCCTTCTCCCCATCGGCCAGGCGCGGGTGCGCTGCCTGGGCGCGACAGTGGAGGAAGACGAGCAGATGAGAATGGAAGGAGGCCGGAGACGGTGAAGATACACAACTTGAAGATCATGCCCGAATACTATGCGGCGGTCCGGAACGGGACAAAGCGCTTCGAGGTCCGGGAGAATGACCGGCAGTTTGAGCTGGGGGACATCTTGCGGCTCATGGAGTGGGAGGAGGGGGTCGGATTCAGCGGGGCGGAAATCCTGGTACCCGTGACCTATATTCTGTACGGATCTCATTACGGGGTCCGGGATGGGTATTGCGTCATGTCCATTGGTGAGGAAATTCAGACGACCGGCGGCTGAGGCCGCCGGGGGAGGGGATAACGCCCGAAGGGCCGCAGGAGGCCCGCCGGGCGATGCGTCTCGCCTCCTTCCGTAGATGGTCGGCGCGGATTGGCCACGCAGCTGACGGCACGCAAGGCCGAAGCTGTGCCCATGCGGTGAAACGCCGCAGGACGTGCGCCTGGCAGCCGGGAAAGACCGGCATCTCCCTGACGAGGACGGGAGCAAGTAAGGAACCACTACGCCGCAAGGGTTCGATTCCCTGGTCAGGGACCAGAGGTTCCGCAAGGTATAAGAGCCGGGGATAAATCCTCTCGCCGGACGGTGGGCAAACCGTAATTAAACCCGTTTTTTCTCCCTCCTCTGACAAGGGGGCCTCCCGGATGACTCGGACACGCCGGGATAAAAGGAAAGAGCCGGGTGAGCATGGGGCTACGGGGAACGCTCAGAAACCATGCAAGAAAAATGAGCGCCGGAGGGTGTGTCTCCTGACCACACGACAATCGGAATAGACCGATGGACAGCCGGGAAAGACCGGCACTATGCCGGGGTAGCTCAATGACAGAGCAGCGACGCGCGGCGCAGATGCCGGTTGAAGTCCGGCCCCCGGCGCCAGCCGAAAGGCAAAAACGGAATAAGGAGAGCGAATCATGGATTATGACTATGCGATCGAGGCCATCGCAGGGCAGCAGGCCGGACTGAAGAAGCGGTCCGCGCCGTGGATGGTCGGGGAGCAGCTGAAGGACATACTCCGGCGTGAGCCGGGCGTCGCTCAGCTGATCGCCCAGGACCTGACCGTCGGGGGCTTGACCCTGGACGGGGCGGAGAAGAAGATCAAGGCATTCGCGGACAAGCACAAGACCGGGAATTTCGCCTGCGTGACGCCGGCGGAGGCAGAGACGATCATCCGGGAGTATTTCGGGATGCCGGACGCCAGGGAGGAGGCTCCGGATGAAACGGGAAAGGGAGTGATCGACCTTGCCGACTTCTTCTGACGTCAGGGACTACTGTCGGGACCTGCCGACCGTCGCGCCGCAGTATCTTCGGGAGTGGGCCGAGAAGCGGGGTTGGAAGCAGCACGCCCTGCTATTCAAGATGGCATGGGTGAAGGACCCGATCACGGGGATAAAGTCGAAAGCGGCAGAGTGCATCTGCACCTGTTGCGGGGCCAAAACCTGGGAAGGCTGGGTCGGAGCGGGATGCCACAACGGGCGGAACGGCATTTGGATCGGGACCAGGGCCGTGGGCGAATGGGATGAAACCGTCTGCCAGGAGTGCGGGGCCAAGGTGGTGGCGAGGCATCTGAACGGCGGAGACAACTACGCCGACGAGGAAGCCTGGCCGCTGACGCTGCACCGCATCCCGGAGCCAGGGAAAGCGGACAGGCTGGTGATGATCATATGGAAGGTAGACAAATACTTCGACCGGGGGGGACGGAGGCACATCACGATCAATCCGTGGGAAGCCTACGTCGCCGAGGAGAAGACCATGCGACGCTGCACGAAACACGGCGGATATTATTACAGTTACTGGATCCACGAATGGCAGCAAGTTCGGGGTTTCTCCGAGGGGCTTCAAGCCATCCGGGAAATCGTATGTCCAGAGGGCATAGAGACGGCTGTGGAAGGAACCACCTGTGAAAATGCGAAGCTGGAGATCTACATGAGCAGCGGGGGCATCGTCTTCCCGGCGGCGTGGGTGCGGCTGTGGCAGATGCGCCCGAGGGCGGAGACGCTGCTGACCTGCGGTGCAGGAAATATCGTGGACAATCTGATCGGGCAGGAGAAGACGGAAAATACCGGCTACAGGTGCAGATACAATTTCCGCATCCCGAGGCTCCGGGAGCTGAACTGGAAGGCGCAGAGACCCTGGGAGATCCTGCGAATGCACGGGAAGGACGAGCTGCGGGAAGCCGTTGAGATGCAGAAGGAGAAAAACCTGGGCGGAAAGACCTGGAAGATGTGGCTGAAAGCCCGTGAGGCGGGCAAGCCCTGGACGCTGGAGGACGCGGCAGCCCTGGAAGCAATGAAGTCGCCGGAGCGGATCGCCGACACGGAGATCAGGCCGGCGAAGGCTCTGCGGTACCTGGATGCCCAGCGGAGGCGGTGGCCGGAGGACAAGGCGGACGAGATCCTGCTGACGGACTACTGGGCCATGGCCGCCGAGGGGTACGACCTGAACGACCCGGATCTGCTCTGGCCGGACCGGCTGAAGCGAGAGCATGACAGGCTGGCAGCCAAGCAGAAAAGGGAAGCCAACGCAGCCAGAGATGCGAAGATCGAAGCCCAGGCCAGAAAGCTGGAGCAGTTTGCCATGACCATGGACGGGATCACCATCCGGCCGGCGCGCAGCGCCGGAGAGCTGGAGGCCGAGGGGAAGTGCCTCCACCATTGCGTGGGGAGCTACGCCGAGAGGGTGGCAAAGGGGGAGACATATATTTTCTTCATTCGCAGAGAGGCGGAGCCGGATATGAGCTGGTTCACGCTCAACCTGGACAAGGCCAAGCGGAACGTGATCCAGAACCGGGGGAGCCGAAACTGCGACCGGACGCCGGAGGTGCAGGCGTTTGAGGACGCCTGGATCGCCTGGGTGAGGGCCGGGGCGCAGCGGGATAAAAACGGGGAGCCGGTGATTCCCGGCATCCACAAAAAGGAGGATGTTGCATGAACGAGGAGATCATGGCGGCGGGCGCGGGAGCACCGGCCCGGACGCTGGTGGTGGTGACGGAGGAGATCCGATACCTGGACAGCCAGGCGAAGCGGCTGGTCCTGGGGCACGCCATAGAAATCGGACGGAGGCTGAAGGAAGCCAAGGAACTGGTGCCGTATGGGGAATGGGGAAAGTACATCCGGGAACAGCTGAACTATAGCGACAGCACGGCACAGAATTTCATGCGGATCTTCGAGGAGTACGGCGCCGCCCAACAGAGCCTCTTCGGGCCGGTCGCAGAATCCCAAGCGCTTGGGAATCTTAGCTATACCAAGGCTTTGGCGCTGCTTGCGGTGCCAAGAGAGGAGCGGGAGGAGTTCGCCGAAGAGGTGGACGCGGAGCATATTTCCAGCCGGGAGCTGGCGGAGGCCATCCGGGAGCGGGACGAAGCGCGGAAGGCCAAGGAAGCGGCGGAGGCCAGGGAAAAAGAGACCCGGGAGGAACTGGCCGAGACTTCCGAAATGCTGGACAAGACCATAGACGAGAAGGCGGCGCTCAGCACAGTCGCCAAGGAGTATCGAGACAGCGCCGCCGAATTGGAAAAAGAACTGGAGGCGCTGAAAAGCCGACCTGTGGAGGTGGCCGTACAGGAGCCTGACCCGGAGGAGATCGAAAAGCGGGCCGCCGAGCTGGCCGCCGCCGCCAAGGCCGAAGCGGAGAAGCAGGCCGCCGCCGCCAAGGCTGAAGCTGCCGAGCAGGTCAAAAAGGCCAGGGAGAAGGCCAAAGCCGACAGGGATGCCCTGCTGGCCAAAGTCAAAGAGGCGGAGGATAAGCTGGCGGCCTCCGGCGAGGAGGACAAGGCGGAAGCCGGGCGCCTGCGGGCGGAAGCGGAGCAGCTGCGGAAGCAGCTGGCCATGAGCGGCGCCGCCGTCACCGTCTTCAAGCTGCGCTTTGCCGCATGGCAGCAGGCTTACCAGCAGATGACGGACGCCTTCGGCGCCATCCAGGATGAAGAGACGCGGGAGAAGATGCGGGCCGCCATCCGGGCGCAGGTGAAGAACTGGGGATATACCGATGCCGATCAGTAAAACGGAGGCAGAGAAGCACCGGGAGGTCCAGGAGCGGCCGGGATATCGGTCAAAGTGCAGCATCTGCGGGCGGGAATACTATATCAGCCTGGTGGGGATCTGCCCGGAGCGGGCAGACCGACATATCTGTATGTACTGCTGCCGGATGTGCGAGTCTCATTACACCGCCGCGGGACAGATCGGCCAGGGATGCAGGGTGAAGGACGCCCTGCGCGCGGAGAAACGGAGGAAAAGACGTGGCCAGATGTGATGAATTCTGCCGCCCCTGTGCGTACCACGGGCAGGCCACCGGAGGGCTGTGCTGTGATTACCTGCTGATCACGGGGAATCGTCGGGGCTGTCCGCCGGGGACGGGATGCACGAAGCGCGTGAAGGGCAAACAGCTGGACAGTCTGGAGAGCCGCCTTTTCCGGGGAAGGCTGGGAAGACAAAAAGCGGCGTCGACGGCCAGACAGGCCGTGGAGGCCGCGATGAAGGAAGCGGAAAGAAAGCGCAGAAAAGCCGAATACAACAGGGAGTGGAGAGCGCGGCACCGGGAGCAGGTCAAACAGTATGAGGAGGAACGCCGGCAGCGGATCAGGGAGGAGAGAGGATGAGGTGCTGGGCCTGCCAGGGGAAGATGCGCTGCGAAGAGTCGAGAGAGTCCGAGGGCGGGAAGGCGCGGCGCCGCAGATATGCCTGCACGGTTTGCGGGGAAAAGACCTATACCGTGGAGAGGATCGTCCCGCGAGAGGAATGGCTGAAACGGATGAGAAAGGACCTGAGAGAAAGATTATTATGACGGAATCGGAGAAGGAGATCGTGGCCATCAATGAAGCAGCCAGGGCGAAGGGTATGAACTACGGGTATTTCGTCTTCAGGGCCACAAAGGAGGAGATTGAGGAGGCCAAGCGGAAATATTGGCCAAGGGCAAAGAAAAAGGAAAAATGACAGCGGCCCGGCGGCCGAGCGCCGCCGGGGGTTGTTTCGGGTCCCGCGAGAACGGGGCCGGAAAGAGCCTCACATATACATATATAATCGCGTGCGCGTGCGCGCGATTTCGGGCTTGTAAGCAATATTATCGTTTCGACACGGAGGACAGAAAGGATGGCGTACCGGGGGAGGTTTTTCGTCAGGAGGAGGGTGTGGCGCTGCGGGCCATACGCTGAGGTGGAGCTTTACCCGGTATTCCAGCCGCCGGGGAAGCGGAGGAGCAAGTGCCGCCCGACGAAGGAGTGCCAGGCCCGCTTGAATCAGAGAGATGCAGAGCGGAAGGCGAAGCGGATCGTCCAGGCGAACTTCACGGATGCCGATCTGGAGATAGACCTGACCTTTGCCAGGCCGGAATCGGAAGAGGACGCCTTGAAGGAGGCCCAGAAGTTCCTCCGGAAACTGCGGAAGGTTTACCGGGAGGCCGGGAGCGACCTGCGGTATTTTCTCATCTGGGAGAAGGGCGTGAAGTCAGGCCGGGTGCATTTCCATCTGATCCTCAACGCCGGACCTCTGAGCCGTGACGCTATCGAAGGGATGTGGCAGCATGGTCACGCCAACAGCCGACGCCTTCGGATGGATGAGACCGGGCTGGCGGCGCTGATCGAGTACCTGACGAAGAAGAGCCGGAAGGGACAGCGGAGGCAATACCAAAAGCGATGGACCTGCTCAAAGAACCTGAAGCGGCCGGTACCGGAGATCCAGGACGGGAAGGTCACCGTCGGGGAGATCATGACCCTGGCGGAAGAGATAGACAGGCGCAGCGCTGGAGCCGTACTGGAGGGCATGACGCTGGTGGAGGCGGAGGCGTGGAGGAACCGGGTGAACAGAGGGTTATACATCCGGATGGAGATGGCGGCGCCGGAGTCCTGGCACGGACGACCACCGGTGGCCAGGTACATGAGCGGTGATTTCGGGGAGGAGACAGAATGAGCAAGGGGAAGACCTGGCAGGATAAAGCAAGGAGAGCGGTTCGCGCATATCCGAAGCTGCACGCCGAGCTGCTGGATCTCCAGCGCATGAGCGTCACGCCGAGGCTGAGCGGGATGCCGGGCGGCGGTGAGCCGGGGAGAGCGACGGAGGACGCTGCCCTGCGCCAGTTGCCTCCGGATGAGCAAACGGCCCACGACGCCGTAGAGCATGGGCTGAGAATGCTGAAGATCCACAGGACGGCGGCAAAGCGGCGGAGACTGGTGGATCTCGTTTACTGGAAGGCGACCCACACGATCTATGGGGCCGGGGTCGAGATCGGGATCTCCGAGGAGACGGCGAAGCGATGGAATGCGGATTTTCTGCTGACCGTGCAGAGCTATCTGACAGCTCGATGGTGAGCGTTTGGAATTGTTTCCCATCGTGTACACGACGGGAGCGGTTTTATGCTGTATTGTGTTATCATCCCGGCATGGACGATCGGGGAGGGAGACCATGCAAGAGTGGGCAAGAGCCTTTTACAAATCCAGTGCCTGGCAGGCGACGCGGAAGGCGTATGCAGCCAGCGCCGGGTGGTTGTGCGAGGATTGCCTTAATCACGGCCTGATCGTGCCGGGGAAGGTCGTCCACCACATCCGGCCATTGACGCCGGAGACGGTGGGGGATCCTTCGGTGGCGTTGGCGTGGGACAATTTGCGGCTGGTGTGCCAGGATTGCCACGCATCAGAGCACAAAAAGGCGCAGGGATTTCGCTATGACATCCGCCCGGACGGAAGCATAGCCCCCCCATCCGAGATATGACCACATACCCCTTGGGAC